>Ga0209155_1000132_pt1 | contig 31953 bp, 34 predicted proteins | sample GraSoiAngelo_122_FD_185879 | JGI IMG/M metagenome (GOLD analysis project Ga0209155, IMG submission 185879) | Grasslands soil microbial communities from the Angelo Coastal Reserve, California, USA - 14_0927_02_20cm (SPAdes) (version 2) | ecosystem: Environmental > Terrestrial > Soil > Grasslands ... | reverse complement strand
CATCCGCTGGATGACGCCGACGGTAAGGTCGATCGTGGCCGGCGCGTTTACCCGCTGCGCGGGATCCATCGAGAAGAGATTTGGATCCTTGGCAAGACGAAGCACGGTGTTTCGAACCACGAGACCCCGCCCCGTCTGGAGATGGACCTCGAGGTAGAGGTTCGCAATATTGGTGATCATCGACCAGGCAAGCATCCCCACGAAGATCCAGCGAAAGGGTCTGGCGTCCAGGTGTCGAGAAATCAGCACGGCGAGCAGCGGCAGGAAGCACGCGACTCCGATGTAGACATAACGCGAACCCGTCGCATAATCAACCCCAGCGCCGATACGCCCATATCCCGCGAGCAGAAAAAGAAGGAAAGGGGCAACGGACATGGCCCACGGCAGGCGGTAGCCCGGCAATCGTGGCAGGATGCCTTGGCGTACCGCGAGCACCAGCCCACCGAGCAGCACGATGGGTGCCACTCCGACAATGCCGGTGATGCCGTCGAAGGTGGCCGAGATGCCTGTCCAGATGAAAAGAGGGATCAGCGCAAGCTGGTATGCAGGTTGGATGGGCAGCCCCTGGTGTCCGATAGTTACGAACCAGATCAGGTAGACGACCGTGAGGGGAACGACTTGGAAAGCCGCTGCTCGCCACCGAGAACGGAGTGCAAGGTTGAGAGCAGAAATGGGGATCATGGCGAGAGAAACGCCGGAACACATGAGGCAGAGCAGGCCGAGCCCGAGGCCGGCGATATCGCGGCGGCCGATAGGTCCGTCCACGTCAGTCATCAACGCCTGGGCGAGGCCGAAGAACACCGCGCCGACGAACTGAAACTGCCAGCCGAAGGTCAGGTTTCCTGCTCCCGCGCCTGTCAGGAGCATTGGAAGGGCCAGAAGCGTCGCTGGCCATGCGGCGACTCCTGCCCGTCGCATCACTATTCGGACCAGTGTGGTCACGCCAAGGTGCGCCGAAATTGGCGCCGCCAGATAGACCCAGTAGTGGTGCGTTCCACCAATCCGATAAGCGAGTTCGAACAGGACGTTTGGAATTGTCACCCAGTGGCTGACATAGGGAGCAAAGAGGAAGTCTTTAAAGTCCCCAGCGAGGAATTGGGGGTGGAGCACCGCAAAAAACACCCATTCGTCCCAAAGGAACCACCGATGGCGATTAAGGAAGAACAAAACTGCCGCCCCCAACAGCAGCGAGAGCACGTGCGCGTAGAGCGCGGCCCGGTCGCTTAGCAGCAGCGAGGCATATCGAGCCGCGGATCGATCGTGAGCGTGAACCGCCAGAGACGATTCAGAGGCCTGCATTCTCGCGCCCATGCTAGCCGACTACCGCAAAAATTCCACCGCACTGACCATCTGGGCGCGACCGCTGAGCCGACAGCTGGATGCCGGGTCCGTTGGACCGTGGATAAGGACGGTGGCTGGGGCGCCAGGATTCGAACCTGGGAATGGCGGATCCAAAGTCCGCTGCCTTACCACTTGGCGACGCCCCAAAATTGGTCCGGCCCAAGTATAGGGTCGCTCCACCAGTCTTAAACGACGAACGGGCCGGAGCGAGACGGCCCGTTCATGAACGCCGATGGCAGGGTTAACGCGGCATGGCGGCCTGGATGCTGTGCCACAGCTCGTGGACCGACTGGCCCAGCAGCATCAGGGCACCGATCACGGTGATCCCGATCAGCATCAGAATCAAGCTGTACTCGGTGTGCGCCTGGCCGATCTTATGGGTCTTCACCGCGCTTCATCGTAGGGCCGTGCCCGCCGCCGACCATCCGCCCAGTGGCCGGTTCTCCTACGCAGCGGTCAGGCGGCCCCCTCCTGCGGAATCCGTATCCAGCCCTCCCGGATGCCGCGCGAAACGGCCTCGAGCTTGGAGTGCACTTTCAGCTTCGCGAGGATGTTCTGGACGTGCGTCCGGACGGTGTTCGGTGACATGGTCAACCGCCGTCCGACCATCTCGTTGTCGTATCCCAGCGACAGCTCGCGGAGCACGGCCAGCTCTCGCGGGGTCAGCGGCGTCGCCGGGCCTGGATCATCCTTCTTTTGCAGGCCGCGCAGCAAGCGGGCAAGCATGTAGGGCGCGATCAGGGCCTCCCCCTGCGCTGCGCTGCGCACGGCCTGCAGCACCTGGGCCGCCGACTCGTGCTTGCTCAGGTAGCCGGTGACGCCTGCCTGCACCGCCGAGCGCAGCACCGACTCTTCCTCATCGCTGGTCAGGATCACGACCTGGGTCTGGGGCCGCTCCTTCTTGATGGTCGCCGCCGCCTCGATCCCCGAGCCATCCGGCATGTGCACGTCGAGCAGGACCACGTCCGGTTGGAGCGCCCGCGCCCCGTTGATCGCCTCCTGGACGGTTCCACCCTTGCCCACCACCTCCACCCCCGGCTCGGTCCGAAGAATGGTGGCTAGGGCGTCACTGAAGACGGCGTGGTCGTCGACGATGAGGACTCGGATGCTTGCCACAAGGGTAAAACGAAGCTGAAGGTCGAGCCCTTGCCCCATTCGCTCTCCACCGCCATCTTCCCGTCGTGAGCCTCGACGATCGTGCGGGTGATGAAAAGCCCCAGCCCCGAGCCCCCGATGTTCATGGCCCGCTTGTCGAAGAGCCGGGTGAACTTGTTGAAGAGCTTGGGGAGGTCCTCCTCCCGGATCCCGATGCCCTCGTCGTGGACCGAGACCTTGGCGTTCCCCTCTTTGTCCGGAAAGGCGATCACGGCGATGTTGCCCCCGCGCGGTGAGTACTTGACCGCGTTGTTCAGCAGATTCAGGAGGGCTTGTTGCAAGCGCCGCCGATCACCCCGAACGGTCAGCTCCGGCTCGACTCGCACGCGGATGGGATGGCGTCGCGGATCAGCCTGAAAATGGTCCACGACTTCCTTGACGAAGTCCGCCAGGTCCAGACGCTCGAAGTGGTAGGTGAACTGGTTGTTCTCGATCCGGTTGACGGCTGCAAAGTCTTGCACCAGGCCCGTCAGGCTGGCGGCGCTCCGATGGATCCCATCGACCAGGGCAGCGCGGGTCTCCTGGTCGAGCCGGTGCTGCTGAGTGAGCAGCGTATCGGCCTGAGTCTTGATGCTGGCCAGGGGTGTTTGCAGCTCGTGCGCCACCATCGAGATGAAGTCAGAGCGGACCTTGTCGATCTCCTCGAGTCGCTCTACCCGCTCTTTCTCCAGGGCTTCTCGGCGGCGAGTCTCGTCCAGCTGTCTGGCGCGCTCGATGGCGGTGCGCAGCGCCCGATCGAGACGGGCTCGGACATCGCCGACCAGCAGCCCGGCGACGAGAGCGACGAAGAGGAAGAGAAAGACGCGTCCGATCACAAAGCCCGGCGGCGGTGAGACGCTGGCGAATCCGGTCAGGCCGCCGATGACCACGTAGAGCACGGACACGACGAGGGCGGTGGCCATCGAGCCGGGCAACCCGAGGCGCACCGCCGAGGCGATGATCAGCAGATAGAACAGGAGCGAAAAATCGGTCGGGGCGCCGTAGCCGCCCGAGAAATAGAGGATGCTGGTCGCCACCATGAGGTCGATGCCGGTGGTGAGGAAGCCAAACCACCGTCCCGGCCGATAGCCTCGCACCAGGACCACCGACACCACCAGATTGACCAGGCCCCACGAGAACAGGATGGTGTCGACCAGGAAGACCGAGGCCGGCGAATTCTGGTTGCCAAAGTGGTTGAGAATGACTCCCGCCGCCAGCACCACCCAGCGGCCCACCACCGTGATGCGCTCGGCGCTGGCCAGCACGGCCGCCTGACTGTCGCGGACGACGGCGGAGAAATCGCCAGTCGGGGTCTCAGGGTCCGCCACGGCCGTATAACGCGGCTTCCCCCGGAGGGCTTGTCCGACCACTCCGGCGATCGGCCGCCCAGAGCATGCCAAGGAGCGCCCAGAACTCCAGGCTCAGGTCGTTCTTGAAGAAGGGGACGTCGACCAGGCCATGCGCGAGCATGCCCAGCAGCACCAGGATGAAGCCCAGGTCGTAGGGCCGCCAGTCGGGCTCGTGCTTCCGCCAGCCATGCCAGGCGAGCAAAAAGGCCCGGACGGCGAGCCAGCCGAACGCGAACAGGCCGGGCAACCCGGTCACGGCCCAGAAGTTCAGCACGATGTTGTGCGGGTAGATGACCTTGGGCAGGTCCTGCCAGAAGGGACCCATCGCCTGCTGGAAATAGGAAAGGCCGATGCCAAGCACCGGATGATGGCTCAGCATCCGCAATGTCTGTCCCCAGATTCGGATCCGAAAATCCAGCGTATTGCCCGGCAGCGCCTGCAGCTCATAGGCAATCCGATCCCGAATCAGGGGGACCTGGCTGACGGCGATGGCTGCCGCGACGACGCCCGGGACCAGCAGCTTGGCCCATCGATGCGAGACGGCCAGGCCCAACCCAACCGCCCCCAGCGCCAGGTAGCCGCCGCGCGAGAAGCTCAGCAGGCAGGCGGGCAGGGCGATCATCAGGAACAGGGCGCTCAGCCAGCGCACGGCGCGACCGCGGCCATATAGAAGCAGGCTGCTCGCCATCGCCACCAGCGGGACGAGATAGAGCGACACGGCGTTTGCCGTCTGGTAGATCGCGACGGGCGGGGTGGTTGAGAGGTCGAGCACGTGGTGGCGAATGGCATCGAGCACGACGGCGGCGTTCAGCACCGCGGCAACGGCGCCGCCGACACCGAAGCCCAGCAGGATCATGCCGGCCCGCCAGGGCGTCGAGGCGATGGTGGCGACGATCAGGAAAAACGCGGCCGGCTCGATGAAGTAGGCGCGATACAGCCCGAGCGCCGCCCGATGGTCGCCGGAGACGAGCACCGAAAGGGCGCCGGCGGCGATGAAGGCCAGGGCCGGAAGGGTCAGGGGACCCCCCACCCCGACCCTCGCCCACAAGGGGCGAGGGAGACCAGGACGGTGGGTCTCGACGACAAAGATCAGAATCGTCAGCAGGAGCGCCAGCTCGAGCAAGGTCGTCGGCAGCGGCCCCACATGCCAGCGGATCACGTAGGCGGGCGCGAGGCCTCCGGTGACCGTGGCGGCGAGTAGCGTGTAGCGGTACCGCTGGCGAACGGATGCCGTCGCCGGAAGACCGCCGGCTCGGGATTGTGTCATCGCCTCGTCAGACGTGCGCGATAATCCTATGGATCGCTCACCATGAGGCTGGTTTGACCGCAACGGGGATCGGCTTCGACGCGCGCCTGATCGGGGCGCTGGGCATTGGTCGCTATATTAGCGGGCTTCTTCCGCAACTCGCCCTCATTCTCGGCGAGCGCCTCACCGTGGTTGCCAACCGGCAGGATGCCGCCATCGTCCGTGCCTTGATCGGCGGATCACCGCACCTGATGACGGTCAACGCCCAACCCTACCGCCTGGCGGAGCAATCGCTGCTCCCCCTGAGCCTGCTCCGGGCCGAGCTCGGGCTCATCCATTTCCCGCACTACAACCTGCCCCTGGTCAAGCCCGGCCACTTCGTGGTCACGGTTCACGACCTCTTCCCCTTTCAGTTCCCCCAGATCCATTCGGGCCCCTTGCCGCGCACGGTAAACCAGATGCTGATGCGCAACGCGGTCCGCCGCGCCGACCGCATCATCACGCCCTCGCGCGCAACAGCGCTGGCGGTCAAACAGAGCTTCCCGGGCTCGGCCGACCGCGTGCTGGCGATTCCCGAGGCGGCTGACGATCGATTCACGGCCGTGCGGAATCCCGAGGGCGAGGCCGCCTGGCAGGCGCGACTCAAGATTCGTCCCCCCTATCTCTTCTATCTGGGGCAGTGGAAGGCGTACAAGAACCTGCCGCTGCTGCTCGAGGCGTTCCAGATCGTCAGACGTAACCATCCGACGAGTCAGCTCGTGCTCGCCGGCGATGACCCGCGGCATCCCGAAGTGCGCCAGCGGGCCGCCCAGCTGCCTGAGGGTTCCGTCGTCCTTCCGGGCCGGCTGCCGGAGAGCGCAATCCCCGACCTCTACCGGGGCGCAGCCGTCGTGGTGCTGCCGTCCCGGGCCGAGGGCTTCGGCCTGCCGGTGATCGAGGCGATGGCCTGTGGCGTCCCGGTGGTCTGCAGCGACCTGCCGGTGCTCCGCGAGATTGCCGACGGCGTGGCGGTCTTCTGCGATCCGGCCGACCCGGCGGCGTTCGCGCGAGCGATAACCGAGATCCTGGACGGGGGAAGCGATGACCGCCGCCGGCTCGGGATCGAACGGGCCAAAGCGTTCACCTGGGAGCGGGCGGCCCAGCAGACCGTGGAGGCCTACGAGTTGGTGCTCGGCGTTTCCCTAATAGGCCCGGCGCTGGAAGAACACCCGGGCCGCCGTCAGGATCAGGATCTTCAGGTCGAACGCTAGCGACCAGTTCTCCACGTAATAGATGTCATACATGGCGCGATCGGCGAACGCCTCGCCCCCGCGAAGATCGTTGACCTGGGCCCAGCCGGTGAGTCCCGGTCGCACCTGGTGGCGCTCCAGGTAGCGGGGGATCTCTTCGGTAAAGCGCTCCACCAGGAAGATCGGCATCGGCCGGGGGCCGACCAGGCTCATGTCGCCTTTGAGGATGTTGAGGAGCTGGGGCAACTCATCGAGACTGAGCCGGCGCAGCACCCGGCCAACCGGGGTGCAGCGGTCATCGTCCGGCCGGGCGACCACCGGACCGGTCTCGGCTTCGGCGTCGGGAATCATGGACCGGAACTTATAGACGGTGAACCGGTTGTCGTGCAACCCGACCCGCGGCTGGCGGAAGAGCACCGGCCCGCCGGGGGAAGTCAGCTTGATCAGGATCGCGATCACGAGCATCAGGGGGGAGGCGATGATCAGGACGGTCGCGCTCACGAGGATATCGATGGCGCGTTTCAGCACGGCGGCCGGCCCCCGCAAGCGGCTTCGGCGGATGCCGATCAGCGGCAGTCCGTCGATCGCATCGACCGCGGCTCGGGTACTCATGACTTCGAGAAGGTCGGGGACCAGCTTGAACTCAGCCTGCAGGTCGTCGCACGTCTTGACCAGGTGCAAGATCTCGTCGTTGGTCGCGCCCGGCACCGCAACGAACACCTGGTCGACGCCCATCTGCGGGATCAGCTGCCGGAGGTCACCGATTCGGCCGACGACGGGAGCGCCGGCGAAGGCGGTACCCACCTCCAGCCGGTCGTCGAGCACGCCGGCGACGTGGTAGCCATATTGCGGAAACATCGCCATCCGCTGAATCAGCAGCTGGCTGCCCGTGCCGGTGCCGACCATCAGCACCCGTTCGGTGCCGATGCCGCGACGCCGCAATCGCGTCTCGTACTGCCGGAGCAGATAGCGCTCGATCGTCATCAGGATCGCCGAGATGATCACGGTGTAAACCAGGGTGAGCCGGGCATATTCGAACCCGCGATACAGCGACATGCCGGCCAGCGTCAGCATCGCGGCCAGGGCGGTCCCGCTGCCCATGGCAAACACCTGGTCGACGAGGGTGCGGCCCCGCCAGGACCGGTATTGCTGGTTGACGGCGAGCGAGAACAGGTAGATGGCGACGACGACCGGGATGGCCGCCACGTAGGGACCAAAGGCGAGCGGCTGTCCGACCACCTGCGGGATCCGGTCGAGGTGATATCGGTATTCGTACGCGAGGATGACGGAGGCGCCGGCGATCAACGCATCCCCCGCGATCAGGGCGAGCGGCAGCCAGTTCGGGCTGCGGAAGATGGCGGCGGGGGCGGCCACCGGCTTCGATGCGAGCTCGCCGCCTACCGTCCGATACGGCTCGGTCATCGCCCCGCGCCGATCCGTTCCCGGATTGAATTGTGTGCCGCCATCTCCATGGTGTCGTCCAACGGGTCAAAACGGACCGGCCCGCGCCGTTGTAACGCTCGCCGGAGCAAGAAGTCGGCAAAGTGCGGGTTTTTGGGGAGGAGCGAGCCGTGCAGGTAAGTACCGAAGACGTTGCCGGCGACGACCCCCTCGGTCGCATCTTCACCGTTGTTGCCGGCGCCCCGGATCACCCGGCCGAGTGGCCGCAGGCCGGGCCCGAGATAGGTCTTCCCACTGTGGTTCTCGAAACCCACCAGGGTGGCGGGTTGCAGGCCCAGGTCGCTCGTCTCGATCACGATATTGCCGATATTGCGTCTGGCACCGGGCACCGTGTGCAGGTCGGCCAGCGCCAGCCCGGGCAACTTCTTCCCATCAGCCGTCACGTAGTACTCACCCAGCAACTGGTATCCGCCGCAGACCGCGAGCACCACGGCACCACCGTCGATCGCCTGGCGGATCGCTTCCACCTTGTGTGCCGCGGCATCGGTGAACACGAGCTCCTGGTCGCGGTCCTGCCCCCCGCCCCAGAAGATGAGGTCGATATCTGAAAGGTCGGGGGCTGGGCCTCGCCCGATGGCGCGCACCTCGACCGGGATCCCGCGCCACTCGGCGCGCTTTTGCAGCGTCAGGATATTGCCCCGGTCGCCATAGATGTTCATTTCGTCCGCATACAGGTGCGCAATGCGCAGCATCGGTCCGCTCACATTGGGTATCGTACGGCGCGTGGCTCGCCCGCTGGTCTGCATTCCCACCTACAACGAGGCGAGCAACATCCTGGCGCTGATCGAGCAGGTGCACCTGGCGGCCCCCCAGGCCGACGTGCTCGTCATCGATGACAGCTCACCCGACGGGACCGGCGACCTGGTGCGAGATCGGATGCTCAAGGACGCCCGGCTGGAGGCCATGGCGCGACCGGGCAAGCTTGGCCTGGGCACCGCCTACATGGCGGGCTTCGCCTTCGCCCTCCAGCACGGCTATGCCACGGCGCTGACCATGGACGCCGACTTCTCCCATCCGCCGGAATCCGTCCCGATCCTGCTTGCGGCCGTCGACCAGGGGGCCGATCTCGCCATCGGTTCCCGGTACGTCACGGGAGGCGCCATCGAGGGATGGGCGATCAGTCGCCGGATCTTGAGCGCCACCGCCAACCTCGTCGCCCGCCAGGCCCTGCGATTGCGAACTCGCGACTGCACCGGCGGATTTCGCTGTTACAGTCTTCGATCGATGCAGTTTCTGGTCACCCGACCCCTGCGGTCATCCGGCTATTCGGCGCTGATCGAGCTGCTGACGCGTTGCGAGCGTGCCAATCTTGCCATCAAGGAAATCCCGATCACGTTCACCGACCGGACGCACGGCCGATCGAAGATCTCTCGACAGGAGATTGTCCTGGCCATGCTGACGGTGGCCCGGCTCGCCGGGAGGCGCACCTGAGCCGGCGGCGGTTAATCCAGGCGGTGGTGCTGCTGGCGATCGGCCTGCTCATTCTCTATGGGGTGTTGCGCACCGTCCACCCGGCGGAAGTCGCGACCGCGATCCGGGGTGCGAACCTGGGCTGGGTCCTGATTGCCGAGGCGGCCTTCCTCGCCTTCATCGTGGTGCGCGGCTGGCGGTGGCTCGTGATCCTGCGCGCCTCGGCGCCCAGGGCGCGCCTGGGGGACGCGACGTCGGTGACCGGCATCGGCTTCGCCTTGAACGCCGTCTCGCCGTTCAAGCTGGGCGAGCTGTTACGAATCGGCGCCATCGCCCCTCGCGCCGGCATCGGGGTGGGTGAGGCAAGCGCGACCGTCGTCGTCGAGCGCGTGCTCGACGTGCTGGCGCTGCTCGTGATCGCGATAGGTGCAGCGGCCTTCTCCGGCGTGGGGTCGCACAGCTTCGGGCTCTGGAGCGGCGTCGTCGTGATTGCCGCCATCTCGGTGGTCATCGCCGTGGTGGCCTTCCTGGCGGTGAGCCACCCTCAGCCGACCCTCGCCATGATCGACCGGATCGCGAAACGCCTGCCGGCATCGGTCGGGAAGTTCGTCGACAACTTCGCGGCATCCGTCCTCAAGGGCTTCGCTTCGCTTCGTTCACCTCGACGGCTGGCCGTCGCCGGCCTGTTGAGCCTGCTGGTCTGGCTCTGCATCGTCGTCGGTCTGGTCGCCTTCTTTCGCGCCCTGACGCCTCAGCTTTCGCTCGCCACCCTGACGCTGGCCTGCACCATCTTCGTGATCAGCCAGGCGATCAGCATCACGCCGGGGTCGGTGGGAACCTACGAGGGCTTCTTCCTGCTGGTACTGAGCACCTTCGGCGCCCGACCGGCGGCGCTCGTCACCGCGGTGGCGGTCCTCAGCCATGTCGGCAACATCCTGATCTTGCTGCTGGCCGGCGCGGTGGGCGCGTTATGGCTTCGCGTCAACCGCCCGTCCCTGCCAGTACGGCTGGAGCGCCCCGTCCCGAGTTAAGACCGCCCGCAGCTCGAGCATCGCGGTATAGGTCGGCAAGATGAAAATCGTCTGACCGTCGGCGGTCGACGCGCTCGCTCGCTCCAGGGCGCTTCGCCAATCGCTGACGACCTCGATCCGGTCGGCGGGGATCTCGGCATATTTCAGCCGCACCCGCAAGTCGAGCGCCCGGTCGCCACTCACCACGATATGCAGGGCAGCGTCCTTGAGCTGTTCGAAGTTGACGTCCCAGATCCAGGAAACGTCTCGACCGTCGGCGATCCGGTCGTTCAACGCGATCAAGAAGGAGCTGCCCTTGCCGAACTGGATGGCAGTGCGCAGGACTTCATTGAACCCGGTGGGGTTCTTCGCGAGCAGGAGTACCGCCGGTCGACCGTCGATCATGGTGCGCTCCATCCGCCCGAACGCCGGGGTGAAGTCCCGCAGCGCTGCGGCGCTGCGCGCGAGCGGAACCCCCAGCGCCCGGGCCGCCGCTATCGCCAGGACGACGTTGTAGGCGTTGTACAGGCCTGAGAGAGGGATGACGACGTCGGCCTCTTGCGCGCCCTCGCTGATCCGCAGACGCATCCGTTCCATGCCCTCGATGGCAACCGACGTGGCTCTGACGTCGGGCGACGGCCGGGCAAAGTCGCCGCGCGGGCAGTGATAGTGGCCGACGTGGCCAAAATAGACACCGTCGAAGACGAATGGGCTGCCGCAGCGCGGACAGAATTTCGCGTCGGCGCCATGGCTCAGCTCCGGCTGCAGCAATGTTGGATCGTCCAGCCCGGCATACACGACCCGCGGCAGTCCGTCGCCCAGCGCCGCCACCATCGGATCGTCGGCGTTGAGCACGGCGGTCACACCCTCGGGGCCCTTTACCAGCGCGCGCCGGATGTGCGCCGCCGTCGTCTCCAGCTCACCGTAGCGGTCCAGCTGGTCGCGGAACAGGTTGGTCACGATGATGGTCCCGGGCGCGATTTCCTGGACGAGCCGCGGCAGGCTCGCCTCATCGATTTCGAACAGCCCAACATTCGCGTTCAGCCTGCCGGACCAGCTGGCGCGATTCACCATGGCCGCGGTGACGCCATAGATCAGGTTGGCGCCCGCCTGGTTGGCGACGGTTCGCCGGCCCTCCGCCTCGAGAATGTGCCGCAGAAGGGCCGCCGTCGTCGTCTTTCCGTTCGTGCCGGTGACCACCACCGCCCCCTGATCGAGCGAGCGGGAGAGCGTGGTCAGAATTTTGGGATCGACCCAGCGGGAGACATCGCCGGGGAGTGTCGTCCCGCCGCCTCGTCGCAGGCCGCGACTCAAACTCGCGGTCAGCTTGCCGGCCCAGAGCGCCGCCATCGCGCGCGCGTTCACGGACCCGCGACCGGACGGCAGAGCCACGCGCGCAACCCGAGCTGACGCACCGCCCCCAGCGCCGTCTGAGCATCGTGGCCGTTCTGAAAACCGGCAAAAAACGCCGCCCCGGTCCCGGTCATGGTCATGCCGGGGACGGCAGCCCGCAGCCGCTCGATCGCCTGGTCAAGCGCGGGAAACAACCGCCGGCTCGCCGGCTCCAGGTCATTGCCGAACATCCCCCTCCCCCCTGGTGGCCGATCTTTCTCCCTCCCCCCTTGTGGGGGAGGGTCGGGGTGGGGGGTCTCCGTGAGCGCCCGAACCAACGCTGGCGTCCGGTGCACCGTCGGTTCGGTACCGTCGACTGCCGCGTAGACGGCGCGGGTAGACACCTCCACCGGAGGACACACAACCAGGAAGCGCCAACTCGAGGGCACGGCCGGCAGCCGAGCAACGGTTGACCCCAGGCCGGTCGCCCGGGCGGTTCCACCGGAGAGAAAGAACGGGACGTCCTGCCCGACGGTCTTCGCAATCTCGGTCAGCTCGGCCGGTTTGAGCTTCAAGTCATAAAGAAGGTTGGCGGCCTTTAGAAATGCGGCCGCGTCGGCGCTGCCGCCGCCCAGCCCGGCGCCCATCGGAATGCGCTTGAAGAGTCGGATGGTGAAGGGAAGCGTGCGGCTGACATGGCCTTCGAGCTCTCGAGCCGCCTTCAGCACCAGGTTCTCGCCATCGATCGGCGTGCCCACGACGTCGAAGACCCGGCAGTCCGTGGGCTCGATCCAGAGCAGGTCGTGCAAGGAAATCGTCTGCATCACCGAGTCGATCTCGTGATATCCGTCGGGGCGGCGGCCCGTGACGTCGAGCGTCAGGTTGAGCTTGGCGTATGCCGGGAGGATCAGCGCCACGTCGACACGAACTCTATCTCCCTCCCCCCTCGTGGGGGAGGGTCGGGGTGGGTCTATACGCGATCACGCCGGATCACCGAGAGCGCGACACCGACTTCCTCGCTGCGCAGGGCGAGCTGGATCGCCAGGTAGGTCATGGCGGCGAGTGCGACGGCGGCCAGCGTCGCAACGAGCGGCCGCAGCCCGCCCTGCAATGATCCGCCGGTGATCCCGTAGACGACACCGGCCGTCACCAGGGCCATGGGGACGACCCCGATGAGCGCGCGTCGCGCGGTGCGGAGAATGGCGCGCCCCTCCAATCCGCCAAGACGCCCACGCAGGGCGCGGGCGAGCAGGATCGCGTTGAGTGTCGCGGCGATGGAGGTGCCGAGCGCCAATCCGCCCTGGGCCAGCAGCTGCACCAAAATGACGTTGGTTCCCAGGTTGACGGCGATCACCAGCAGCGAGATACGAAGCGGTGTGATGACGTCCTGCAGCGCATAGAACACCCGGACCAGCAAGGCGGTCGCGGCCTGCCCCGCCAGCCCCAGGCTGAAGAAGGTCAGGGCGTAGGCGGTCTGCCTGACTGAGTCTTGCCCGAACTGGCCGCGCTCGAAGAGCGCGGCGGTGATCGGCACGCCCAGAATCGCGATGCCGACGGACGCGGGAACGAGAACGAAAATATTAAGCCGCAGCGCCAGCGCGGTGCGATGCCGGATGGAGTCGATGGCCCCGACCGCCGCGTCGCGCGCCAGGAATGGAAAAAGGACGAAAGCCAGCGCTTGCGAGAAGGTTCCCAGCGGTAATTGCGCGATGGTGTCCGCGTAGCGCAGTGCTGCGACTCGGCCATGTGGGAGCGAGGTACCCAGAATCGTGTCGACGAAGACGTTGACCTGGGCCGCCGCCAGCCCCAGCGCGATCGGGAACATCAGGCGTCCGACTTTGCGGACCCCTGGATCGTCCAGCCCCAGCGCGGGCGCCGGACGCCAACCGGTCCGCCAGAGCGACGGCAGCTGGATGCCGACATGGAGGATCGCGCCAACCACCACCCCGACGGCCAGCGCCGTCACTCCATAACGTGGCGCGAACAGGGCAGCCGCCACGATGATGGCGCCGTTGTAGAAAAGTGGGGCCAGCGCCTGGGCGAAGAAGCGCTGGTATGCGGTGAGAATTCCGATCACCATCCCGCCGGCGCCGAGGAAAATCGGTTGCAGCAGCAGGATCCGGGTGAGCGACACGATCAGCTCATGGTCTTTGGGGCTATAACCAAACGCGATCAGCGACACGTACCAGGGCGCCACGACAAACAGCACGGCCGCCCCAACGGTCAGGATCAGGACAGAGGCATTGAGCACCCGGCCGGCGATCTGCCGGGCTCGCTCCGGCTCGTTCTTGGCCAGATACTCCGACAGCACCGGGATGAAGGCGGAGCTGATGGCGCCCGCGAGCAACAGATTGAACAGCAGGTCGGGGACGCCGAACGCCACCCGATAGTCATCGAGGTTGTGGCCGGTACCAAACGTGTTGGCGATGACGAGCTCGCGGACCGCGCCCAGCACGCGACTCAGTCCGTAGGCGACCAGGATGAGCGTCGCGGCAGACGCGATGCGCCGCCGGTCGCTAGTGGCGGGGCTCAGAGGGCCGAAGCCGGTTCGCGGCCCTGGCGGCCGAGGCCCGGGCCCGCCGGCCCGCGCGAGCCGCGCGATTCGTGCGAAGCGAGCGCTTGAGGCGAACTTGCGTGACGACGCTTCGGCATTCGGCCGATCCGGGCCGATGAAACGGCGAGGCACTTCTGGGCCGCGCCACTAAGCATCGGCTGCCATTATCTCCCTCCAGTGCCGAACATTTCCCTCCCCTTCTGGGGGAAGGTAAGGGCAGTCTTTCTCCCTCCCCCCTTGTGGGGGAGGGTCGGGGTGGGGGCCTCCGATATAATCACCGCTCGCATGGCGAATACCCAATCAGCAAAAAAGCGCGTGCGCGCCTCACTGCGGAAGCGCGATCGGAATCGCTCCACCCGCTCGGCCGTCAAGACGCTGGTTTCGCGTGCCCGGCGTCCGGCACTGCCCGACGCGGCCAGCCTGACAAGCGAGGAGGTGCGCCGTGCGATCAGTGCGCTCGACAAGGCAGCCGAAAAGGGTGTCCTCCACGCGAATAATGCGTCGCGTCGCAAAGCGCGCCTGATGAGTGCGCTCGCCAAGCTGGCGCCGCTGGCGGAGACGCCGCAGAAGGCCCCTGCCAAAAGCAAAGCGACTCCGGCCTCCCCAAAGCCGGCGAAGACCGGAAAGACCCGCTCCTAAGTCAACCCCGGTCATCGAGCTCTGGGCCGTCTGTCCAGACCCCTTTACAAATAGCGCTGTCGCGTGAGACAGTGTCGGGGCGCTCAAGCGCGACCGTAGAGGAGGAAGGGGAATGACGCTACTCAAGCGACTTTTGGCCGCCGGCGGGGCGGCGGGACTGCTCGTCGGGCTGGGGGCAACACCGGCGTTTGCCACCTCGCCGTTCACAGCAACCATCGAGCTGGCGTGCGCCAACCCGGACGACACCCAGACGATCACGGTGAACTCAGCGGCTAATGCGCTGATCCACATCGAGGTGACGATTGAAGGCAGCACCGTGAATGACGGGACGAAGAACGGCACGGGCTTGACCAACGCGAACGGGACATTTACAGACCAGTGGACGGTGACCGATGTTTCGACAACGACCACCGCCGCCGTTGAAATCTGGGCCTTGACGCTCCAGGGTGTTGCTGAGGGCCACGGAAGCTTCATCATCCAGCCCACGAACCCGTGCCCCAGTCCGAATACATCCCGTATTAGCGGATCGTTCATCGAAGCCACGCAGGTCGGCGGTGAAGTCAAGAAGACCTGCGATGCGGGCGTCACCGGCGACGCCGTTTTCACCGCGACCATCCATGTGAACGCGGGGGACTTCAGCACGACGGTCAGCTTGCCGGAAGGCCTCGAGCTGACACTGGCCTGCAACGGCGATAGCGAGACGCTGCCGAAACTGCCGGTCGGTTCGACCATCACGCTCCACGAAACCACCCGGCCGGCTGGAGCGGCCGCCGGGGCCGACACAACCATCACGATGGCGGTGGGTGAGGGTGTCGCCGTGACGACGATTCACAACACGAAGGCGGCGGCGGCCGTCAGCCCGACGCCAACCGCACGGGTCCTGGCCCAAACGGGGAGGCCCGTCAGTCCCGCGAGCGTGCCCTGGCTGGCGATCGTCCTGCTGGGCGGGGTCGCCGCCGCAGGCGCGGGCCTGGCCCTACGGCGACGCAACTGAGACCTAGCGAGCGGCGCCCAGGACCTGCTCGAGGATGAATCCCTCAACCGCAAGCCGGGCATCGAGCTCACCCAACTTAATCTGCTCCTCGAGCTTGAGCAGCTGGTGGAAGCCGCGGTCCAGCTCGGCAGCGCTGTAGTCAGCGGCCTGCCGAAACGCTTTCTCCAGGACAAACGGATGCTCCGAGAGTCTGGCCTGCAGGTCGGCCACCGTACCACCACGGTCCCGAATGGCGCGCGCCTGCAGGAGGCGGCGCCAGTGGCTGACCAGCGTGTAGAGCAGCCAGGTGGGTTCACGCCCGGCATCGAGGAGTGATTGCAGCACGCCGGCCACCTCGCCCGGGCGGGGGCTTCCCAGCGCATCGGTCAGGGCGAAGATCTCTTCTTCGCGGGTGTCGCTCACCAGTGCGCGCACAGCCTCTTCGTCGATGCGCGTCGACGGCAGCGAATAGAGGGCAAGCTTGACGATTTCCTGGTCCAGCAGTCGCAGGTCAGGGTCGGCGCGTTCGAGCAGGAGCCGCACCGCGGTCGGCGTGATCGTCAGCCCCCGTTCCTCGGCCAGCTTGCGCACCCAGCCGGCGCGATCGGACCGGCGGGGCGGCTCGTAGCGCTGGACCTGAGCGCGCTTGTCGCGCTCCATCGCCATCACGGTTTTGTAGATCGCATTGCCGGGCGCAACGAGGGCGTGGATGACGAGCACCAGCTGCGTCGTGTCTGGAATGCCCGCCATATAGGCCGCGGCGCGCTCGGCTCCGCCGCCCTTATCGCGTTTGCCGGCCAGCAGCCCCCAATCCCGCAGCACCAGCACCCGAAGGGCATCGATGAAGGGCAGGGTGCCTGCCTTTTCCGCGAAGGCGTCAGCGTTCAGACTCTCCGCCTGCAAATCTTCGTAGTTGAACTCCAGCGTGAGGCCGGTGCGTAAGGGTTGCAGCAGGTCACGGGTCGCCCGGTCGACCAGATAACTCTCGCCGCCGTGGATGAGGGTGATCATGCCGCGACGCGGTCGATCTTCGCTGCCATGTAGAAGTCGCTCTCGGTGAGGCCGTTGATTTTGTGCGTCCAGAGGTAGACCCGCACCTCACCCCATCGGACGTAGAGGTCCGGATGATGACCCTCGGCCTCGGCCACCGGCGAGATCCGGTTGACGAAATCGACGGCCGCCACCCAATCCTTCACCTTGAACGACTTGCTCAGCTTCGTATCGTTTTCGACCTGCCAGCCGCCGAGTTGCGCGAGCAGCGGCGCGATCTGCTCGTGGGTCAGCGGTGGCGTCCCGCCGCGGCAGGGAACGCATTTGTTGTCAGCCAGACTCGGCGCTGCCACCATGGCCTCCTTGATCCATCGACCTGACTTTATCGATCACCGGCAACTCCGCCGGGTCGGGCTTGCCCTCGAGCCAGGCGTCGCAGATCTCGCGCGCCACCGCCTCCGGCGTCGAGCGGAGGCTCATGACCAGGACGTTGGCGTCGTTCCACTTGCGGGCGCCGCGCGCGGTTTCGGCGTCGTGGCAGAGCGCAGCCCGGATACCCGGCACTTTGTTCGCTGCGATGGACGTGCCGGTTCCGGTCCAGCAGAAGAGGACCCCCTGGTCGGCTGCGCCCGACGCGACCCGCTCCCCGACAGCTCGGGCCACATCCGCCCAGTCCATCGGCTCGCCGGTCAGCGGGCCGTGCGGCTCAACCTCGATACCCTTGTTCTGCAGGTACTCGGTGACGACCTCAGTGACCCGGGTCTTCTCGTCGCTGCCGATCGCCACGCGCACAGGTCAATTCTAGGAGCGCTCCCGCGACCCTCCGGCCGCAGTTACGCCGCGGCCTGACCCCGGGGCGGTTGGCGCGCGACGAGATAGGCCACGAGGGCGAGGTACTCCTGGGAATCAGCCGAGTCCAACCAGCGAATGTCGGAAGTGCTGCGACGGAACAGTGCAAAGACCTCGGCGCTCGTCAGCTTGGCGCCAGTGTAGCCCGGGCTGCACCGGCAAGCGCAGACGATTCCGCAAAAATTTTCTCTCTCCCGCTCGCGGGGGAGGGCAGGGTGGGGGCTTTAGCCGCCGATCTGGCTCATCGTCTTTCCGGGACGGACGAAGTCGGCCTGGCCGATCTTGTGCCCTTCTTCCTTCTGCCAGACGGCAGCGGCCACGAAGTCACGGATCTCCACGTCCGACGCACCACCCCGCAGCAGCGCCTTGACGTCGTGCTCCTGGATCGAGAACAAGCAGGTCCGCAAATGGCCGTCGGCCGTCAGGCGAATGCGATTGCACACCTTGCAGAAGGCATCGCTGACCGAGGGGATGACGCCAATCCCGCCCGGAGCACCGTCCCGAAACCGGAATCGCGTGGCGGGTGCGGGGCGCTGATCCTTGACGGGCTGCAGGGCGAACTCGCGGTCGATCGCCTCGATGATCTCGCGGCTTGCTACCACGCTGTCCATCGACCAGATGCCGTCGGCGTCGAGCGGCATGAACTCGATGAAGCGGACCTCATAGCTCTCGCGCCGTGCTAGCCGCGCAAAATCCAGTATCTCATCGTCGTTGCGTCCGCGCATCACGACCATGTTGAGCTTGATCGGGTTGAACCCGGCGGTGCGCGCGGCGGCAAGGCCTCGCAGCACCCGATCGAGCGCGTCGCGTCGGGCCAGGTCCTTGAAGCGGTCCGAGTGCAGGGTGTCGAGGCTGACGTTGAGGCGCTTCAGCCCGGCGGCACGAAGCGCCACGGCCTTTTCTTCCAGCAGGATGCCGTTGGTGGTCATCGCGATGTCCAGTTCGCCGTCGATCCCGGCAATCATTGCGGTGAGATCTTCGATTCCCTTACGAACGAGCGGCTCGCCCCCGGTGAGCCGGATGGTGCGGACGCCGCACTGATCAACCAGGATTCGGGTCACACGAACGATCTCTTCGAAGGTCAACACGTCGTCGCGCGCCAGCCAGGGCAGGCCGGCGGCCGGCATGCAATAGACGCACCGGAAATTGCATCGGTCGGTCACCGAGATCCGCAGGTCATCCGCGACCCGGCCGAAAGTATCGCGGAGATGCACGACAGGCTCGGGGCTGGGCACGAATTTAGTATATGAGTCGTGCAATTAGGAGTCCTGCCCCCGTTCAGTCCGATGGAGGCCAAGGTCCAGTCTGAGTTGCCCCGGGGCGACGCCTGGCAGTACGAGCCGAAGTGGGATGGCTTCCGCGCCGTCGCATTCAAAGACGGCGATGAGATCGTCATCCATAGCCGAAACCAGAAACCACTGACTCGCTACTTCCCCGAGCTGGTGCCGGCGATTCAGCAGATCAAGCCCAAACGCGCCGTCCTCGACGGCGAGATCGTGATCTTCACCGGGTTCGGGACCGACTTCGATGCCATGACGCTGCGAATCCATCCGGCGGCCTCGCGGGTCAACATGCTGGCCAAAGAGCAGCCCGCCACCTACATTGCCTTCGACTTGCTGGCGGACGGCGACCAGAGCCTGCTCGAGGTTCCGCTGAGGGAGCGCCGCCCGCGCCTGGAAAAGCTGCTCGGTCCCAGGCCCGAGTCGGTCTATCTCAGCCCCGTGACGCGTGACCGTGAGGTCGCGCTGAACTGGCTCAAGGAGTATCGAGGGACCGGGCTCGACGGCATCGTCGCCAAACGGGTGGACAGTATTTATCATCCCGGCGAGCGCGCCATGATCAAGGTGAAGGAACAGCGAACCGCCGATTGCGTCGTCGGCGGCTTCCGCTGGGGCAATGACGGCAAACGGGTGGGCTCGCTCCTGCTCGGCGTCTATCGGGGCAAGACGCTGGAGTACATCGGTCACACGTCGGGTTTCGACGATTCCCAGCGCCGCGAACTGGTCGGCCTGCTCGAGCCCTTACGGGGCGGCACCAGTTTCGAGGGCGGCCGCGCCCCCGGCGGCCCCAGCCGCTGGTCGCAGGATCGCGACCTGGCCTGGGAACCGGTGCGTCCCGAACTGGTCTGCGAGGTGGCCTTCGACCGGCTGGAGAACGATCGATTCCGACACGGCGTCGGATTCGTTCGCTGGCGGCCCGATAAGCCCCCGAAATCGTGCACGATGGCGCAACTCAAGGCCGAGGCCTCGGTCGAGCTGAAGAAACTGTTCGCCTAGCGCCGGCGCTTCTTGCCGGCGTCCCGCTCCTGCTTCGCCTCGTACTCGCCGGAGACTTCTCGATCGAGCTCCGACGCCGCCGTCTTCGCCTTTTGCGGCAGGGGCTGGTGCTCTCCCTCGCGCTCGATCTTCCGGGCGATGTCCGACGGTTCCTGCGGCGGCTCCGGTGTCGGACCGCCGGTGATCGACTCCGCCTCGGGCTCAGCCATATTCATGGCCTCCTTGAAATTGCTAGCTGCGATATCATTTTAGGATATAATCTGAGGCTTACATGCAAATGAAGCCGCAAAAACGCCCACTCAGGGAGGTGCCCCCATGAAAGTCCGAGATGCGATGGCCAAGACGGTGACGTCGGCCAAGAAGAACGACAAGGTGATCGATGTCGCGAAGAAGATGAAGCAGGAAGACGCCGGGTTCATACCGGTGGTTGAAGACGGCGGCACGGTGATCGGGGTAATCACCGACCGCGACATCGTGATCCGCTGCATTGCAGAGGGGCATGACCCCCGGGGCGAAACTGCCGAGCACGTGATGAGCAAGCAGGTCACCATCATCGCCCCGGACGACGAACTCGAGGAGGCCGGGCGCACGATGGAACGCGAAGAGATCCGGCGCTTAGCGGTCGCGGAGAATGGCCGGCTGGTCGGCGTTCTGAGCCACGGCAACCTGGTCCAGGCGACCAAGAACAAAACGGCTGAAAAAGTCACCGAGGGGGTGACGCGCGGTGCCTGACCTGAAGCAAGTTGATTTCAAGCAAGTGAGTAGCGACGTCGCGGACCGGGTCGGCCGGGCCGCGAAAGAGCTCGGCAGCGGTGCGGGCAACGCCGCTCGAGAGCTTGCCGCGTCCGCCGAGGAGTCGGTCAACACCCAAATCCGCAAGCAGGCGAAGGCGGCACGCAAGCGGCTGCCCACGCGCCGTGGGCCATCGCCGTTCACCGTCATCGCCGGCGCCATCAGCGGTGCGGTCGCCGTCTATTTCCTCGATCCGGAGCGCGGGCGCGCGCGACGGGCAATGTTCGTCGACTGGTCATCCGCGCGGTTGCGGCGTGGGTGGCACGCGGTAAACCAGTGGGGACGGCAGACCGGCAACACGGCAGCCGCCCTTCCCCAGCGGATGGTGACCCTGCGAACGGCGCCGCCGCCCGTCGATGATCTGACCTTGCGCGACCGCGTGGAAAGCGAGGTGCTGCGCCACCGTGATCTGCCGAAGGGGCAGATCAATTTCGATGTCGAGTCCGGCATCGTCACGGTTCGCGGCCAGGTCGACAACGCCTATCAGATCGCGACCATTGAAAAGGCCGTCCTGAAGGTGCCGGGCGTCAGCGGGGTCGAAAACCTCTTGCACGTCAGCGGCACGCCGGCGCCAAACAAGGCGGAAGCTCGGGAGAACATCAGCTAGGAGAGCTCGAGTCGGTTTTGAGCGGTCGGCATTCCCCCGCCGGCCGCTCTTTTTTTGTTCCATTTCCCTTCCCCGCTCGCGGGGGAGGGTCAGGGTGGGGGCGCTACGCTGTGCATGATGGCTGTCACCCACGATCTGCGCCCCATCCAGCACTACTACGACGAAACCTGGCACGACTATCGCTGGCTGTGGTTGAACCCCTCCAACTACGCCATTCACTTCGGCTATTGGGACGACCGTACCCGCAAACATGCCGACGCGCTGAACCGACTGAACGCCGCGCTGGCGGAGCGCATCGGGATCCAGCACGGAGCGCGAATCCTGGACGCCGGCTGCGGGGTTGGCGGCAGCGCGATCTGGCTTGCCGAGACCTTCGCCGCCAGGGTCGTGGGGATCACGCCGGTGGCCAGCCAGGTGGAGCGCGCCAGGCGGTTTGGGGTGCAGCGCGGCGTTTCGGACCGGGTGCGTTTTGCGAAAGAGGACTACCTGCACACCTCGTTTCCTGATGCCAGCTTCGATGTCGTCTGGGCCCTCGAAAGCATCTGCCACGCGGCAGACAAAGCCGGCTTCTATCGCGAGGCCCGACGGCTTCTGCGGCCGGGCGGCCGCCTCGGAATCGTTGAGTATCTGCGGACGGCACGACCGCTGCCGCATGGGGATGAGGCGCTGCTCCACAGCTGGCTCTCCGGCTGGGCCATCCCGGACATCGCCACCGGCGCCGAGCATCGCGAATGGGCAACGGCGTTCGGCTTTGACGACGTTGGGCTGATCGATATCACGCCCCGGGTTCGCCCCTCCCTGGCGCGCCTGCATCGCATGGCGTCCTTCGCATGGCCCGCGGCGCTGATGCTGCGCGCCTTGCGGGTCCGAAGCGACACCCAGCACGGCAACGTGCGCGGCGCGCGCGATCAGTTCCGTGCCCTTCGCCGCGGGCTGTGGTTCGACGCCATGCTCACCGCCACGGCCGCCTAGACTTCAGCCGATGCGCACCGGAACCGCCGACCTGCCGCTGCACGGCGGCCGCGCGCCACGCTGGTTGTTCGAACGGATGACCTCCCTAGCCCGCGAGATGACGCTGGCGATTCTCGCAGAGGAAGGCGCATCGGGCCTGCTCCGTCGCCTTGCCGACCCAGTCTGGTTCCAGGCATTCGGCTGCGTCCTCGGTTTCGATTGGCACAGCAGTGGCCTGACCACGACCGCATGCGGCGCCCTGAAGGAGGGTCTGAAAGATCTGTCAGGTGAGACCGGGATCTTTATCGCAGGCGGCAAGGGGAAGACCTCGCGCAAGACGCCCCAGGAGATCGAGTCCGCGTGCTGGGCGACCGGCCAGGATGCGGCGCCGCTGGTTCGCGCCAGCCGGCTCTCGGCGAAAGTCGACTCGGCCGCCGTGCAGGACGGGTTTCAGATCTATCACCACAGCTTCTTCTTCACGACTGACGGCTCGTGGGCGGTGGTCCAGCAGGGCATGAATGAAGGCTCGCTGATGGCGCGCCGTTACCACTGGGTTCCGCCGGAGCGATTCGACTGGGACCCCCATGCCGCCGTCGCGGGCGAGCCGACCCGCAACGTCCTCAACCTGGTTGCGTCCGAGGGCGAGAGCAACCGGACGGTCGCCGTCGCGCTTGCCCGGGAGAACCCGGCCAAACTCGTTGCCGATCTGACGCGGATGCGAACCGTCTCCATGCCGCGCCACCACGAGATCCGGCTCAGTGACCTGCATCCCGATCGGCTGGCTCGGATTCTGCTCGCGACTTATGAGCGCCAGCCTGAGGACTACACCGCATTGCTGTCGGTGCCGGGCGTCGGTGCCAAAGCCTTGCGAGCGCTGGCGCTTACCGCCGAGCTGACCTACGGCGAGCCGGCATCGGTCCGGGATCCGGTCTCCTATTCCTTCGCGCACGGCGGCAAGGATGGGACGCCATTTCCGGTCGACCGGTCGACCTACGACGCCACGATCGATTCTTTGCGCCAGGCGGTGCGGGACACCCGGGCGGGATTGACCGAGAAGTCCGCGGCGCTCAAGCGGCTCGCCGGCGTGGAGCGAGCCCTGATCCCCACGGCGGCCTCGTGAGCACAACCGCCGGCCACATCGAGGTTGCGGCGGGTGCCCTGGTGCTGCTGATCGGCGCGGCTGGGTCGGGCAAGTCGACCTTCGCGGCCCGGCATTTCGCGCCCGGCGATGTCATTTCCTCCGATCAGCTGCGGGCGCTGATCGGTGAGAGCGAATCCGACCAGCGCGCCAACAACGAGGTCTTCGACCGGTTGCAGACCCTCGTGCGAAAGCGGCTGGTCGCCGGCGCGCTAACCGTTGTCGACGCCACCAACACGGATTGGATGCGGCGCGCTGAGCTGATCGCGATGGCCCGCCGTTACCACCGTCCGGTGCTCGGAATTGTGTTCGACCTCCCGCTGGACATCTGCCTGTCCCGGATTGCGGGCCGCCTTCGCACGGTGCGGGCCGCCGTTGTCAGGCAACAGGTCGGCGACATCCACCGCGACCGTGAGCGGCTCGACCTCGAAGGCTTCGCGGCGATCTACGCGCTGGGGTCAACCAACCAGGTTGAGCACGTCATCGTGGAGATCAAAAAGGGCCCGGTCGCCCGGGCCCTTTCCTCGTAGCAGCGAGCGTCGTTCAGTCGCGATGAGCGCAAGCTGTGGCGACCGCGCCAAACGCGGCCTTCAGCCCGGCCAGGTCCGTCGTGCGGCTCGCCTGCAAGAGGATCTGCAGGTTTGAGATCGTCGCCTGGCAGGCCGCACTCGGAGTCGGCAGGCACGCCGCGCGTGCCGCAGCCAGCGCCGTCCGCCATTGCTGGGCCTCGGCCAGATCCTCGGCGCGGTCGGCTTGAAGCGCCGCAACCGAAACCGGTTGCTGGGCGGCCCGCTCCGCGGCATCCTCGGCCACGTCGGCCTGGTGCAGAGCCTTCAGGGTATTGATGGCCGCCTGGCAGCCGGCTGACAGTGCCAACCTGGGCGCTGCGGGCCTGACGGCCGCGACCGGCCTGGCTGCCGGCGTGGCGCTGGCCGGCACCGTCGCGGCGCTGCGCGTCCCAAGCGCAACCTCGTCGCGGTCGACCTTCGCGATGGTCCGTACGCCTGCGACCAGGCTCACGACGCTCGCCCGCGAGCTTGTCGGCGTGTTGGTCCCCGCGTTCGCGGTGAGGGTCGCCAGCCCAATGGCCGCGATCGCCCCCGAGATGATCGCCTTTGTTCGCACGATTGATCCTCCTTGGCGGGATAGTCGTCTTCTAAAACGGCGACGGCTCAGCCCGCTTACGCCCGGTTAAGAATCATCTAGACGCTCATGCCGAACGTTCGTTCGGTGAACCACGTCAGGGGACGAGGTGAACCGGCCCGCCCTTCAGGCCGACGGCCACGGTGACCGTGTCATAGGTAACGGTCCCCGGACCGGTGACGTACTGCAGCTTCCACCAGTCCTGGCCGGGCAACGGGTTGTAGGACGACGGAATCGGGATTTCCAGGTGGATCCACTGACTGTCGGCAGACACCGCGGTGCGGGTGTCCAGGGCGGTAAAGGACGCCAGCAGGTTGTTGGCGGCGCTTGCCCAGACCTGGTAATTCCGCCGTGCAAGATTCGAGCGTTTTTCGTGGAGATCATAAATGTTGATACCCAACGGCGAGCTGGCGACCGTGCCCGCCGGGCCGAGGACATTGAGGGCGACGAAGCCACTCGTGCTGAGGACGTCACCGGGGTCCCAGAGATCGATCGTCACCGTGAGCCCGGCGTAGTCACGGGGCAGCTGGAAGAGGTTCATGCTGAAGCTTCCCCCCAGTCCGGCATCGAATGGCGTGAAGAAGCACATGTCGTACCAGGCGGCCGTCTGGCAGTTCGTGCAGGTCGTGCGGCCGGCATCGCCGTTGACGGCGCGCAGGGCATATCCTTTCTTGCCGATCGTGCTCGCGTTCGTGAAGCTCCGTCCGTTGTTGTCCATGGTGTCGACCCGCAACCGGTAGGTGCCGGGCACTAGGCTTCCGCCCTGGTTGTAGGTGCTGAACGCCCCCGTCTGCTGCAAGCTGACCAGCCCACCATCCTGCGACCCGTCGTAGGTCGCCGGGTCGATCCAGTTGTGATAGATGAGCATGTTGGTTGGGAGACCAGCCGAGTACTGTTGCGTCACCCGGCGGCCTCGATTGGATCCGCCCATCACCAGGTACTGGTTGGATGGCTGCGACCAGTTGCCGGCGTCGATGGGATACACGGTCAGCTGCGAGAGGAGCACGTCGGTGCTGCGAATGAATAGATTGTTCACCCAGTAGAGGCTGTAGCGCATCGCCGGATAGTTCGCGGCTGTCGCCCCGCCCATGTCGTCGTCCTCGTGATACCAGGTGATCCCACGGCTCGAGCAGGCGCGCAGCGCGGGGTTCTGGTTGTCGTTATCGCAGAAGTTTGCCGCGGCGCCGTATCCATCGGGGGCATAGGCCGCGTTGTAAATCTGGACCACCCCGCCCGCGCCACCACTGGGGATCGTGATCCGGTAGTTGTAGCCGCCCCGGTCAGCGACCGAAGGGTCCATCAGCTCGGTGCCGTTCGCGTAGCTGATCTGGTGGACGTCGTCCGTGGCGCCGGCCGAGGCGGGCGGATTGAACGGGCTCGGGGTGAAAGCATCGCCGTACCCGCGGTCGGCGCCCCAACCCTCAGTCCGCATGAAGGAGAATCGCGTGCGTCCGAGCTCGCCGAGCGAGGCGCCCAGCTGGCTGCCGGGTTCGCCCAGCGAGATCGGCGGCAGGTAGGCCGCCACGGCGGTCTTTCTCACGACGTACGGCCGAAAGCCAAACGCTTCCATGAAAAACACCGGCGCCGTGCGCTCGACCGTCACCTGAAGATGGTTCGGGTAGCCGGCCACCTGACTCGGCGTAACCACGATGCCATTGGCGGCGTCAGCGGTATCGAACCCGTTGCGCCTCGCCTCGTCGAGGGCTCGGTCGGTCGCGTCGTTACGCGACCCTGGCGGCATGGCGTTGCTCGGGCTGAACTGATCGGGCATGAAGACCACACCGGACAGCGCGGCCGCGGCCGCGGCCCGCTCGGTGGCGACGCTGTAGAAATACCCCACCACGACGTCGACTCCCAGGCCCACTCCGGCGAGCAACAATGTGCCGGCGAGGGCGACCACCACGATGGCTTGGCCGAACTGCGAGCGTTTCATCCCAGGATCGGTGCTGCCTTCATCACCGAATAGTCAGAAAGGATCATGTTCTTGGGAAAGATTCCGGCCGGCGCGTTGTAGGTCCAGACCAGCCGGACGCCGATGGACGTTTCGTTGGGTGGCGACTGCTTTCGCTTGCTGATGGGGAACGTCTGCGTCCCCACCCTGACGCTGCCATCGGCGCGGATGAAGTACTTGTCCACCAGGTCCGCGCCAGCCAGGTAGTTTCCGTCCGGGCGGGTGGGCGCATAGATATCGATTTCCGACACGGTGCCGGAGGTCATGCCCCCGGCCATCGCCATCACGTTATGGACGATCTGCATGTCGATGTCGGCCGTCGTCGCTCCCGGGTTTGACTGCGACCCGCCCAGCTCGGCCGCCAGCCGAGCACCCTGGCGGACGGCGGATCCGGAGGTGACTTTGTCCGAGACCATGATGCTGGCATCGAAACCACCCATGAGCAGCAAGGCCAGCAGCGGGACGACAAGCGCGAGCTCCACCAGGGACTGGCCGAGGGTCTTTCCCATGTCAGTAGCTCTGCGGCTCCAGCCGGATGTAGTGGCTGACGCTGCTCCTCAGCGGGCCCAGCGGCGCCAGAAAGCCGGCCTTCCAGCTATACGTGAAGTGGACGGTGACACCCAGGAAATCACTGGTGCCGTTACCCGTGTTGCGCGACGCCGCCACCCAGGGCTCGAGCGTCATCGGCGTGCCGTCGATCCGGTACCGGTTGAACAGGACGGGATCGGGCGTCAGGTTTCCGTTCGCGTCTTGATTGAGTTTGTAGACGTCGACCTCGTCCACCGTGAAGATGCCGGTGGCGCCGACGTGTTCGCGAATTACCCGGATCGACTGGTCATCGGTCGTGGCCGCGTTGCCGAGTTGCGCCGCCATCCGGGCGCCCTCGACAGTGGCATAGCGGGCGGTTCCGACGCTGAACATCAGGAGGCCGCCGTCCAGCACGCCCAGCATGAGCATGAACAGGACGGGTAGGACAATCGCGAACTCGGTCATCGTCTGGCCGTAGCCGCGTTCCCCTCGCTCCCGCCGCATTACGGGAATCATTACGCCCCTCATAGACAGGAACGCTGAGATCGGGACAGTCCAATGAGGCCCCGGCAAGTTGCGACAGGCGTCTTGCGGCCGCGATTTCCATCACCGGGCCGCGATCACCGTCACGCCGCCGTGCTAGCGGTTCCGGACCTTTTCCTGGGCTGCCTGGTAGGAGCGCAGTTTTCTGACCTTGGGCTGCGCGTTGAAGACGATATAGGGGTTGAGGGGATTTCGCGCCGCGTAGTCCTGGTGGTAGGTCTCGGCCGTGAAAAATTCCTGCAGGGGCGTGACTTCGGTGACGATTGGGGCGTCGAACACCCGCGCCTTGTTCAACTGGTCGATGTAGGCTGCGGCCACACGCTTTTGCTCATCATCGGCGAAGAAGATCGCCGAGCGGTATTGCCGGCCGGTGTCGGGTCCCTGACGATTGAGCTGGGTGGGGTCGTGCGCGATGGAGAAAAACACCTTGAGGATCTGGCCGTAACTGATCCGGCTCGGGTCGTAGACGACCTCGACCGCCTCGGCATGGTTCGTGGTGCCGGTCGAGACCGTTTCATAGTCGGCGGTCTCGGCCGAGCCGCCCGCATACCCCGATTTGACCGAGGAAACTCCGTCCAGGTTTTTGTAGACGGCCTCCACGCACCAGAAACACCCGCCGGCCAGGACCGCCCGGCTCTGTCCGGACTTGTCGGCGAGCGGGGAGTCGACGGTGGGATCAGGGAAGTCCTCGGGTGATACGCGCGCCATCAAATCATTCTACTTTGCGTTCGAGAACGATCACGGGAATCACCCGTTCGGTCCGCTTCTGGTACTCGGCAAACCCCGGCCAGATTTTGGACATCTCTTTGTACAGCCGGTCCCGCTCCTGACGGCTGTCCACAACCCGGGCGCGCGCCTTGAACGTCTCAGTACCGTGGTCGTTGGCCACCTCGACCTCGACCTCCGGGGTTGCGTTGATATTCCCGAACCACATCGGATGGTTCGGCGCCCCGCCCTTCGATGCCACGACGATGTAGTCGTCGCCCTCGCGGCCATAGACCAGCGGGGTCGTGATGGCGTCGCCGCTCTTGAGGCCTTTCGCGGTCATCAGCAGCACGTGGTCGCCCCACATCCCGACTCCCCGCCCTCGCTTGGCGTGGAACTCGGCAATCGTTTTCTGATTGAAGGCTGTTGCTTTCATCGGTCTAAATCTACCGTGCGGCAAGGTTTCTGACGCTCGGAACCGCCAGAACGACGGCGGTCGACAGAACAATCCACGTTGCGGAAACGGCAAGCGTGCTTCTGACGCCGACCGCCGCGGCGAGCGGACCCGCGATGGCGAACCCAAGGGGTAGCAGGCCCCCTGACATCACCCAATCGATCGAGGCAACGCGTGAGACCGCGTCCGCCGGAATGTGCCGCTGGACGGTTGTCTCGAAGAGGGTGTTAAAGACGGTCAGGCCGAAACCGCCCGCCAGGGCACCGGCCGCAATCGTGAGCGTCGATGCAGGCACGGCCAGCAGACCCGTCGGAAGTGCGAGGAGCGCGAGCAATGGCACTCCCGCGCGCAGAGGCCGCGCCGGCTGCACGCGGAGTAACACCATCCCGCCAAGGACCGAGCCGATGCCGAATGCGGCCACGATTGTTGCCCACGCTGGTGCCCCACCGAGCGAACGCTGGGCGACGATCGGCCCGAGCGCCAGGAGCGGCGCCAGAACCGCAAAGCTTCCGAGCGCGGAGAAGACGCCGTCGACCCAAAGCCATGTTCGGGATCGGAATATGCGCCACCCCGCCCGCAGCTCCTGCCAGAAGCGGGCATGCGTGCCTCGAGCGGCACCGACGGCTCGAATCGGCAGGAGGAAGGCCACACTCAGCAGGAAGGTCGCGGCATCGGCAGCCAGCGCCCAGCCCGGCCCGATCGTGACCACGAGCACACCGGCGACCACCGGACCGAGGATCGAAAAGCCGCTACTCGTGAGCGCAAGAAGGGCGTTCGCCTGCTGCAGTCGCTCCCGCGAAACGGTCTCGGGGACAAAGCCCGTCGAGGTCGGCCGGAAGAAGGCGTCACCGATGCCGTAGATGAACGTGAGGGCGATGAGATGCCAGAGCCGCGCTGCCCCGCCAATCAGCAAGCCGGCCATCGCGGCCTGAGCCATGAGGCGAACCAGGTCGGAGGCGATCAACACGGACTTGCGAGCAAGACGGTCGGCAATGACTCCGGCGACCAGCAGAAAGACGACCAGGGAGAGCGAGCGGCTGGCGAGCACGAATCCAAGTCCGGCGGGCGAGCGGTCGATCGACAGGACTGCAAATGGCAGGGCTACCGGGACGAGGCCGTCTCCGAAGAGGGAAAAGGCCCGGGCAACGTACAGCCGGCGGAAGTCCGGCTCGCCCAGAGCACCCAGGTTATGGATCGATCGCCATCCGCGCCAGAACCGCAGCACCATCCGACAGCATCGCGGACCGAGCCGGGATGGGGCTTGGAGATTTGTGCTCGATTACTTCACAACGTCGAGGTCATCGCGCAGCTGGGACCGCAGCCGTGACGGCGGCGCGTGGACCTCTGCGCGCAGGGTTCGCACCAGGTGCGAGTGGTCCGTGAACCCGAGATCGGCGGCTAGCCGGGCGAGATTCCTTTCGCCTGCCGCCAGCCGCTCCAATGCCCTTCGGACGCGAAGCCGGTTGCGGTAGCCAGAGACGGTTTCACCCGTCCGGCGTCGGAAAATCCGGCTGAGATGGTGCGGTGACGCCCCCACCATGTGCGCCAGCCCCACTAACGAGATGCGGGCCTCGAGGGCGAGAGCTTGGCGCGCATCACGAACAATGCGATCTTGACCCGCCATGGTAGCCGGACGACCCGCCTCGACCGCAGGATCGCCATGCTCTTCGAGCAGCGCGGCCACCAGAGCGATCGCCGCCTCAGCGGCCTCCCACGGATCGTGCGCTCGCTTGAGCCCGCTGAGGAGGGCGCGATGGCGCATATCGGTGGTCGGGGTCGTGAAGGTCGGCCGCTCGGGGAGCGCCGGCCATCCACCGCGTAATGAAGCCAGCAGCTCCTCGGACAGCCCGACGGCTGTGCACGCGTCGCCGCCACTGACCGGGTGCGATACGTTCTGCTCATCGCCGGGCCGGCCAAAATACGCAACTGCCGGATCGAGGAGGGACTCGAATCCACTGGCCCGCCGCCGGAAGCATCCCCGGCGAACGAACACAACGACGTATCCGCGAACCTGCTCGACGTCGGACCAGGAGGCCTGACGACCATCGCATTGCACATCGGCAACCTGAACGCCGCCGCTATCGAGCAGCGTGCGCGTTTTCACAAGTAAGCGCGGACCGGATGGCTGACGGCGGCACCGATCCCCAATGCGAGGTAGGTCCCGCCAACGAGATAGCGCTGTCCGCGGGCGAAGCCCCTGCGCCGGATCACCCGGTTGCCGAGCGTACCGCTCAGCAACGCGTAGCAGGTGTCGGTGCAGAGCCCGATAGCGACGAAGATGACACCCAGCACGACGAGTTGCGCCGCAATCGACCCATTTCCCGGATTCACGAACTGCGGCAGAAAGGCGACGAAGAAGAGAGCCGTCTTCGGATTGAGGACCGCAATCAGAAATCCTTGCGCAAAAATCCGAGGCAACGATGCGCGACCGGCTTCGACCCGGGCGGTTATGTCGTGGTTACGTTGCAAGAGGCGACGGATGCCGAGATAGATCAGGTACGCCGCCCCGAGATATTTGACGATGCTAAACGCCAGGGCGGATGACTCGAGGATTGTCGACAGTCCAAGGGCAGCAGCGAGCGTAAGAACCAGACCACCGAGCGCGGCGCTGCAGGCGGAGGTGAGGCCAGCCAGACGTCCCTGATCCATGCCCCGAGCCGTGATGTACAGCACGTCCGGTCCAGGAATTGCCACGAGCACCAGGGCGGCAAGCATGAAGACACCGATCCGATCCGGCATTCCTCCACCTTACGTCAGTCGGAATCGCACCGGCAATTCTAAAAGCCGCCATGGGGACGCAAGGGCCGGCCAGCGGACATTGAGGGTCCTACTGCTTGACGACAGGATAAGAGGCGATGTATTGGCGCAGGACCGCCACAGCCTCTTTGGAGCGTTGCACCTCAGCACGCTGCGCAGCGTCTAATTCCTGCTGCTCTAACTCCGGATAGTGAGCCATCCACCTATCAAGGGCGGCTTCCATCTGATCGATGATCTTGCGATCAACCGGAGGTGGAGAGGGTGTTATGGGGACGCCACTATCGACCAGTCGGCCTAAATTGGCATATAGAGCAGCTTCGGCGCGCAACGCTTGCTTCTGCCAATCGTTCATCCCCATTCGGTCCGCATTTTCAATCACGTCATTGGCTCCAACTCCAAGATCGCGTAACCAAGCTCGAAAATTTTGGTAAGGACCGAGATCGGCCCCATCCCCTGGGGCTCGGCTGTCAGGCAATGGCAACCCCGAACCAAATAAACAAGGCCGACTGAATCACGAGCGCAAATGCCGAGGCGTTTATCATTGGCCGTCAAATAATTCCGGTACCAGATCAACGGTGGCAGATGGCATTG
>Ga0209155_1000131_pt1 | contig 32057 bp, 32 predicted proteins | sample GraSoiAngelo_122_FD_185879 | JGI IMG/M metagenome (GOLD analysis project Ga0209155, IMG submission 185879) | Grasslands soil microbial communities from the Angelo Coastal Reserve, California, USA - 14_0927_02_20cm (SPAdes) (version 2) | ecosystem: Environmental > Terrestrial > Soil > Grasslands ... | reverse complement strand
GCCGCGCTCGGCGTTCGCACTGACGATGTGACCATCGTCGTCAACAGCCATCTCCACTTTGACCACGCCGGCAACAACGGCGCGTTTCCGAAGGCGACCTTCATCGTCCAGGGAGACCACCTCGCGTTCGCGAAGGGCAAGCCGAACTTCCCGGGCGTGTACTGGGACATCCCTGAACTGACGTATATGCCCGTCACGGGGCGAGTACGCGTCGCGACCGGCGTCGAGGTCGTGCCAACGCCGGGACACGCGCCCGGTCACCAGTCGCTGGTCGTGGATCTGCCGGAGACCGGCCGCGTCGTCCTCTGCGGTGACGCGGCCTTCACTCGCGAGAACCTCGCCCGTGGTGAGATCCGCGCGCCGGATGAAGCGGCCGCGAAAAACTCGCTCGCGCTGATCCGCTCGCTCGTGGGCGACGATCTCGACCGTGTCTTCACGAGCCACGACGCGGCGAGCTGGGCGCGCTGGCGGCACGCTCCCGAGACCTACCGGTGAGGCCCTTCTTCGCCGGAATCCTCTTGCACGTCAAGTGGTTCACCGATCCGCGGCCTCATCCGACCCAGTACGGGCTTTTACTCAGCGGCCCGGTCATCGCCGCATTCCTTGTGGCGATCGGTGCGGCTGGGGTCGCCTATCTGATCCAGCATCACGTGCCCGAGCCGAAGGCGATCCGCTCGCTGGAGCGCTATGCGAAGACGGGCCCGCTCGCGCTCCGGATCGCGCTCGGCGTTGCCCTGATCGCCGCCGCGGCCGCGAACTGGCTTTTTGTTCCTTCGCTCGTTCTCGGTCAGGACTCCGTTGGCCTTGCGCTCCGAGGAGTCGAGACGGCATGTGGCCTGCTCCTGCTGGCCGGGCTGTTCACGCGCTACGCGGCGATCCTCCTTGCTGTCCTCGGGATCGTGGCGATGGTCCCGTTCAGCATCGAGAGCATCCTCGAGCAGGTCCACATCCTCGGGATCGCGATCTTCCTCTTCATCGCAGGCCCCGGTCCGGTGTCGCTCGACGTGCGCCGCCACGCCGATCGCGCGATCGAGCACCGCAAGGCGCCGGAGGCTGCGATCACCTTGCTTCGGATCGCGATGGGATTCGGGATTGCGTACGGGGCGCTCACTGAGAAGCTCCTCGATCCACCGCTTGCTCAGGCGCTGCTCGATCAGAGTCCCTTCCTGAATGTGTTGCGACCGCTCGGGGTGAGTGACCCCGTCTTTATCTGGCTGGCCGGCGTGACCGAGCTCGTGGTCGGCGTCGTGATTCTCTCCGGGCAGATCACGCGTCCGGTGATGGCGATCGGCTTCGCGTTGTTCACGGTGACACTCGTGGTCTTCGGGCTTCCGGAGCTGATCGGCCACCTGCCGTACTACGGGATCATGTTCACGCTCTTCATCGCGCCCGATGCGGACTCATGGCACGTGCAAGGCGCGCTGCGCCGGGCGGCGTAGACGCGGCGCTAACCGAACGCGAGTCGGATATCCGCGCGATCGTCCTCGACGTCGGGGTTGCGCACGAGATCGAGAAGCCGCGGGTTGTTCAAAAGGACGAGACCAGCAACGCCGTCCGCTTCATGCTTTGCGCGGAGCTCTCTCCACGCAGCCCGATCCTTGGGGAAGTCGATACGCACCCAGCGTTCATCCTCGGCGTCGGCGTCCGTGACCTTGAGCTCATCGCCGTCGCCCTCCGCGAGCGCGAGACGCCCGCGGCACAGGCGATCCAGGCTCTCTATTGCCGCGGTCTTGGAACCCTTCACCCAGACGATTCGCACTCGCGACGTCACCGCGGCGATCGCGGCGAGGAGCAGTGTGTGATCGCTGTATGCACTCTCGGAGGCCCACAGTGAGTCCACGCCAGCCGCCTCGAGGGCTCGCGCGTCGGCGAACGTCTCACCCGGGTCGTGGTGCTCGTCGCGCAGCTCGACTCCGATCTTCATGACAAGCCGATGCTAGCGACCCCCTAGCATCGAGCCGTGCCGCGTCCGCAGGCTCCTCCGGTCCAAATCGCGCGCTGGCGCGCAGGCGACTGGCGTGAGGATCGCGATCAGGTCGCCGCGGAGGAGCCGCTTCAGCTGTCGCTCGATGGGAAGCCCCTTTCAATCGTCATGCGGACCCCGGGGAACGATCTCGAGCTCGCGCTCGGACTCCTCTGGGCCGAGCAGGTCGTCCGGTCGCTCGATGACATTATCCGCGTACGCATCAGCGCCGAGGCCCAGGAGATCGAGCCGCGTGTGTCGCTCGCGAACGATCTCGTCGAATCGAATCAGGTCGACGTTTATCTCGGCCCGACTGCGCGGCGCCGGCCGGAGCGTTCCTTCCTGGCCAGTTCCGCATGCGGGGTGTGCGGCGCCACGACCGTGGAGTCGCTCGCGCTCGATTTCGCGACTCTCCCGCGTGGGCTCACGGTCGACGCCGCCATGCTGCCTGGGCTTTCCGATCGTCTCCGCGAGCAGCAGCGCATCTTCGAGTCGACGGGAGGCCTTCACGCGGCCGGGCTGTTCAACAAGAGAGGCGAGATCGAGCTTCTTCGAGAGGACATCGGCCGGCACAACGCGGTCGACAAGGTGGTGGGGCGGGCCCTGCTCGATGGCCGGCTGCCGCTCGCGCGGTCGGTGCTGGCGGTGAGCGGACGCGCCGGATACGAGGTGGTGCAGAAGGCGGTCGCGGCAGGAATTCCGATCCTCGCGGCGGTCGGCGCTCCGTCGAGCCTCGCGGTCGCGACCGCTGAACGCTTCGGGATGACTCTCGTGGGATTCCTTCGCGACGACCGCTTCAACGTATACACGTCGCCGGAACGCGTCGGGAGGTAGGGATGGCGGTAGCGCAGGACAAGCTGCACCCGAAGGCCCGCGCGATCGTCGATCAGCTCGCGTCGCTTCCGCGACTGCCGACGATGACCCCGGCGGAAGCGCGCGGACGTCCCGAGCCGCTCGCTGCCGCGCCGGAGGCGGTCGCGAGCGTCACCGCGCGGACGATCCCCGGGCCCGGCGGGCCGATGCCGATCCGCATCTACCGACCGAAGGACGCCCTCCGTGGCGCGCTCGTCTACTTCCACGGAGGCGGCTGGGTCATTGGGTCGCTGGAAGGCTCCGACGGGGCGTGTCGCGCGCTTGCGAACCGGTCGCGCTCTGTCGTGATCTCGATCGGTTACCGGCTCGCGCCTGAGACGAAGTTTCCCGGCCCGGTCGAGGACGCGTACGCCGCGGTCCGCTGGACCGCTGACAACGCAGCGGATCTGCGGATCGATCCGACGCGGATCGCGGTGGGCGGATCGAGTGCCGGAGGCAACCTCGCCGCGGTGGCCGCGCTTGTCGCCCGCGATCGCGGTGGTCCGAAGATCGCCTTCCAGCTGCTGACCGTGCCCGTGACGGAGCTGAGTTCGCGAGCCGGTTCCCACCGCGAGTTTTCGGAAGGCTACGGACTGACGGCCGCGGACATGGAGTGGTTCGGCCGGCACTACGTGCGAAGCGAGGCCGACGCCAACGAGCCATACGCCTCGGTGCTACGCGCGGATTTACATGGGCTGCCCCCGGCCTTCGTCATCACCGCCGAATGCGATCCGCTCAGAGACGACGGCGAGGCCTACGCCGAGAAGCTGCGCACGCTGGGGATTCGCGCCGCCTACAAGCGTTATCCAGGGATGTTCCACGGATTCATGAGCTTTCTAGGAGTGCTGCCGGAGGCGAGTGAAGCATTCGATGACGCGGGTGCAGCCCTGCGCCAGGGGCTCGCCTAGCCCACAGGCGACGCGCGACGGGTGGCACGGGCGAGCGGGTTGTGCACGAGCCGCGGGTGCCCCGGGGACCCGCCACGCGGCATGAGCGAAGCGAATGACGCGGTAGGCGGGGAGGGTGCGGCGAGCGCACGGCCCCGAGCCCGGGACAGGACCCGTCGCGCTTACGGCGGTGAGGGTGCCTCACGCTCGAGTTCCTCGCGCACTTCGCGGATCAATGAAGCGATGTCATCGGCGTCGGCGCCTTTCGACAGTCGCAATCTCTCCGCGGCGATCCCTGCCATGTAGGTCGCGAGCGGCGCGAAGCGACGCTCCTTCGTATGGGCGGCCACTCTCGCCAGTTCGAGGATCTCGGCGGCGACCTTCTCATCAAGCTCCGGCTGCTCGATCTTCGCGCCGCGGCGCTCTGCCGCCTTGCGCCAGCGCTTGCCGAGGGATTCGAAGAACTCGTTCATCAGGCGAGAAATCTAGCGTCCGCCTTGCGGACGCAAAACTGCCGGAGTAGAACAGTCCCAAGTCCGATGCCGGAAATCACTCGACGTGAGTTCCTGAAGCTCGGAGCCGCCGGCACCGCCGGCATGGCGCTCGTTCCCCTTGCCAACCCGCTCGGTTTCGATGTCGCCGCGGCGAAAAAACGTGCGCTGGACCTTCGCATTTCAGGGGCGAAGGAGGTGCACTCTATCTGTCCGTACTGCGCTGTCGGGTGCGCGCTCATCGCCTACACGAAGGAAGCGAACGGCAAGACGCAGCTTCTGCAAATCGAGGGCGATCCCGACAGCCCGGTGAACGAAGGGCGTCTCTGTCCCAAGGGCGCGAGCGCGATGCAGCTCGCCACGAGCGTACGCCGGGTCGAGGCTCCGATGTACCGCGCCCCGGGCAGCACGAGCTGGGAGAAAAAGGACTGGGACTTCGTACTCGACAAGATTGCTCAAAACATCAAGGCGTCGCGCGACAACACGTTCGTCGCGCAGGACGCGAACGGCAACGTCGTGAACCGCACCGAGGGCATCGCCTTCGCGGGCGGAGCGGCATTCTCGTCCGAAGAGGGTTACTTCGCCACCAAGCTCATGCGGGGCTTGGGGCTGATACATCTGGAGCAGCAAGCCCGGGTCTGACACGGCCCAACGGTGGTCAGTTTGGCCGCCTCATTCGGACGGGGAGCGATGACGAACCATTGGCGCGACATCAAGCACGCCGACCTCATCCTGATCAACGGCGCGAACCCGGCGGAGGCGCATCCGGTGGGGTTCCAGTGGTTCGTGAAAGCGAAGCTCGATCCGACGAAGGGTCCGGGCGCCGGCGGCGGCGCGAAGATCATTCACGCCGATCCGCGCTACACGCGGACGTCGGCGATGGCCGATATCTACCTGCGCATGCGGACAGGGACGGACGTCGCGTACTTCGGCGGCCTCATCAACTACGTCATCCAGAACAAGCTCTACCACGAGGAGTACGTCAAGAACTACACGAACGCGTCCTTCATCGTGAAGCAGGGGTTCGACTTCAAGGACGGTCTCTTCAGCGGATACAACAGCTCCACGCGCGCGTACGACACCACGACCTGGACGTACGAGACGGAAGGCGAGCCGATTGCGGGCGCTCCCGCGGGCACAACGCAGGCCGCCGCGAAGCGCGACAAGACCCTGCAGGACCCGCGCACGGTTTGGCAGCTCATGGCCAAGCACTACTCGCGCTATACGCCGGAGATGGTGTCGAGCATCACTGGGGTCCCCGTCGATCAGTTCATGCAGGTCGCGAAGCTTGTCGGCGAGATGGGCAAGCCCGACAAGGTGATGACGATCGTGTACGCGGTCGGTCTCACGCACCACACGACCGGCGGCCAGCTCATCCGATCGGGCGCACTCCTGCAGCTCATCCTCGGGAACATGGGGCGCCCCGGCGGCGGGATGAACGCCGAGCGCGGTCACGCCAACATCCAGGGCAACACCGATCACGCGATCAGCTGGGAGATCCTGCCAGGCTACCTGCGGATCCCCGCGCCAGGGCAGAAGAACCTCGACCAGTACGTCCAGGCAAGCGCGCCGAAGAAGAGCGATCCGAACTCCTGGAACTTCTTCGGCACCAACTACCGCAACTTCATGGTGAGCCTCCTGAAGGGGTGGTATGGCCCGAAGGCGACGAAGGACAACGAGTACGCTTTCGACTTCATCCCGAAGCCGGCGACGAACTCATCGTGGATGTCGATCTACGACCAGGCTCTCAAGGGAAAGATGGAGGGCGTGATCCTCTCCGGGATGACGGCCACGAGCATCGGACCGGACTCGAACCAGGTCCTCAAAGGCCTTTCAAACCTCAAGTGGCTCGTCGTTATGGACGCGCTCCCGACGACGAGCTCCGAGTTCTGGCACGCGCCGAACATGGACGCGTCGAGCATCAAGACCGAGGTCTTCCTCCTCCCGGCGACGCACTGGATCGAGAAGGACGGCTCGTTCGTCAACAGCGGCCGCTGGTCGCAGTGGAAGGAGCAGGTCATCCCTCCCGAAGGCGAGTCGCGTCACGACCACTGGGTGCTCGCCGACCTCTTCGACCGGGTGAAAACCCTGTACAAGCAGCAGGGCGGCAAGTTCCCTGACCCCCTCATGGCCCTGACGCTCGACTACAAGGATCCCAAGAAGCCGGAGCTCGACGAGATCGCCAAGGAGATAAACGGAAAGAATCTCGCGACCGGCGGACAGATGACGAGCTTCGCGAACCTGAAGGACGACGGCACCACGACCGCGGGTGACTGGATCTACACCGGCAGCTATCTCGACGCGGGGAACCTCATGAAGCGGCGTAACGGCGTCGCCAACCCGCAGCAGAACGACCCCACCGGAATGGGCTTCTACCCGAACTGGGCGTGGAGCTGGCCGCTGAACCGCCGCGTCATGTACAACCGTGCCTCGGCCGACCTCGACGGGAAGCCCTGGGACCCGAAGCGCCCGGGCATCCAGTGGAACGGCACGACATGGGTCGGTGACGTCCCTGACTACCCCCCGACGATGAACCCGAAGGATCCGGCGGCGTGGCTGCCGTTCATCATGAACGGCGAGGGCGTCGGCCGGCTCTTTTCGAACTCAATGATCGACGGCCCGTTCCCCGAGCACTACGAGCCCGTCGAGGCGCCCATCGAGAACCCGCTGCACCCGAGCCAGTCGGCGGATCCCGTCGCGTTCCTCTACGACCAGGCCGCCGGCCGGCCGAATCGATTCGGGAAGGTCGACAAGTACCCGTACGTCGCGACGAGCTATCGCCTCACCGAGCACGAGCACTACGTGACGCAGCACGTCCCGCTGCTGGTGGGGCTGCAGCCGCAGGCATTCGTCGAGGTCCCGGAAGATCTCGCGAAGGAGAAGGGGATCAAGAACGGGGATCGCGTTCGCGTGTCCAGCGAACGAGGCAAGCTCGAAGTCGCGGCGCTCGTCACCAAACGTCTCGGAGGGCTCAAGCTCGCCGGGAGCGACAAGCCTGTCTATCACATCGGCATCCCGATCCACTGGGGCTTCGTGGGCATCTCGGCGGAGAAGAACAAGGACATCTCGCAGTACTGGCTCGCGAACGCGCTCACGCCGTTCGTCGGTGATGCCAACGCGCGGACGCCGGAGTTCAAGGCGTTCCTCGTGAACATCGAGAAGCTCTGATGACTCTTCTTGTCGAACCAACGACGATCTACGGGCTGCGCCGCGAGCGTGCTCGGGAGCTCGGCGCGCGGTTCGATTTCGCGCAACAGCAACTCGCCCTGTATCTCGCCGTCGTCGACACACAGGAGCGCGTATTCGAGCGCGCTCGTGCCGATCGGCCAAGCCGTGAGGATCTGGCAGCCTACGTCGTGCGCGTCGCGCTGCCTGGGGTGATGGAAGCCGCGGCCGCCGCGGGCACGGAGACCTTGCGCGAGGCGGTGTTGCTTCGTTTTCACGAAGCCGACCTCGAGGGGCTGATCGATTCCTGGCTCCATGGCGACGAGGGATCTGGCACGGACGCTTTCCTCGCGCGCGCGAGCTGCCAACCGGTCCTCGAGGCGCTACCGGACCTCGCCACGACGCTCCGCGGCGAGACCGACGAGCGGCATTGCCCGCGCTGCGGTGGCCTGCCGCAACTCGCGGTGTTCAGTGAGACAGGCGAAGCACTTCTGACGAGCCCTCGAAAGCTCGTCTGCGTCCGATGCGCCAACGAGTGGGTGCTGAGCCGCATGACCTGCGCGTCGTGCGGCGAGACCGCCGGTGGAAAGATGCCCATCCTGTCCGACGTGGACCAGTTCCCGCATCTGCGCATTGACGCATGCGAAATGTGCCGCCGCTATCTCATCACGGTCGACCTCCGAAGGGATCCTCGTGCGGTCCCGGTCGTGGACGAGCTCGCCGCGTTGCCGCTCGATCTCGCCGCCGCGGAGCGCGGCTACACGAAGATCGTGCGCAATTTGATGGGGTTTTAGAAGATGGCATTCCAAGAAAAGCCGATGGGCTTCTTCACGGATACGTCGATTTGCATCGGCTGCAAGGCGTGCGAGGTCGCGTGCAAGGAATGGAACCAGCTCGAGGGCAACCCGGCCCACTTCACCGCTGACTCGTTCGACAACACCGGGCAGCTCGACGCGCAGAACTGGCGGCACGTGCAATTCATCGAGCAGATTCCCGACAACAACGGCGTGGTGATGACGCCGACGCCCATCGCGGGCGGCCAGGCGTGGCTGATGATGAGCGACGTCTGCAAGCACTGTAAAAACGCGAGCTGCATGGAAGTGTGCCCGACGAATGCGCTCATGCGGACCGAGTACGACACCGTGTACATCCAGAACGACGTCTGCAACGGGTGTCGCAACTGCATCTCGGCCTGCCCCTACGGGGTCATCGGGTTCAACGAGGAAAAGGGCATCGCCCAGAAGTGCACGCTCTGCTACGACCGGCTTCAGGGCGGGCTGCAACCAGCCTGCGCGAAGGCGTGCCCGACCGAGTCGATCAAGTTCGGCTACGTCGACGACCTGCACAAGGTCGCGGATGATCGCCTCGCCAACCTGCAGAAGCAGGGATATGCGAAGGCGCAGCTCTACGGCCGCGATGAGCAGGTGTACGGCGGTCTGAACGCGTTCTTCCTGTTGATGGACAAGCCCGAGGTCTACAAGCTGCCGAGCGAGGCGAACGCCACGCTTCCGACTCGCAACAACCTGCCGGGCTACGTCGGCGGCGTCGCGACCGCGGTGGTCGGGCTCATCGCGGGCCTTCTGGCATTCCGGAGCGGCCGCATGAACGCGAACAACAACACCACGACGACGCCCCGCTGATGCTGGCCGCCGAGCACTTCGCCAGCCCGCCGCACTGGGAATGGTGGATCCTCGGCTACTTCTTCTTCGGCGGCATCTCCGGTGGGAGCTACGCGCTCGGGACGCTGCTGCGCTTCAGCGGCAATGCGCGCGACGAGACCGCCGCCCGGATCGCCTTCATCACGAGCTTCATCGCCCTCATTCCGTGCCCGATCTTCCTAACCATCGATCTGGGCCAGCCCCTCCTCTTCTGGCACATGCTCGTCGACACGAGCACGGGCGGACTCGCGTTCAGGCCGGAATCGCCGATGAGTCTTGGCTCGTGGGCGCTCCTCGTCTTCGGCATCTTCTCGTTCGTGTCCTTCCTCGGCGCGATCGCCGAGGTCGGGTGGTTCCGCGCGACGGGCGGGATCGCCCGTGCACTCCGCGGGACGGCGGGCCTGGTGTGGAGCGCGATCGGCACCGTCTTCGGGCTGTTCATCTGCGCGTACACCGGCGTGCTCCTCGCCGTGTCGAATCAAACGGTGTGGAGCGATGCTGGCTGGGCGCTCGGCGGCATGTTCGTCGCGTCGGCGCTCGCGGGCTCCGCGGCGCTCCTGCTGCTCCTTGCTCGTTCGCGCCGTGACGTCGACGCGGATACCGCCGTGCGCCTCGAGTCGGCGGACCGGTACTTCGTGATCCTCGAGACGATCCTGATCGCGATCTTTCTCGTCACCCTTGCGATCGCCGGCACCATCGGAAAAGTGCTCGGCGTATGGATCGTGCTCTGGCTTCTCGTGATCCTCGGACTCCTCGCGCCGCTGGCGCTGCGTTCGGGCGCCGCGCGGCGATGGCCGCCCGTCGCGGCACCGCTCCTCGCGCTCCTCGGCGTGCTCGCGCTCCGCGCGCTCGTCATCTTCAGCGCGCAGACATAGGTCGGTCGCGCTCACGTGAAGTGGATCACTCGCGAGCACCCCCCGCGTCGACCGCGTAGCCTGCCCGTGGCTTATTGAGAAGTTCGTCGACAAGAACGCGGAGTTCGTCTACGTGGCGGCCGATCAGGTGATGACCGAAGCGCGAAAACAGGGCGCGACGCCATATGACGTGAAGGATGTCGAGCTCGGCCATCGCGGTCCGGAGTGCAGCTTCGACGCATTCGTACGGAAGTACGGCCTCGCGGCGGATCCGGCCATGGCCTACATGGCGAAAGTCATCCGCGGCGCCGACACGACCGACAAGGCCATCACACCGGAGTCGCGGGTGTCGAGGCGCTCCTGGAGGGAGTTCGCGTTGTCAATCAGCCGAACGATCAGCGCCAGCGCGAGGCGTCGCGGCCGATCCTGGACGCTCTCTACGCGTACTGCCAGACCAAGGTCGCGGCGGTCTAGTTAGGTCGCGTTGAGGGCCTGCGTGACCTCCTCGGCGTCGGCGTACTCGCGATCCGGGAGCTTCTTGAGGGCTTCCTCCAGAGTCGACCCAAGATTCGCCTCGCGCGCCGCCGCGATGATCACGTCCTTGCTGACCGGGTAATCAAGGCTTTCGACAAGCTGACTCGCGACCTCGCTCGCCCGCATTTCCTGCATCCGTTCAACCGGTGCCAGTCCTGTGCCAGCGACCGCAGAGCCCCTCAGGCGACCGGAGCGCTCTCCTCAGGCCCGGCGAACAGGTTTGATCGGTGGCGACCCCCGTGATCCCCGCGGCTCGAGCGACGCCGCCACTTGCTCGCGGTAGCCGACGGAGTTGTACGCGCAGAACGGGATCATCCTCCCGTCCGGTACGAGGAACTCGACGCAACACTTCATCACGTTCTTCACGTTGAAGGTCCACGGATCCATGAAGTCGCGCGTGTTGATCATGAAGACGTGGCGAGCGACATCGCGCGGCGTGTGCTGACTGAGCGGGACCCGCGCGGCGCAGGCGGTGCAGCGATCGGCGCCGGCGCTGCGCTCACCGCCGCCGACGTCCAGGGCGCGATGGACGTCCGCCGCCGCTCGGTCCGAGCCGACCGGCGCGGAGGAGCTCCAGAGTCGCTCGAGGATCTTCAGCAGATCGTCGCTAACGCGCGGCAGCGTGCGGTTCTTGAGATAGTCGAGGTAGAGATCGATGTCGAGGATCCGAGTTATCGGCGTAGTCGTTCCGCCATCGACGAGGGCATAGGTGACGAAATTGCACGTCGGCATGCAGCACGGTACCGGGACGAAGTCGTCGACGACGAACCGGCGATCCGTCTGCTCCTCGAGCGCCTTAAGTACGTCCGGGATCGTGATGCGGGTCATGGGATCCGCGGCGAGATGCCGCTGTGCACGGAAGGCGGGCTGAAAGTTCACGCCGAACACGGCGGGGTGCGAAAGGCCGAACTCGACGATCCGCCCGACCTCGTGGAGATTTACGTCGCGTTCGATCGCAGCGACCAGAACAACGCGCACGTCGGCGTCGGCGAGCCGGTCCAGCGCGCGGAGCTTGGTCTGGAGAAGATCTGGACGGCCACGAAGGAGATCGTTCGTTCGCTCGTCAAAGCCGTCGAACTGGAGGTAGATATGCGGCCGAAGCCGAGCGATCCCAGCGAGGAGCTCGTCGTCGCGAGCGATACGGATCCCGTTCGTGTTCACCATCACGTACGAGATCCCCTTGCGCTGCGCCAATGCGATGAAGTCGAGAAGCTGCGGGTGCAGCGTCGGCTCGCCTCCGGAGAACTGCACGACCTCCGGGTCGCCCTCAGCCGCGACGAAGGTATCGAGCATCGCATTGACCTGCTCGTAGGTGAGCTGGAATCCTGTCCGGGCGAGGTGCGTCCCCGAGTCCGCGAAGCACAGCGGACAATCGAGATTGCAGGCCGAGTTCACCTCGATAAGCGCGAGGCAGGTGTGCTGCTGGTGCTCGGGGCAGAGACCGCAATCGAGCGGACAACCCTCTTTGACCTCGGTTTGGAATCGAAGCGGCAGCGTTCCCGGCTTGTTGTGACCGAGGATGCGCGTGTAGAGATCGGAGTCTCCGAACACGACCGCCTCGAACGCGCCGTGGTCGGGGCAACGCTTCCGCATCACCACCTTGCCGTCGCGAAGATGGATCTGCGCGTCGATCACCCGGCGACAGACCGGACAGAGCGACCGCGTGACCTCCCAGAGGATCGACTCGCGCTCCGTGCGCGTCACGAGCGAGGTCACCGGAAGCCTGACGAGCAGACCACGGCCAGGAAGATCGAGACGAGCAGCCCAACGGCGATGAGCGCGCCGATGCAGCCGAGCCCGCCGATCGCCATCCAGGGCCGATAGACCCCGGCGACGATGAGGAATACCAACGCCAGGATCGAACCGCCGGCGGCCAGGTTGGAATCGTGGACGAAGTTGACGAGCACGGCGGGCACTCCGACGGCGAGGATGGGAAAGACGACGAAGCCGACCCAGAAATCTCCTTGCTTCTCGGCTCGGCTCGAGTAGACCTTCCGCTTCATGACGGTGCCACCGTCGTCCGAGCTCGTCGCTGCGACTGGACCGTGAAGTAAACAAGCAGGCCGGCCAGTGCGAGGAGACACACGATCTGCTGGGCCGTCAGCCCGAGCCACACAACATCGTTATTCCGCACGAACTCGACGAAGAACCGGAATGCGGCGTAGCCACCAATGCCGAGCTTGAGCAGTCTGCCGTCCTGAAACGAGGGGCGATCTCGAAGTACCAGAAGCACACCGAACCAGAAGAGGTTGAAGGCCGAGTCGTACAGGGGCGCGGGGTGCACGAGGTAGTCGACGCCCGGCATCTGCACCCCGACCGGAAGCGTCGTCGGCTTCCCAATGCCGTCCTCTCCAGAGAAGTAGTCGCCGAGCCGGCCGACGGCCATGCCGAGCGCCATCGCCGGCGCGAACGCATCGCAGGTGCACCGCCTCCCGGAGAGGTGGCTCGCGATGTAGCCGCCGACATAGCCGCCCGCGACCCCTCCGAGGATCGAGCCGGGCCCGACTCGCGGGTCGAAGATCATGTACTGGGAAAGGGTTTCGATCGCGGGCGGCCCGACGAACACGATCATCGAAAGTCTCGCGCCCAGACTGCCGCCGACGAACGCCGCGAGGGCGATCAGCGCCGTATAGCCTCGGGGCCAACCGCGACGCCGGGCCTCCCATAACAGCACCGCGAGTCCGACGAGGAGACCGAGGACCAGGAAGAAGCTGTGCGAATAGACCTGGAGCCCCCCGACCTCGAACAGGACCGGACGCACGGCGGCAGTATGGCAGTCACGTCCAGAGCCGCCCCGTGTCCTACTCTCAGCGGCCGGTGAAGATAAAGGACCGACTTGCCGAAATGCGCGCCAAGGCTGCGCTTGGTGGCGGACAGCAGCGCATCGCGCAGCAGCACGCGAAGGGGAAGCTCACTGCCCGGGAACGCATTGATCTCGTGCTCGACGAGGGCTCGTTCACGGAGCTCGACGCGTTCGTGCTGGCGCGGCCGACGGAGCTCATTCCGGACGACGAGCGGGTCATGGGCGACGGCGTCGTCACCGGATTTGGCCGGATCGGCGGTCGCGTGGCCTACATCTTTTCTCAGGACTTCACCGTCTTCGGCGGCTCCCTCGCCGAGGCGCATGCCCAGAAGATCTGCAAGGTCATGGACCTGGCGGTGAAGACCGGCGCGCCGATCATCGGCCTGAACGACTCCGGCGGCGCACGGATCCAGGAGGGCGTCGTCTCCCTCGGCGGCTACGCCGACATCTTTCTTCGGAATGTCCTGTCGTCCGGCGTCGTCCCGCAGATCTCCGCGATCATGGGGCCGTGCGCGGGGGGTGCGGTGTATTCGCCCGCGATCACCGACTTCGTCGTCATGGTCCGCGATACGAGCTACATGTTCGTCACCGGTCCGAACGTCGTGAAGACCGTCACGCACGAAGACGTCACCCTCGACGAGCTCGGCGGGGCCGACGTGCACGCGCACCGGTCGGGTGTCGCCCACTTCGAGGCGGACGACGAGGTGAGCTGCGCAGCACTGCTTCGCCGGCTCGTCGGCTTCTTACCGTCCAACAACCTCGACCCCGCGCCCATCGTCGCCACCGAGGACGCACCGGATCGCGAAGACGCCGCCCTGGACGGGATCGTCCCCACCGCGTCGAACAAGCCGTACGACATGAAAGAGGTCATCCGTCGTGTGGTCGACGACGAGGACGTGCTCGAGGTGCACGAGGGCTGGGCGCAGAACATCATCTGCGCCTTCGCGCGCCTTGACGGTCGCTCCGTCGGCGTCGTCGCGCAGCAGCCGATGATCCTCGCGGGCGTCCTCGACATCGACGCATCGGTGAAGGCCGCGCGGTTCGTGCGCTTTTGCGACGCCTTCAACATCCCGCTCGTAACGTTCGTCGACGTGCCCGGCTTCCTCCCCGGCACCGCGCAGGAGCATGCCGGCATCATCCGCAACGGCGCGAAGCTCCTTTACGCGTACGCCGAGGCGACGGTGCCGAAGCTCACCGTCATCACGCGGAAGGCCTATGGCGGTGCCTATGACGTCATGTCGAGCAAGCATCTCCGCGGCGATTACAACGTGGCGTGGCCGAGCGCGGAGATCGCGGTCATGGGCCCGGAGGGCGCCGTGAACGTCATCTATCGGGACGACATCGCGAAGGCCAAGGATCCCGACCAGAGGCGTACGCAGCTCGTCGGTGAGTACGTCGAGCGGTTCGCGAACCCCTACGTGGCCGCGGCCCACGGCTATCTTGACGACGTGATCGAGCCCCGAGAGACCCGGCCACGGCTGGTGGCCGCGCTACGCTCTCTCGCAAGCAAGCGGGACGCGAACCCACGTCGCAAGCACGGCAACATCCCGCTTTAAGAGGGGGGAACGGCGCTCACCTCCGTCCTCGTCGCCAATCGCGGCGAGATCGCGCTTCGCATCATCCGCGCCTGCCACGACCTCGGCATTCGCGCGATTGCCGTCTATAGCGATGTCGATCGCGATTCGCTTCATGTGCGCGCCGCGGACGCCGCGTACGCGATCGGACCGGCGGCACCGCGCGAGAGCTACCTCAACGCCGCTCGCATCATCGAGGTCGCTCGACGCTCGGGGGCGACGGCCATCCACCCCGGCTATGGCTTCCTGTCGGAGAACGCGGACTTCGCTCAGGCCGTCGCCGAGGCCGGCCTCGTCTTCGTCGGACCTCCCGCCGCCGTCCAGCGTCTCCTCGGTGAGAAGACCGCGGCACGCCGCCTCGCCCGCGTGGCGGAGGTCCCCGTCGCGGAGGGAACCGAACCGCTGACCGATGTCGCCGCGGCCCGGGTCGCGGCCGCGAACATCGGGTACCCCGTCCTGCTGAAGCCCGCCGGCGGCGGGGGCGGCAAAGGAATGCGGATGGTCCGGAAGGAAGACGAGCTCGAGACCGCCTGGCGCGCGGCGACCGGGGAGGCGACGACTGCATTCGGTCAGCCCGCCCTCTATATCGAGCGCGCCATATGGAACGCTCGGCACATCGAGATGCAGATCCTCGCCGACAACACCGGCAACGTCGTCTGGTTGGGCGAGCGCGACTGCTCGGTGCAGCGCCGCCACCAGAAGCTCATCGAGGAGACACCCGGGCCATCGGTCGGCGACGGCCTTCGCCAAGAGCTCGGGGCCGCCGCCGTGCGGATCGCGAGAGCCGCCAAATACGAAAACGCCGGCACCGTCGAATTCCTCGTGGGTGGCGACCGACACTTCTACTTCCTCGAGGTCAACACCCGGCTTCAGGTGGAGCACCCGATCACCGAGATGGTGACCGGCCTGGATCTCGTCGCGCTGCAGCTCCGGATCGCCGGCGGCGAGCCGCTTCCATTCGCGCAGGCCGATGTCGTGCGTTCTGGCGCCGCGATCGAGTGCCGCATCACCGCGGAGGATCCGCGGGCCGGCTTTCTCCCAGCGAGTGGAGTCATCGCGCTCGTGCGCGAGCCGGCGGGTCCCGGCGTGCGGGTGGATTCGGCTCTGTATGCCGGGATGACCGTTCCGACCGAGTACGACCCTCTTCTCGCGAAAGTGATCGCGTACGGCCGCGACCGGATCGAGGCGATCGCCCGCATGCGGCGGGCCCTCGAGGAGATGCGCGTATCCGGTGTTCCAACGTCGCTCGCATTCCATCGCTCGGCGCTGTTCCATCAGGATTTCGTAACCGGCCGGTACGACACGGGGTTCATCGAGCACTGGGACGCCCGCATCGCGCCGGAGCTTTCCGCAGGCGCGACATCCGCGGCGGCGCTCGCCGCTGTCCTCGCGACGCGCGCGCGCGGCGAACGGCACACCCTGCCACCCGCGGACGCGCCCTGGGCACGTGCGGCGCGCGAAGACGCGCTCCGCTGATGCGGTACGAGGTAACGCTCGACGATCGACGCGTCCGCGTGGAGCTCGGGGACCACGGCCGCTTCACGGTCGACGACCGCGCGGTCGCCGCCAGTGTTCGCGAGACCGTCCGCGGGCGCCAGTGGTCGATCACGCTCGCGGGTGAAAGCCACGAGATCACCGTGGTAACGCACGATCCGCTCCGCCTCGACGTCGACGGTAACGATGTTCGCGCGACCGTCATCGATGAACGGGCGCTCCGCGCAAATCGCGGCGCCGCGGGAACGCGAACCGGCCGAATCGAGCTGCGGGCGCCGATGCCCGGTCTCTTGAAGGCGGTGCACGTGAAGGAGGGCGACCACGTTGTGGCCGACGCGCCACTCGCCACGCTCGAGGCGATGAAGATGGAGAACGAGCTGCTCGCGCCGTCCGCGGGTCGCATCGCGAAGGTCCGCGCGACCGCCGGCGCGAAGGTGGAGGCCGGCGCCGTGCTGATCGTGATCGCGAGTGAGTAGCCGGCGGCGCGGCAGGGCGGGCATCGTCGCGGCGACCATCGCCCTGATCGTGATCGCGAGTCTCGTGCTGACCGGGCTCATCCTCGTGTACCGGCCACTTCCAACGATCGATGGGGAGTTCCGGCTGCTCGGGCTCGACCAGCGCGCCGAAATCCTTCGCGACAGCTACGGCGTTCCGCACATCTACGCGCAGACCGCGCACGACGTTTTCTATCTCCAGGGGTACGTCACGGCACAGGACCGCCTCTTTCAGATGGACCTCTATCGGCGGGCGGGCGCCGGTCGACTGGCCCAGGTCCTCGGCGACCCGGCGCTCGATTCCGACAAGCAGTTCCGCACGTTCGGCCTCGCGCGCGTCGCCGCGCGGGAGCTCGCCCTCCTTCGTGAGGACACCCGGGCGAACCTCACCGCGTACGCCGACGGCGTGAACAAGTTCCTGGAACAACATGGCGATTCGCTGCCGCTCGAGTTCGTCATCCTCGGTTATCGGCCCGAGCGATGGTCGGCGCTCGACTCGATCATCGTCGCGAAGCTGCAGGCGTACGACGCGGCTGGCAACATCCAGCAGGAGCTCCTCCGCGTTGGCCTCGCGACCCGCTTCGGACCCGCCGTCCTCCCGACGCTTATGCCCGATCCCTCCGGGCGCTCCGCGTCGGTCGACGGCGACGCCTGGGCCGCGGTGGCGCCGTACCTCGCGCCGGAGGCATCCACTCTTCCCGGCGAGGCCGCGCTCTCATCGCTCCTTCCCGGCGCCGGCGCCGGCGTCGGCTCCAACTGCTGGGCCCTCGCCGGCGCGCGGACCGCGACCGGCAAGCCGATCCTCGCGGGCGATCCGCACCTCGCCGTGCGGAACCCCTCGATCTGGTACGAGATCGGCCTCGAGGGCGCGGGCTACAAGCTCGTCGGCTTCTCCTTCGCGGGGATCCCGGGGATCGTGATCGGTCACAACGACCGGATCGCGTGGAGTCTGACGTACGCCTACACCGACACCCAGGACCTCTTTCTCGAACACCAGGACCCGACCGATCCTCGGCGCTACGAGTACAAGGGTCAATTCGAGGCCGCCACGTTCCAGCGCGAATCGATCGACGTAAAGGGCCGCGCAGATCCGGCGATGATGGACGTCGCGATCACCCGTCATGGGCCGATCATCACGCCGGTACTCGAGGGGCAGACCGTGCCGCTCGCGCTCCGGTGGACCGCGCTCGACCCGGGTCACCTTGTGGACTTCGTGTTCGAGATCGCGCGAGCCGGTAATTGGCAGGAGTTCCGCGCCGCCGCCGCCGATTTCAGCGGCGCGGCGGTCTCCGCCTGCTACGCCGACGTCGATGGCCACATCGGCTATCAGCTGATCGGCCAGCTGCCGGCGCGGAAGGGCGATGGGCAGATCCCTGTCCCGGGCTGGACCGGCGAGTACGACTGGACCGGCGTCCTACCCGCGGACGCGAATCCGAGCATCCTCGATCCGGCGGGCGGCGCGATCGTCAACGCGAACGACCGCCCGACGCAAGATCCTTCGGCGGTCGGGTACGTGGGAGAGTGGGACCCTGGCTTTCGCGCGAGCTACATCGCGCAGCGCCTGGCAAGCATCGCCAACGCCGACCTGTCCGCGATGCGCGCGATCCAAACGGATTACGCATCGACGCCGGTCACGCGTTGGCGCGACGCGATCTTGTCGGCCACGCCGAAGACCGACCTGCAGCGGCGCGCGCAGGCCATGGTGCGCGATTGGGATGGCACGTTGTCTCCGCAATCGGGCGCGGCCGCGGTGACCGAGACGTGGCTCATGCGCATGCTCTCGGAGACTTTTCAGGAGGAGCTCGGCGACGCGCTGTACGCGGACTACCTCGGTCACGGGCGCGCGGTCTTTGCGCTGTACCAGCTTCTCTCGCGGCCGGACGATCCGTGGTTCAGCACCATCGATCCGTCCGTGCGCGGGCGCGGCGCAGTGTCGACCGCGGCGCTCGAGGACGCCGTACGCGAGTTGGTCGCGCGGTTCGGCACCGATGTTTCGAGATGGCGCTGGGGCGATCTACACATGATCACCTTCGAACATCCCCTGGCGATCGGTCCGCTTGCGTTACTCCTGAATATCGGACCGTTCCAGCGCGCCGGCGACGGGTTCTCGCTGAACAACGGCGGCTACGACCCCGTGAAGCCGTACAAGCAGACGACGAATGCGTCCGAGCGGATGATCGCCGATCTCTCCGACCTCGATAACTCGCTCTCGGTCACGCCCGAAGGCGAATCCGGCCAGCCCGGGTCCAGGTACTGGGGCGACCAGGCGCCGCTCTGGAACGCGGGCGACTACAAGCCGATGCGTTTTTCGAGGGATCGTCTCGGTCGCATCGACGGAATGCTCGTTTTTCGCGCACGCTAGGCGTAGTACTCGCGGCGTAGTCCCTTCAGGTGGTTCACGGAAAGAAGCCTGGCCTCGACTATCGCCAGCCGGTGGGCACTCCTCGCCTTCTCCACGTCGTCAACATCGGTCTGACCGTTCTCGCCGCCGCCTGCGTTCCGGCCGCCGCCAGCGTACCGGCCGTGCCGGCCCATCTGAGGGTGGCCACGGCTCTTGTGCTCCGCCTCGAGGACATGGAGGGTGGCGCGACAACGTCGATCGACTCCGCGCTCACCGCCGCGGACGCGGCCGACGTACTCGGCGTCCCCGGTCTGACGGGGGATCTCTTTGTGCGGAATGGATTCGAGAATGGGTACGTCCGCGCGTTCGCGTGGAGAGACGCGTCGCTGGTGATCACGAAAGCGATGGCAAGTACGACCTATCTCTTCGCCGATCCCGCAGGTGCGCATACCGTGCTGTCGCTTGTCGGAGACGCGGCTGACGCGGCGGGAGTCGGTCGCATGTCGCTTGGCGCCGCTCTCGGTGATGAGTCCACTGGATTTCAGATCGACAGCGACCAGAGCGACGCATTCGGAGCGTCGATCCCGATGACCACCACGGGTATCTTGTTTCGTCACGCGAACGCCGTGAGTCTCGTCTCGTATCGGGCGCCGTCGGATGAGGACGACCCGAGCTACGTGATCGGACTCGCGCGCAGGCAGCTCGATATGCAGAAGGCAATCGCGCCGCTCGGAGTGGCCCTACCTCTGGCCGTGCCGGCGACGCGGGCGGACTCCTCCGGGACGACCCATAGCTTCGCGAAGGGTCTCGTGCTCACGGTCAGCGACCTACCGGCAGGGATGCGCGTGCGGAACGAGGGGTCCATGAGCGCGCAGGAATTCGCCAGCGGCGATGCCGACATGGCCACGATGCTGGTGGCCAACGGTTTTCTATCGGCTTACGGCAGGGCGTTTGCCCGCAGAAGCCAGTTTGGCAAGGACGCGACAGTCATTCGAAGCGAGACCGCGATCCTGGTGGATAGCGCTTCCGCCCACGAAGCACTCGCGAGCTACTCCGAGCTCGCACGGGCGGTTGGCGCTCGTAACTTGGGCACCACCGGCACCGGCGACGAGTCCCGTGCTTTCCGCATCGACGACTACGCCGCGGACGCGAGCTACGTCGAGATCGTCTTTCGCCACCGCAACGCGCTGAGCTTGATCGAGGTCCAGTTCCCGGCGCGCATGATCAGCCGATCCCTGAGCCTCGACCTGGCGAAGAAGCAGGTCTTTTATCAGCTCGCCGATCTGGGGATGCTCAAGCCCTTCCACTAGGCCGCGCGGCGCGCGAACCCGCGCGTACCATCCGATCGTGCCGAAGAAGAGCCGCGACCGCGCCGAGTGGGAACGAACGAAGTACGCGGAGGCCACCACGCGCGTCCCCGAGCGGGCGAAATTCGAGACAACGTACGGCGCATCACTGCCGCCGATCTTCGACGCCGAGGGCGCTGATCCGGGGCTTCCCGGCGAGCCGCCGTTCACGCGAGGGGTGCAGCCGACGATGTACCGCGGTCGCCTCTGGACGATGCGGCAGTACGCGGGCTTCGGCACCGCTGAGGAGTCGAACGCCCGATACCGCTACCTCCGCGAGCACGGACAGACCGGTCTGTCCGTGGCGTTCGATCTGCCGACGCAGATGGGCTACGACGCCGACGATCCGCGCGTCGCCGGTGAGGTGGGAAAGGTCGGCGTGTCGATCAGCTCGCTGGACGATTTCGCTCGCCTCTTCGACGGCATCCCGATCGGCGAGGTGACGACCTCGATGACCATCAACGCTACCGCGGCGATCCTCCTCGCGATGTACGTTGCCGTTGCGAAGCGGCAAGGCGTGGCCGCGGACCGCGTCGGCGGAACCACGCAGAATGACATCCTCAAGGAGTACATCGCGCGCGGGACGTACATCTTCCCGCCCCGGCCGTCCATGCGGCTCGCCACGGACCTCATCGCGTACTGCGCGGAGCGGCATCCGCGCTGGAATCCGATCTCCATCAGCGGTTATCACATCCGCGAAGCCGGCGCGGATGCGGTCCAGGAGCTGGCGTTCACGTTCGCCGACGCGATCGCGTACGTCGACGCCGCCGTCGAGCGCGGCCTTGATGTCGATCGCTTCGCGCCGCAGCTCTCGTTCTTCTTCGCCGCGCACTCGACCCTCCTCGAGGAGGTCGCGAAGTTCCGCGCGGCACGCCGGGTGTGGGCCCACATCATGCGCGAGCGTTACCGTGCCAAGGCGCCGGCCTCGCTCGCACTTCGGTTCCACACGCAGACGATGGGGTCGACCCTCACTGCGCAGCAGCCGCAGAACAACATCGTCCGCACCGCGATCGAGGCGCTCGCCGCGGTGCTCGGCGGGACACAGTCGCTCCACACCAACGCGTACGACGAAGCGCTCGGCCTCCCGACCGAGGAATCCGTGCGGATCGCTCTGCGGACGCAGCAGATCATCGCCGAGGAATCGGGGGTCGCCGAGACGATCGACCCGCTCGGGGGTGCTCACGCGATCGAAGCGTTGACCGCCGATATCGAGCGCCGCACGCTCGCCGAGATCGCCAAGATCGATCACGAGGGGGGCGCGCTCGCCGGGATCGAGCGCGGCTATCAGCAGCGCGCTATCGAGGACTCCGCCTACAAGCAGCAGCGTGCGATCGAGAGCAAAGAAAAGGTCATCGTGGGCGTCAACGCGTACCGTGCCGAAAGCGAGGGGCCCGACATCCCGATCACTCGAGTGGACCCGGCCGTGCTCGAGCGCCAGCGCGAGCGGCTTGCCGATCTGCGGCGACGGCGCGATGCCGGCCGCGCCACGAAAGCCCGCGAAGACCTCGAAGCCGCTGCGCGTGGGACGGCGAACCTGGTGCCGTTCATCCTCGGGGCGGTCGAAGCCGATGTCACCCTGGGCGAGATCTGCACCGACCTGCGCGGCGTTTTCGGCACGTACGTTCCGCCGCGGCTGTGAAGCTGGGCCCGCTGCACCACGTCGCGATCGCGGTCCCGCACATCGAAGAGGCGCTCCCCTTCTTCCGCGACACGCTCGGCTTCAGCGCCGACCGCATCCACGAGCTTGCCGACCAACACGTTCGCGTCGTGTTCGTCGGCGACGCCAGGCAGCGGATCGAGCTCATCGAGCCGACCGACCGAGAGTCGGGGGTCGCGAAGTTCGTGGCCGATCACCCGAAACCCACGCTCCACCACGTCTGTTACGTCGTCGAAGACCTCGCCGGGACCCTCGGGCAGCTCCAGCGAGACGGGGTCGAGCTTGTGGACCGCGTCCCACGACGAGGCGCCGAGGGGATGATCGCGTTCATCCACCCGCGAGCGTCGGGCGGTGTCCTCATCGAGCTCATCGACCGCGCGAGCCTGCGCGATTCCATACCATGACGGGAGTGCGCCCGCGGATCGCGCTCACGCTGTCGCGACCCTCGGCGCTCCAAGAGGCATCGCACAAGCGGTACCGTGATGCTCTCGAGGGCGCCGGCGCGGACCTCGTCGTGCTTCACCCGGGTGACCCGATACCCAGCGACGTCGATGGCATCTGCATCTCCGGTGGCGGCGACATCGACTCAACGAGATACGGGGCGGTGGACATCGCGTGCGCCGACGTAGACCGTGACCGCGACGAACTCGAGATCGAGATCGCGAAGTCCGCGATCGAGCGCGACCTCCCGATCCTCGGGATTTGCCGCGGCTTTCAGATCCTCAACGTCGTGTGCGATGGGAGTCTTGTTCAGGATGTTCCGGGCCACCGGCCTGAAGAGCGCGAAGGCCTCGTCGAGCACCCGGGCGTGACGGTGCGCCCGGGTTCGCGGCTCGCAAAAGCCACGGGCGGAGCTCCGCTTACGGTCAACTCGCGGCATCACCAGGCGGTGACGGAAGAGACGCTCGGGCACGGACTCGTCGCGACGGCTGTCGTCGATGGCCTGGTGGAGGCATTCGAGCTCGCGGATCGTCGGTGGGTGGTGGGCGTGCAGTGGCACCCCGAGCGGACCAGCGAGGTCTCGCTCGAGGCGCGCCGGATCTTCGACGCCTTCGTTCAGGAGGCGGCGCGCACCACGACGCTCTCGCGATGACGGTCTCGACCGGGACCGAAGCACCGGTCGAGCAGACGGGCGTCGCGCTCGGACGATCGCTTCGCGTCGCCCTCGTTCATGGCCGCGAAGAGGCGTCGCGTCGCGCCGTCGCTCATCTCGCGCTGGCGTCGGGCGCCGAGATCGTGGCGCGTGTTCGCGCGACCGACCCACGGTCCTTCGTCGAGGCCGCACAGGCCCTACGCGACGCGAAGCCCGACGTCGTCGCGATCCAAGGAGGGGCCAAGGACGAGGGGGCGCTCGCCGAGCTTCTCGAAGCGCTGCGTCTGGGCTGCGGTGCGCAGCGGCCGATGCCGCGCATCTTTGGCCTCGTCGACACACGTGTCGCTCATGGCCTCCGCATGCACGCCAGTCCCTTCGAGTTCGAGCGGTTCGGAGCGCCGTCCGAGATGGTCGAGGCCCTCCGCGATCTGCGCCGCGGTGGCAACGGCGAGGTCGTGTTGCGCGATGCCGTCATCGAGGACGCTGCACGGGCTCTTGCGACGACGACCGGGGCGAACGCGCTTGCCGTCGACGTGACCGAGCGCTCGACGTCGTTCGTCCTCGCAAGCCCGGACGGTCGAACCGAGGCCGCCCACCTCGTCCCGCTCGGATTGGGGATGGGCGCGGATCATGTCGTCGCGCGCGCCAGCCTCGACAACGTGCGCCGCTGGCTGCCCTGGCCGATCGACGCCCCCGCGCTGCTCGAGCGCGTATTCAATCGCGGGCGCCGGCCACAAGGTCCGGCGACAGCGGAGGCCACGGTCCTCCTCGAGATGGCGCTCGCCCGCGAGGCGATCGCGCACGCGCTGCGCGACACGGCCGAAGCCGGGCTCGACGTCAGCGCGATGCGTTCAGCTCCGTCCATCCTCATCACCGGCCGCGCGGCGTCGTTCCCAAAGTCTGGGCAGAGCCTTCTCGTTTTGGTCGATGGCCTCGAGCCGAGCGCGGTCTCGACGGTCTTCCGCGAGCCCGACGAGGGGCCTGCCGAGCGCATCGCGATGGTCGTCTCGGTGATCCCTCGCCGGCCTGCGAAGATCCGGATCGTTCGCGCGTCCGGCCGGAGCGTGGCCCGAGTGATTCCCGGATCGTTCGGCCTCGTAGCCATGGGCGCCGACGTCGAGGTCGCGGTGAACGGCGCGGGCGTGCGTGGGCACGGACGGTCGGGCGAGCTTGGAGTGCTCATCGATGCGCGCGGCCGACCGCTCTCGCTTCCCGAGCGCGACGGCGAGCGCATCCCGGCCGTCGCACGATGGCATACCGCGCTTGGAGCGACCGCCGAAGAGAGAACGTCGACATGACGTGGCGTCGCGAGCGCTGGACGGCCGATCACCCGCTGCCCATCGGCGTGACCAAGCGCGCGCAGGTCGGCGAGCTCGTGCGCGCGGGCGACATCATCGCGGCAGGCGCGGCCCTCGCGGGCGCGCTGCGCGTGCCCGGCGCCCGGCGTCTCGGCCTTTCGCCTTCGGATCTCGATCGCGAGCTGCGGGTGCCTGTCGGCAGCGACGTGGTCGCCGGAACCGTGCTCGCGCGCGTCGGGCGCCGCTTTGCGCGTAGCGTCACCGCACCGATCGATGGACGCCTCCTGCATGTCACGGTCGATGGTGACCTCTACATCGCCCCGATCGTCGATCGTTGGACGGTGCGCGCGACCCTCGACGGCACCGTCGCGCGATCCGACGACGCGGTCGTGGAGATCGAGGGCGAGGCGTGGTGTTTCCAGGCTGCCGCGGCGTACGGCCCGGACGCGATCGGCGAGCTGACACTCGGCGTCGACGGGCCGGACGCGGACCTCGCCCCGACGCGCATCGACGTCCGTCTCGCCGGCCGGATCATTGTCGGCGGCGCACGCGTGTCGGCGGAGGTCATCACGCGCGCGCACGCGTGCGGCGTCGCCGGACTCGTTGCGGGTGGCGTTCCTCCCGCCGGCCTTCGTGTGGTGTACGGCGATACGGTGACCGCGTCGGGGTCACCCAGCCGCGACGACAGGCCGACCGTCCTCTGCCTGATGGGCTTCGGATCGGCTGTGCTGCCGCGCGCCGTCTACGAGCCCTTCGCGGCGCTTGCCGGCGCGCGCGCGGCGATCCATACGGCATCGGCGCGGCTCTTCGTCTTCAGCACCGCCGACGTCGGTCGGGCCGAGACGCCGTCACCCGATGTCGTCATGGGCGAAGGTCCGGCGGCCTACGCGCCCGTGGAGCGTGCCGTGGCCGATGCTGATCGAGGCGACGTCGATCAAGAGGAGCCCGCGCAGACCGACGAAGAGCTATCCCCGAGCCCGAGCGACCGCAGTCCCTCCGAGCGCTAGCCTCCGTTCGTGGCACGACGTCGACGGCGCCGCGATCGGCGCGAGCGCCCCGAGCAGCGCACCCAACGCGCGGAGAAACGCGGCTCGCACGAGGAAGACAAAAGGCGCGAGGCGTTCGAAGCCCAGCGCACGTCCCTCGTCAAGCGGCGGAGATTCGTCGGCGCGCTGGCATTTCTTCCACTCATCGGAAATCTCGGATGCGCCTTCGGTATCACGCCGGCCTGCGCGGTGCCGACGGAGTGGTGGCTCGCCATCTTCGCCGCACTCTTCGGCTCCTACCTCGGCATCACGCTTCGGCTTTTCCTCGACCGTCGACGCTTCGTTCGCGAATCCGCCGCCGGTCGATCTTCCTGACGTGGTGGCGATCGACCTCGTCAGTCATTCCTCGCTGCACACCGAGCGGCTCGGCGAACGTCTCGGACACGCGGCGCGACCGAACGACGTCTTCGCCCTGTCCGGCGAGCTCGGGACAGGGAAGACGGTCCTCGCGCGCGGCGTTGCGATCGGACTCGGCATCGACGCGGCCGATATCTCGAGCCCGACGTTCATCATCATGCGCGAGCACAGCGGCGGACGGCTTCCCTTCTTCCACATCGACCTGTACCGCCTCGAGGGCGTCGACCTGGCGAACACGGGGTGGGAAGAGGCTCTCGCAGCCGGCGGGGTCACGGTGATCGAGTGGGCCGACCGTGCCGGACCGCTGTTGCCCGACGATCGCCTCGAGGTGAAGCTCGAGCACATCGCTGACACCAAGCGCCGCATCGTCGTCTCGGCGACGGGACCGCGCTCCGCCGAATTCGTGGAGGAGCTGCGCGCCAGTGTTATTAGCGCTTGACACATCGACCGACTGGGCGTCCGTCGCTCTGTTCGACGGCCGCGATGTCATCGCCGAGGAGACGTGGCACGCGCAGCGGCGACAGGGCGACGAGCTGTTCCCCGCGATCGAGCGGGCGCTTCTGATGACCCGAACGGCGCTCTCGTCTGTCGACCGCGTCGCGGTCGCGGTTGGACCCGGATCCTTCACGGGTCTTCGCGTCGCGATCGCCGCCGGGCAGGGCATCGCCCGCGGAAACGGCGCCGCACTCGTCGGCATCTCGACGCTCGACGTGCTCGCGTATCCGCACGCGCCGTCCAAGCAGCGGACCTGCCCGTTGCTTCGCGCGGGACGCGATCTCTTCTACGCCGCGTTCTACCAGGAGCGGAACCGCAAGTGGATGCGTCGCTCGCCGTTCCTGGTCGCGACGCTCGACGAGATCTGCCGGCAGATCGGCACGCACACGCTCTTTGTCGGCGAGATCGACACCGAGACCGAGGCCGCGCTCCGCGACCTGCTCGGGCCGAAGGCGCTCTTCGCGTCGCCCGCATCGCGTGTACGTCGCGCCGGCTATCTCGCCGAGCTCGGCTGGCGCGAGCTCGAGACCCGAACGCAAGTCAAGATCAGCGAGATCGAGCCTCTCTACGTGCGCCAGCCGTCGATCCGCGGGTCGTTCGAGCAACCTTTCGCCTCGCCGCCGTCGGACGAGCGGGCGCTCGGACTGCCCAAGCGGTCCTGAGTTAGTTTCAGAAGGATGGTCGCCACATTTCCCATCGTCATCGAGGACATGAGCCTCGACGATATCGACGGGGTCCAGGAGGTCGAGCGCGCGTCGTTCCCGGTGCCGTGGCCGGCGAACGCATTCCGCCACGAGCTCACGCAGAACAAGAACGCGCGTTACCTCGTCGCGCGCGAGGGCGGCCGCATCGTCGGATACGCCGGGCTCTGGCTAATGGTCGACGAGGCGCACATCACCACGTTTGCCGTGCACCCCGACCACCGCCGCCAGCGCATCGGAGAGCGATTGCTCGTGCGCGTCTTCGAGATGGCCGCGGCTCTCAACGCCGAGTGGCTGACCCTTGAGGTCCGCGCCTCCAATCTCGCCGCGCAGAAGCTGTACGAGAAGTACGGCTTCCGTCGCGCGGGCGTCCGTCGCCGCTACTACTCGGACAACAACGAGGACGCGCTCATCATGTGGACCGAGCGGCTGCGCGAGCGTCCCGTTCGCGAGCGCCTCGCGAAGCTCAAGGCAGAGCTGCAGGAGTCCGGTTGAGGATCCTCGCGATCGAGACGTCGTGCGATGAGACCGGCGTCGCGATCGTCGAGGATGGGCGGCGGATCCGTTCGAACATCGTCGCGTCGCAGCTGGTCCATCAAGACACCGGTGGCATCGTCCCCGAGGTCGCGGCGCGCGAGCATCTCCGTTCGCTCGATGTGCTCACCGAGAAGGCGCTGCGCGACGCGGGGCGGCAGCTGTCTGAGATCGACGCCGTCGCCGCGACCGTCGGCCCCGGGCTCATCGGTTGCCTTCTCGTCGGCGCGAATTACGCGCGTGGCCTCGCGCTCGCGGCCGGTCTTCCGTTCGTCGGGGTCAATCATCTCGAGGGGCACGTGTACGCGAACTGGCTGTACGAGACCGAGGATATTCCGCCGGAGCCCGAGCTCCCCGCGGTCGTGCTCGTGGTGAGCGGCGCGCACAGCGATCTCGTGCTCATGGAGGCGCACCGCCGCTTTCGAGCGCTCGGCCGGACCATCGACGACGCCGCGGGCGAGGCGTTCGACAAGGTCGCGCGGCTTCTCCACCTCGGATTCCCTGGCGGTCCCGTCATCGAGCGGATCGCGAAGGAGGGCAACCCCAACGCGTTCCCTCTGCCGCGAGCGCTGCCGGCGGATCGGTTCGACTTCTCGTTCAGCGGCCTCAAGACTGCCGTGCTACGGCTCGTGCGCGAGCTGGAGAAGAAAGGCGATGTGCCGGTCGCCGACGTCGCCGCTTCCTTCCAGAAAGCGATCACCGAGATGCTCGCCGAGAAGACCGCCCGCGCGGCCGCCGAGCACGCGGTCGAGACGGTCCTCCTCGGTGGCGGCGTCGCCGCGAACCTCGCGCTCCGCGAAGCGATCGCGCGGCGCATCGGGCACCCGCTTCGCGTCCCGCGGCCGGGCCTTTGCACCGACAACGGCGCGATGATCGGCGCGGCCGCGTTCTACGTCCTGCGCCATCGCGGCACGGAGATACCGGTCGCGGCCCGCAGCGATCTCAAGCTCGCGTGACGTGACCAAAGAGGAGCTCGCCGCGGTGCTCGCCGAGGCGCAGGCGCGCGCGAAGACCGACGGTTCCGGCAATGACGTGCCCGAGCTCGTCCTGCGGATCCTCACCGCGGCGAGCGGGACCGAGAGCGTGCGCGAATCCCTCAAAGACGTGAGGGCCGGGCGCGCGCTTCTCCGGTTCACCGACATCGGGCGCGCGATCGAGTTCAAGGCCGGCGGCGGCGAGCTCCACGCGGAGCTGGCCGAGCTCAAAGGTCCTGGACCGAAGGTCGATGCGACGAGCGCGACCTGGCTCGGGCTCCTGAGTGGGACGCTCAAGCCATGGCTCGCGTTCACTCGGGGCATGGTCATCTGCCGCGCCGGCCTGACCGAGCTCCGTTGGCTACAGCAGGTCGCGGAGCGTCTGCAGAAGGCGTACGCCGAGTAGCGCATGGGGCTTCGCGACGACCTCGAGCATTTCTTCCTGCATGTGCTCCTGGGCCGTTCCCGTGGTGGCGGGACGGTTCGGTATGTCACAGAAGGTTTGCGCTCTCGGACGATCGGGCTTCGCGCGGGCTGGGCGCATCCGGAGCTCGAGGTGGAGGTGAGCGAGGCGCGTCTGACCGAAGAGGCAGTTCGCTTTCTCGCCTGGGTCATCGACTACATGAACCGGCAGAAAGCCCGTATCAACGCGGGTGAGACGATGCTCTACGGCTTCTGGCAGGTCCGATGGGTGTCATCGAAGCGTAAAGGTCATCTCGAGGCGTGGGATGTCGTCCCAGATAGAGCCACCGAATATCAACCGCGCGCGGACCTCGCCCTCGGCTACTTTCGACAGCAGCTGGAGGTCGCCGCGCAAGTCGATGCGACCTTCAACCCGCCACCAGCCGATCTGCTGTTCGCGTATGACGACGGTGTATTTGATGGTCTTCCGGTCGAGCTCCTTCGGCGCCCGCAGCTGAACGTGGGTCACTCGGGCTGGGTCTTTCTCAGCGATCGTTGGTCCGGCGATGTCAAGGAACTCAAGAACGAGCATCTCTATCACCTGCCTCTCCGGAGACCCGAGCTTGTTCGCTATCTCGGCCTCGCGGCTGGTTGGCGCGTGGACTTGCGGGACGGCGAACGGATCTGGTTCGAGCAGCCCGACGCCTAGGCTCGGCGGATTAGAGTTTCGCCGTGACAGACGCCATTCAGGCACCGCGTCCGGGCCCCGATAACACCAACGCGCCGGATGAACAGAAGAAGGTCCACCGCACGGAGACGAAGACGCGCACGCCGGTCGAGGCCAAGCGCGAGGGACCCACGCTCGAGATGGTGAAGAGCGACGAGCGCGTGAAGGTCTTCATCCGCTCCGCCAACCAGCAGACCGGCGCGATCGGCTACACCGAGCACGGCGAGCGCCACGCGAACACCTCGGCCGACGGCGCGCGCTTCATCCTGAAGTCGCTTGGCCACGATGCACGCCGCTGCGAGATCGCCGCGGTCGCGGCCTACCTCCACGACATGGGCAATGTCGTGACGCGCGAGAAGCACGCACAGACCGGGGCCCTGCTCGCGAAGGACATTCTGCTCGACCTGGGCTTCCCGCTCGAAGAGGTGGCCACGATGATGGGCGCCGTCGCGAATCACGAGGAGGACGAGGGTGGGCTCCCGGTGAGTGCCGTGTCCGCCGCGGTGATCATCGCCGACAAGAGCGACGTGCACCGAAGTCGCGTGCGTAACCCGAAGTCGACCTCGTTCGACATCCACGACCGGGTGAACTACGCGGTCACGGCCTCGGAGATCAAGGTCAGCCGCAAGGAAAAGCTCATCACGCTCGAGCTCGCCGTCGACACCGAGGTGTCGCCCATCATGGAGTACTTCGAGATCTTCCTTCCGCGCATGATGCTCTCGCGGCGGGCCGCCGAATTCCTCCACTGCAACTTCGCCCTCGTCATCAACAACACGCGGTTGCTTTAGCTAAACTCTCCTTCTCACGTTCCGGGAGGATCTACCCGCCATGCCGACGATCCGTGCCCGCCGGTCTTCACGCGTCCGCAACGCGATCGCCGCAGGTGGCGTCGTCCTTCGTCAGCGCGACGGCGCGCGCGAGGTCGTCTTGACCGGCCGCTACGCCGACGGAACCTGGGTCTTTCCAAAGGGCACTCCCGATAAGGGCGAGGAGATCGAGGACACGGCTTTGCGCGAGGTCGAGGAAGAGACGGGCCTCAAGGTCCGCATCCTCCGCGACATCGGGACGACCGATTACTGGTTCGCGGCGCCGGGCGAGCGCGTGCATAAGTTCGTGCACTTCTTCCTGATGGAGCCGACGGGCGGCGACACGTCCGCGCACGATCACGAATACGACGAGGTGCGCTGGGTCTCCGCGGACGAAGCGCGGCGTCTCCTCTCGTTCGACACGTATCGGGAAATACTCGATCGCGCCCTCGCAGCCGCGGGCGAGGCTGCCTGATGGCGACAGAAGCGCCGACCATGCGCCGGACTCCGCTCTACGACAAGCACGCCGAGCTTGGCGCGAAGATGGTGCCGTTCGCGGGGTACGAGATGCCGATCCAGTACGAGGGGATCGTCGCGGAGCATCGTGCCGTGCGCGGGCGCGCGGGTCTCTTCGATCTCTCGCACATGGGCGAGTTCTTCTTCCGAGGGCGCGGCGCGGGCGAGACCCTGGATCGCCTCGTTTCGAGCGACATCGCCGGGCTCGCGGTGGGCCAGGCGCGGTACGGGTTGCTGACGAACGAGCGGGGCACGATCGTGGACGACGTCATCGTCTACCGGATCAGCGAGGCCGAATACATGGTGGTCGTCAACGCCGCGAACATCGCGAAGGACCGAGCCCATGTTCTCGCGCACCTGGGCGAGGACGTCGCGTTCGACGATCGCTCGTTCGGGACCGCGCTCGTCGCGATCCAGGGCCCGCGCGCGGTGGAGATCCTCGCATCCGAGACAGACGCCGACGTTCGCTCGCTCCCGTCCTTCGGCGTCACGCAGGGGCGCGTGGCCCGAACTCGCGCGACCCTGGCGCGCACCGGATACACCGGCGAGGACGGCTTCGAGGTGTTCGTGGCCAACACCGATGCGGCCGCGGTGTGGGACGGCCTGCTTGCGGCCGGGCGCGAGGCCGGGATCAAGCCGATCGGCCTGGGAGCCCGCGACACGCTGCGTTTGGAGGCGCGCTTCTCGCTCTATGGGAACGACATCGACGAGACCACCGACCCGATCGAGGCGGGCCTCGGCTGGACGTGCAAGCTGGACAAGGCCTTCGTCGGGCGCGATGTGATCGCGGCGAAAAAAGCCGCCGGACCGAAGCGGAAGATCGCCGGTCTCGTGATCCAGGGCGGGGTCGCGCGCCACGGGCACGAGGTCACGCAGGACGGCGACGTCGTCGGCCAGGTCACGAGCGGCACGTACGGGCCGACGGTCGAAAAGAACATCGCGCTGGCCTACGTGCCGACGACGCTTTCGAAGATCGGAACGGCCCTGGCCGTCCG
>Ga0209155_1000129_pt1 | contig 32187 bp, 29 predicted proteins | sample GraSoiAngelo_122_FD_185879 | JGI IMG/M metagenome (GOLD analysis project Ga0209155, IMG submission 185879) | Grasslands soil microbial communities from the Angelo Coastal Reserve, California, USA - 14_0927_02_20cm (SPAdes) (version 2) | ecosystem: Environmental > Terrestrial > Soil > Grasslands ... | reverse complement strand
TATCCGCGACGCGGTCATTGGCCAGGCGGATGGCCGTGCGCGTCTGGATGGTCGCGCCACTCCTTCGCGTCTCCTCGATCGCCGAGCGAGTCGCGACATCGCCGACCGGGTCGTCGACGACGTTGTACGTGTAGCGAGACCGAGCGGTGCCATCGACAAGGAATGTCAACCCGTCGTACTGGCCGAGTGTCGCGAGGGCCGCGAGCCTGATGGACCATTCCTCAGCGTCACTCGCGATCTGCCGTCTGGCCACGATTGGCGGGGTGAGCAAACGGCTGGCGATCGACGGCATCGCCGATTCCTGACGAACGATGCGATCGCCGGCGGCGCGGAAGGATTTGGCCGCCTTTGGCTCCCTTATGGCACTCCACCTCGACTTTGTCGCGCGAGATGTCACCGACGCGTGCTGGGAGACATCAGCATCAGGGCGGACGGGGTCACTCGTCAAACTCGGGTGCGGCTTTGCGAGTGTCTTTGCACGTTGTTTGATGCCGAGCGTCCGTCGCCTTCGATGAAAATGCGGCCGATGCCACGCGGGAGATTGATCACGCTCGTGCCCTTCGCGCTTGTCTCCGCGCTAGCGGTGGGTGTTGCGCTCGCCGGGTACATCGCAAGCCCGCACGCTCCTCCCACATCCGCTCGAGTGGGCACATCGAGCTCGCCCGCGAACGCGACCCCGACCGCCGTCGCGGCCGCGGCGACTCCAGAGCCGGCAGGATCAGCGACTCCATCGCCTTCGGAGCCCGCGTCAAGCGCTGCGCGGTCGAACGACGCGGCCGACATGCTGCGAGCGCACAACGACCTTCGCGCCGCCATCGGCGCGCCGGCGGTCCGCTCGGATGTTCGGGTGACCGCTGCCGCGCAGCGCCACGCCGAGTACCTCGCGCATACCGGTGCCATCGGCCACGAGGAGACGCCGGGAGATCCCGGATTCACCGGCGTGACCGTCCGCGATCGGCTCGTCGCTCAGGGCTACGCGGACGCAATGGCCAGCGAGGTCGCTGCGTCGTCGGACTCCGGGACCGAGGATGTTCGCTTTCTCTGGGACCTTCCGTATCACCGCCTCGGTCTGATGCACCCGCACGCGGTTCTGGCGGGATGGGGGCATGCCGAGATCGACGGCCACACGGCAACCGTCGGCGTGCTCGTGTTCGACTTCGCGGCCGCCGCGCCCGACCACGTGCGCTCGCCGGCGGTGGGCCAGCACGTCACCGGATCGTGGGCTGGCGACGAGTCACCGGACGCGCTGCCGCCCGGCGCCGTGCGTCCGGTCGGGTATCCGGTGATGGTCGTCTACTCGAGCGCGCGGCCCGTCCACCTGAAGAACGCAAAGCTGACCGACGCAAGCGGCCGCGAGGTCGTGGTTTCGGTCGTGCCGCAGATCTACGAGCGTGACTACGCCGCGATCGTGCCAACGGCGCCGCTCGCGGCCGGCGCGCGCTACCACGTCCGGCTGGAGCTCTCGGTCGCAGGGACCGACGTCGTCGACGAGTGGGAGTTCGATACGGAGCGCTAGCGAGTGGGGAGCGTCGCGGGACGTCCGATGAACGGCAGCTTTTCCCCAATCGCGAGCAGCACGGGGACGATCTGGCTCTGGAGGAGCTCGGGCCGGACCTTCTGCTCGTGGAACGCGACCGCGGCGTCGAGCTTTTCGAGCTCCGCACTCGCCACGGGCGCTTTCGCGGCGCTTTGCGCGAGCAGCTTCAGCATCTGCGGATCCGCGAACGTCGCGAAGGAAGAGGTCATCAACGACCGGACGCCTTCGTGGACGACGCGCTCGATAGGATTCTCGCCGCCTCATGCTCTGTCAGTGGAGCGCCGCAGAGGTGCGGTCCCTCCGTGCCTCAGCTAGCAAGAGGCAGGCACGTCACAAGAGGCGCGGGTCGAGCGCGTCACGAAGCGCGTCGCCTACAAGGTTGAAGGCGAGCACCGTCGCGAGGATCGCAAGACCGGGGAACGTCGCGATCCACGGCGAGTCGATGATGTAGCTCCGGCCCGCCGACAGCATGTTGCCCCAGTCAGGGGTCGGTGGCTGCGTCCCGAGACCGAGGAAACTTAGGCCCGCAGTGTCGATGATCGCCGTGCCGATGTTGAGCGTCGCCTGGACGATGATCGGGGCAAGGACGTTCGGCAGGACGTGCTGCCACATCACCCGCCTGTCACGCGCGCCGACGGCGCGGGCGGCTTCGACGAAATCGCGCGCACCAACGGAGAGCACGGCGCCCCGAACGACGCGCGCGTAGTTCGGGATGTACACGATGCCGATGGCGATCATCGCGGTGAGCAGGCCCCGACCAAGGATCGCGACGATCCCGATCGCGAGAAGCAGATACGGGAAGGACAGGAGCACGTCCATCGAACGCATGACGAGGCCGTCGGTTCGTCCGCGGTAGTACGCGGCGGTCATGCCCAGAAACAGACCCGCCACCAGCGCGATGCTCGCGGCGACCCCGCCGGCCTGCAGCGACACCCGCGCGCCCCAGACAACACGGCTGAACACGTCACGGCCGAACTCGTCTGTTCCCATGAGGTGGGTTGCGCTCGGGGCCTCGCGCTCGATACGGAAATCCTGGTGGATCGGGTCGTAGGGGCTCACCTGCCCGGCGAAGATCGCCATGAGCCCGAAGAGCACCAGCAGAGTCGCTCCGAGCATTCCGGTCGCGGAGCGCAGGAAGCGCCGGCGCGCCGCTACCCACAGGGATGGCGCCGCCTGCGCTCCGGCGTCGACCGGTGACGGCACGGCGGTGGCACTGGCGCCGGCCATCTCAGGCGTACCGGATACGCGGATCCAGAATCGCGTACACCAGGTCAACGACGAGGCTGATGACGACGACGAACAGCGCGACAACGATGACCGTCGCCTGCACGACGGGGTAGTCACGCGCCGTGATGGCGTTCAGAACGTAACGGCCGACACCAACTCGGCCGAAAACCGTCTCGGTGAGAACCGCCCCGCTGAGCAGCGCCCCGAGCTGCAGCCCGATGACGGTCACGACCGGAATGAGCGCGTTCTTGAGCGCGTGACGGAGGACGACCGTCCGTGCTGAGAGGCCCTTTGCGCGTGCGGTCACGAGGTAATCGCTGCCCAGGACCTCGAGCATGCTCGACCGCGCCATACGCGAGACGATGGCCATCGTGATCGTGCTGAGGGTGATCGCCGGAAGCACGAGATGCCAGAGGACGTCCCCGAACACTGCGAAGTCACCGGTGAGCAATCCATCGATCGTGTAGAAGTGCGTTCGCGCGGGAATGTCGAGCCCGGCGCTCGCGGTGCCTGAGAGCGGGAACCACGCGGCACGCGCGCCCAGCCAGTAGATCAGCATCAAGCCGATCCAGAACACGGGCATCGAAATGCCGACCAGCGACCCGATCATCGTCCCGTACTCGATCGGCGTCCGTCGCCGCAGGGCGGCGAGGATGCCCGCCGGCAACCCGACTGCGAGCGCGATGAGGAGCGCCGCGATCGAGAGCTCGATCGTCGGAGCAAAGTTCTCGATGAGCTCTTGCCGGATGTCGCCCCCGGTCCGGATCGACCGCCCGAGATCCCCGCTCGCCAAACGGCCTATGAATTCGACGTACTGAACGGGCAGCGGCCGATTCAGACCGAGCGCCTCGCGCATCTGCTCGATCTGCTCGGCGCTCGCCTTTTCCCCGGCGAGAGCGATCGCCGGATCGCCCGGGATGAGCCGCAACGCGAGGAAGACAACGGTGACGACGCCGAGCAGCACCGGCAGCACGTACGCGATCCGTCGCAGGATGTAACCGCGCACGTTCTAGGCGCTCGAGCGGCGACGCACCCCGCTAACTCACGCTGACCTTGTTGAAGTAGTAGATGTAGGTCGGCTGCAGGACGAAGTCCTTCACGCGCTTACGGATGGCCACCTGCTGCTTCATATGGCTGATGAAGAGCCACGGCGCGTCGTCGACGATCTTCGCCTCTGCCTGGTTGAAGAGCGCCTTCCGCTTCGGTGTGTCGGTCTCCTCGTTGGCCTGCTCCAGGAGCTTGTCCACCTCAGGAGTGCCGTAGAAGGAGGTGTTCACGCCGCCCTGGTTCTTGCTGTAGAAGAACACGCCGAGGAAGTTCTCGGGGTCCCCGGTGTCCGCCTGCCATCCGCCGAACGCGACGTTCAGCTCGCCCTGACGCCGGATCTTGCGGTACTCGGTCCACTCCGTTGTCTTGATCTCGCTCTTGACGCCTACCGCTTGGAAGTACTGCTGAATCGCTTCGGCGAGCTTCGCGCCCTGGGGGTTGTAGCCCCGTGGGATCGTGTACGAATCGAGGGTGATCGTCTCGCCCCCGTACTTGGCGTCCTTCAGGAGTGCCTTTGCCTTCTCGGGGTCGTACGTGTAGCCCTTCAACGTGCTATCGAAGCCCCAGGAAGTCGCCGGGAGCACCCCGACCGCAGGGACGCCCGCGCCGCTGTAGAGCTTGTCCGCGAGCTCCTGCTTGTTGATCGCGTAGTTCAGCGCCTGGCGCAGCGGCTTGTTCTGGAACTGCGCCTTCTTCAGGTTGAACTCGGCCATGTTCACGTTGAGGCCGGGCTGCTCGAGAACGTCCGTATCTGCCTTCCCCTTGACCGACGACGCGTCCTTCGGGTCAAACGGCCAAGCGATGTCACCCTCGCCCCGCTGGATCTTCAGGATCCTGACGGAAGCCTCAGGAACCGGCTGGAAGATGATGCGCTGCAGCTTGGCGCGATCGCCCCAGTAGCCATCGAAGTTCTCGACCGTGATGTGGTCGTCCTTCTTCCACTCCACGAACTTGAACGGGCCGGTTCCCACGGGGTTCTCGTTGATCTTGCTGCCGTACTTCTTGAGCGCCTCCATCGAGATGACAAAGCCGGGTGGAATTGCGAGATTCGGAACCAGTGGCGAGAACTTGCGCCGCAACGTAAAGCGGACATCGAGTGCTCCGACAGCCTCGACCTTGGCCACGACGTTTCCGATGTAGTCGTCGATGAACGGGAACCCGCCTGCTGCTTGCGCCTCCTTGAAGAGCGGGTTGTCCTTGTTGATGCTCCGGTCAAACGAGAACGCGACAGCCTCGGCCGTGAGCGGCGAGCCGTCGTGGAACTTGATCCCCGACCGCAAGTGGAAGGTGTAGGCGAGGCCGTCGGACGAGATGTCCGGCATGCGCTCGGCGAGGGCGGGCTCGACATCGGTGCTGTTGGGCTTGTACCTGACGAGACCTTCGTATAGCGCGGTTGTGGCGATGAAGCCTTCCTGGGTGGTCATGGCCGGCGGATCGAGCTTGTCGGTGTCCCCACCCCAGAGGAACGTGAGCGTGCCGGTGGCTCCCGCGGGCTTCGTCGTCGCGGTCGTGCCGGTTTGCGTCGCACCCGGTTGCGTCGTGACCGGCGCGCACGCCGCGACGATCGTGGCGGCCCCGGCGGCGCGCAACAGCGCGCGGCGGCTCATGGTTGAGTTTCTCATCCTGCGATTCCTCCCCCTTGAAACGGCGGGCAGCATAACACCGGGCGCGGGTTATTCGGGGACACCGACTCCCAGAAGAAGTCCATCTTTCTTGATCGCCGGACTCGTGACCACGAAGAGCACGATCCCTTCGACCGGAGATTCGATCCGGCCAAGGGGCTTCCCGAGCAGGTCGACCATTTCGCCGAGTGGCTGATCCTTCCGGACCCGGTCGCCCACGTGCACGGCGCAGCGGAAGAGTCCCTCGAAGGGCGAGCGCAGCCACTCGAACCGGTTCAGCACTCGCGGCGGGCTCACGCGAGCGGGTGCGCCATCGAGCACCTCAACCGCGCGCAGGATGTTCTGCACGCCGTTGACGTGGCGCGCAACGGCGTCCGCCTCGAGCTGACCGATCCCTCCGGATTCGGCGATCATCGCGGCGACGCCCCGCGCAGCCGCGGCCGCGAAGAGCAAGCCAGCCCGCTCGCCGGACGGCATGGCTCTCACAAGCCATTCCGCGCCGTATGCCTCCGCCATCTGCTTCGCTCGGCCATCGACGCGCTCGTCGCCCGTCTCTCGATAGGTCACGAATGGGACGAGGTCTTCGATCATGTCGCCCGCGTGGAGATCGACTGCGTACTCGCATCGCGCGATGACCTCGTTGAGGAGCCAGTGCGCGAACCGCTCGCTCCATGTGCCATCGAGTCGCCCGGGGAACACGCGGTTCATGTTGTCGTTGTCCTCCGGGTTCACGTAAATGCTGCGCTCGTAGAAACCCGGCCGATTAAGCAGCGGAATGATCACCACGTGGCCCCGCACCTGCGCCGGGTCGAGCAGGTTGCCGAGGCGGATCGCAGCGTCGATCCCGGTGTACTCGGCAGCGTGGATGCCGGCTGTGATCAGGAACAAAGGGCCATCGCGGCGTCCGGTGATGCTGAAGAAGGGCCACGAGTACTTCGCGAGGCCCGGATCGGCGGCGAAAGTGAAGTAGCCGGACCTCCGCTCGCCGGATGCGGCCAAACCGATCGGGCCGAGACTACTCATCTAGCTCAGGCATTCTCGCGCGGTCACGGTGTCGGTGCTGAGTGAGCTATGCCGCGGCCACCACGTACATCGCCGATGCCGTGCTGCTTTGTCGGGGACAGCCCCGGTGCCGACAGCTTTGGACAGGCGGTCTTCGTCGGAAGAGTGTCTTCCTTAGGGCGAGGTCAGCCAGGGCGAGCTCAGCCGCGCATGAACTCCGCGAGGAGGCGGTGGAAGTGATGCACGCCCGCCTCGCGGGTGGGTGAGTAGCGTCCGCGCTCGTAGAGACGCGAGCGCACCCCCCGCTGCACCGATTCGACCACGGCCTCGTCTTCGCGCTCGACGCGATCGAGGCCCGCGCCAGCGCCGGCGTCGCGCTTGGTCGCATCCCACACGAAAGGGAGGAACGACACGCGCGTGCGGTCCACGGCGAGCGGGGTCACCACGTTCACGGAAACGCCCCACGGGTACACGTTGAACATCGTCGTCGGGAAGAGCCAGAAGTAATACGCGGCGACGGCGCGCCCGTGATCGGGGTGCTCCCTCGGGAGCGCGAACGCGGGCTCGCCCGGTTTCGCTATGCCGAGCTGCAGCACCGAGAACCGCGCGAGCTCGACGGCGTACTCCCCGTAGTCGAGCGTCGTCGCAAGGCTCGAGTGGACGTAGGGGATGTGGAATCCCTCGAGGTAGTTGTCGAGGTACAGAGCCCAGTTCGCGTTCACCAGGTAGTCCCGCGCGCTCGCGGCGTCGAATGAGAGCTCGTGAAACGGAAGCCCCTCAAGCCGGCGGCGCATCTCGGACACGAGGTCGTCGAACGGCATTGCCGGGGCGAGCGACACCATCAGGAAGCGCGTCCACGTGCCGAGCGCGACCGACGGCAGGTCGTCCGCGGCCGAGGGAAAGTTCGCGGTCAACTCAAACTCGGGCATCGAATGGAAACGGCCGTCGAGGGTGAATCGCCGGCCGTGGTATCGGCACCGCAGCTGCTGCTCGTGGCCGGGGCCATCGACGACGACCGTGCCGCGATGCGTGCACACATTCGAAATGCAGTGGATCTGATCCTTCTGATCTCGCGTGAGAAGGAGCGGCTCATCGAGCGCGCCCGGCAGGAGCGTGAATGGGTAGACCTGCCCCGCGACCTTCACGAGGTCGTCGTGTCCGGCGTAGTGCCACGTGCGCGCGAAGACGCGGTCGCGCTGAAGCTGGAAGATCTCGGGATCTGAATAGATGCGGGCGGGAAGTGTTCGCGCCACGCGGATGTCCGGATCGATAGCGAAAAACAAGTCGCCCACGCCGGCGATGCTAGCTATCGGATCTGGGCAGCCTTCGCGAGCGTCGCCACGAGCTCGAGCTGGTCCCGGAGATCGCGCGTGATCAGAAAGTTCTGTCGAACATGTTCGCGTCCCGCGGCGGCCATGCGCTTTCGGAGCGCCGGATCGCGCAGCAGGTCCAGGGAGCGCGCCGCGCACTCCTCCGGACTCGTGACGAGATAACCCGAGATGCCGTCCTGGATCTGGATCACGATGCCGCCGACCTTCCCCGCCACCACGGGGATGCCCTTCCAGAGCCCTTCGGCGACCACAAGGCCGAATCCCTCGCGGAGCGACTTCTGGATCACGACCTCGGACGCGCGCTGGAACGCGTTCACCTCGCGGTCCTTGACGCCGTCCAGATTCGTGAAAAGGAAGACATCTTTGTCATCACCCGCGTGTTTCTTCGTTCGGTCGAAGTACTCCTGGCCTTCCGGGTCATCGTCGGCGAGCGACCCGATCATGACGAGCTGAACGTCGCGCACCTCTTTCTTTACCAGACGGTAGGCGTCGATAACCCCGAGCGGGTCCTTCCAGGGGTCGAACCGCGAGACCTGGAGGAGGATCGGCCGCGCGGGGTCCACCCGGAATTTGCGGACGACCTCGCGCGCCTCGTCGATCGCCATGTCCTGGTTCTTCACCGAGAAGGGATCGATCGTCGGCGCCTGGATGAGCACCTTCTGCTTCAGGTCGGGCCGCACGAACTGCGGCATCGTCCAGATGGACGCATCGTGCTCCTCCACGAACGGCCGCAGGAACGACCAGACCGGCTGATGCGCGTTCGTGAGATCGATGTGGCACCGCCAGACCCATCCGGCCCGGTCGGGGTCCTTGGCGAAGTGGCGCAGCGCGACCGCTTGCGGGTCGTGCGCCAGCACGACGTCGGCGTCCATGAGCTGAGCCGCGTTCTCACGCGCGACGTCGAGGAAGAGCTCCTTCTCGCTCTCCGAGAGATCGAGCTTCATCCCTTGCAGCGCGTTGTGGATCTTCTTGGTGATGTCGTAGAAGGCCGGCGGCGCGTCGAGAACGGCCCAGTGCGCATCCACGCCCGCGTCGCGGAGGAGAGGCACGAGGTTTTGCAGGATTTCGGCGACGCCGCCCCCGTACGCAGTGGCGTTGATGTGCAGCATGCTCCGGCCCTTCGCCGCCTTCGCGAGGGTGCGCAGCTCCTCGTAGCGCTCGTCGCCGATGACCTTCTGATAATCGGCCAGTCGCTTGGTCGCGGTGATCGGAACTGCGTGCACTACTGATCGGGCAGCGAGAGCTGCCCGAGAAAGCCGGAGCCGAAGGCGGAGGTCACTTGATCGAGCCGGCGAGAAGGCCTTGCACGAAGTAGCGCTGCAGGCTGAAGAAGACGATCAGCGGGACGATCATCAGGAGGAACGCGCCCGCGGCGAGCAGGTGCCACTCGGTGCCGTACTGGCTGAGCAGGTTCTGGATCGCCCGGGTCATCGGAAACTTGCTCGAGTCCTGCACGAAGACGAGGGCCATCAGAAGATCGTTCCAGACCCAGAGGAACTGGAAGATGCCGTACGCGGCGATCGCTGGGACCGACACCGGGAGGACGATCCGGCTGAAGACCCGGAAGTCAGACGCGCCGTCCATCCGCGCGGCTTCGATCATGTCCGGCGGCAGCGTGATGAAGAAGTTGCGCAACAGGAAGATCCCGAATGGCAGCGCGAACGCGGTGTGTGCGAGCCACACGGCGACATAGCCCCGAGTGAGCTGGAGGTCGGGCACCAGGCTTGTCGCCGTTGTGAGCAGGGGGATGAAGGCAACTTGCACCGGCACGAGGAGGAAGGCGATCACGATGAGGAAAAGGGTGTCGCGGAACGGGAACTTGATCCACGAGAAGGCGTAGGCCGCGAGGGAGCAGATTGCGAGCGGTAGGAAGGTCGACGGGACTGCAATGAAGACCGTGTTGACGAAGGCCTGGAGCATGCCCTGCGCCTCGAGCACCTGTCGGTAGTTTTCGAGCGTGAGGTGCAGGTTGAAGATGTCCCACCAGCCGGTGGCCTGGATGTCGGAGCGCGGCCGGAACGAAGTCACGAGGAGCCCAATCGTCGGCACGAGCCAGATGACCCCGATGAGCCCAAGAGCAATATGGATTACCCAGTGGTTGAGGGCCGCGACGAGGCGTCCCGCGGGTGTCCGGGGCCGCGACCCGGCCATCGACTCGGCGAGGACTGTCACGTGACCGAGCCGGTCCGGAAGCGTCGAACGTTGTAGATCATGATCGGAATCAGTACGACGAGCATGACGACCGCCACCGCGGATCCGTAGCCGTACTGCCCGGCTTGGAAAGCCTGCTGGTACATCGTGAAGGCGATCACGCGGCTGGCTTTGCCGGGTCCGCCGCCGGTCATGACGTAGATGAGGTCGAAGAGCTTGATGACGTTCACGACGAGCGTGACCGCGAGCACCGAGATCGGCAGGCTCACCATCGGCAGGATCATCCGGAAGAAGATCTGCCGCTCGGTCGCCCCTTCGACCCGGGCCGACTCGATCACCTCCGCCGGGATGCTTTTCACGGCGGCCGACAGGATGACGGTCGCGAAGCCGACGGATCCCCAGATCCCGACGGCGATCAGCGCGAAGTTCACCAGTCCCTCGTCGCCGAGCCACGAGATCGGTGCTATCCCGACGGTTCCGAGAAGCGCGTTGAGCAGACCGATGTTCGCGTCCGGTGCGTAGACGAACTTCCAGATGACGGCGAGGGCCGTCGCCGCGATCGCCATCGGAATGAACACGATCGCCTTGACGACCGACTCATACCGGACCCGAGCCGCGACCACGGCGATGATCAGCCCGAGGAAGATGACGATGCTCGTGTAGAAGACAATCCAGAGCACGTTGTTCCAGAGCGCGCCTGACGGCGGAAACGTGCCGAGGTTCAGGAAATCGGGATCGGCGAAGAGCCGCGCGTAATTGTCGAGACCGACCCACTGCTCGAAGACGCCGTTTCTTCCGCGGTTGAAGCTCAGAAGGATCGTGTAGAGCGCGGGGTAGAGCAGGAAGACGACAAGCAGGATTGCGGCGGGGAGCAGGAAGAGGATCGCCGCTCCATAGTTCGGCGCCTCGGGACCGCGGGCGCGGCGTGCCGCGGTTAGACCCGCCTGTGCGGGCATCTCGTTCGCGGGTATCGCCGGTGTTGGCGCGAGCCCCATCTGACCCCGTTCATTACGGAGCGGACGGGCCGTTCGCCCGCCCGCTCCATGGATTCAGTTCGAGCGCCTGCTTACTTTTCCGCTTTCCACTTGGCCTGTATCGATGTTTCGAACTTCGCCCAGTCGACGGTCTTGCCTCGGAGCGCGTCCTGTAAGGCGGCGCCCATATCGTCGCCACCGCCTGAGGGCAGCAGGTCGGAGCCGTCGAAGCGGACCGCGGATGCGTTCGCAACCTGTGCCGCCTCGCGCTTGGCGAGATCGTTCGGGTATGCGCTCGCGGGAACGGACTTCACGGGCGAGATGATCGCGCCGGTGCCGGCCCAGACCGAGCCAGCGTCCGATGTCGTCATGTACTGGATGAATTCCTTGACCCCCGGCTTGGTCGTGAACGCGGCGATGACGTCGCCGCCGATGGTGACCGACTTGTTGTTATTGATCGCGGGGAAGTCGAACCAGTCGATCGTGTCGCCAACTTTGAGAGCCGTGTTCGTCTGACCCGTGGCGATGCCGCCCACGAAGCCGCCCTCGTAGTAGATCGCGGCTTGCGGGTTGGCACTGAACACCTGTCCGATGCCGTCGGTGAAGTTGCGGCCCAGGGCGGCCGTGATGCCGCCTGCGACGTTCTGGTCGGAGAGAGCTTGCTTCATGGTGTCGACGGCCGTGGCGACGCTTGGGTCACTCCACGCAAGCTTGCCGCTGAAGAGCTGGTCGTACTTGTCAGGACCGGCCTGACGCACGTAAACGCTCTCGAACCAATCGGTCAGCGTCCAGGAGTCGCCGGCGCCGAGTCCGAGCGGTGCCTGACCCTTTGCCTTGAGGTCTGTGAGCAGCTTGGTGAACGAGTTCCAGTCCGTCGCTGGCGAGACCCCGGCCGTCTTGAACTTGTCGGGCCGGAACCACACGGTGCTCTTGCTGTTGAACTTCACCATGATCGCGTATTGCGTGCCATCGACCTGGCCGATCTCGAGGATGCCTGGCGGGTAGTTCGCCTTGAGTGCGTTGGTGTCGATGCCGAGGTCAGAGACCTTTTTCAGGGAGCCTTGACGCGCGAACTGGCGCAGGAAGCCAATCCCCGGAATGATCGCAACGTCCGGAGGATTGCCACCGGAGATTCTCGTCTGGAGAGTCGTCGCATAGTCCGTGCGAACGGACTCGTACTTCGCGGTGACGCCGGTCTTTGTCTTGAAAGCGTCGAGGACCTTCTGGAAGTTGTCCTGCTCACTGGCGCCCCAGAGCGACATGACGTTGATCGTGCTGCCGGCTACCGATGACGTTGACGCCGAAGCGCCGGCCGATCCGGACGGCGATGTCGTCCCTGGCTGGGAACAGGCGGTCGCCACCATTAAGGCGACAAAGGCAACGATGGCTATACGCGCGGATCGTGGCATTGCTTTCCCCCTCTGCGGACCTCGCCGCCCTAACCGCCGCGGATCCTGCTGACTCTCGCGAGCAGGTAACTCACCGCGAATGCGGCGAGCACGGCTAGGCGAGCGTAGTCGCGCCCCTACAGGCGGTCAATTCAGGCGCGCCAGCGCCGCCGGATCTCGGTGCGTACCGGGTACCGGCGGCACTGCGACATGTTGGCGCGATGGTTACGTTCGGACGCGTTGCTCGCTTCGCTCGAAGGGCCGGCCGTTGCCTGCGGTAGTGCCGACAGCCTGCGGGCGTTCCGTCGCCACGTTTCCGACAGTGCCCCGCATGTCGTGCCAGACGCGTGCGGCCTCGTCACGGCCACCGAGGCCGAACGCGAGCCCGAACGCCAGCGCGAGTGCCCCGACGATCCCGACGAAGAGGATGTCGATGAGTGTCGTCGCCACGCCGATCTGCGTTGCCGCCGCAACCACGCCGAAGCCGAAGGTCGCCACAGAGGCGAGCATGCCGAGGGTTCTCGCATTCGGCATCGTCGGCTGAAGCGCGGCGGTCACGAAATTCTGGGCGAGCGACGCGAGCCACGAGAACGCCGCGAGTATCAGGGCCGCGACCAGCAGGTTCGGAACGAACGCGAGGATTTGGTTGACGATGGTGCTCACGGCGGTGAGCTTGACCGCGTCTGCGGCCATGAGGATGACGATGAGGCGCAGATACCACTTCACGACTCCGGCGATCACGCCGGCCACATCGGAGCGGACCTGCGCGCGCTGAAGAACGGACGTGACGCCTGCGCGATCGGCCGCGGCGTTGACCCGGACGGCGCGCAGGCCCTTCGCCAGCGCTCCGGCCAGAGCGCCAGTGATGATCCAGCCAAGGATCAGGATCAACAGCGCACCGAGGATCGATGGGATTGCCGATATGAGCGTCGCGAGTCCGGCGGCTAGGCCGGTAAGCAGCGCGGTGGGAAGATCAGTGACGGGCGCGGGCATTTGTGGCCCCTTTCCCTCTGGACCTAAGTCCGAGACCGCAAAGGCTTGCTGCAGCGGAAGGGCCATGACCTCCTACCGTTAGGCAGCCTGCCGCGCGATCAGGCAACGATCCGACCACAAACTCGCGAACGTGGCCGCGAGCCGCCATCCCGGCGCTGCCAGAATGCGAGTGTGGGTACGTTCGTTTTGGCGCTCCATTCGCACCTTCCCTACTGCCGGGGCGCCGGCCGCTGGCCACACGGTGAGGAATGGGTCCATGAGGCGGTGCTCGGCACATACCTACCCCTGCTCGTGCTCTTGCACGACCTCCGTGCTGCCGGGGTGGCGTATCGCATCGTCATCGGGCTCACCCCGATCCTCATCGAGCAGCTCGCCGACCGCGACATCAACGTCCGCACGCTCGAATACATCGACGATCAGGTCACACGGGCCGAGAACGACGTGCGCCGATTCACCGAAGCACCGGACCAAGGCCGCGCCGAGCTCGCGAGGTTCTATGTCGCGTCGTACCGTCGACTGCGCGAGGCGTACCGAGGGCGCTTCGGTCGCGACCTCGTCGGTGCGTTTGCCGATCTCGCGAAGTCCGGCCACGTCGAGATCCTCACCTCGGCCGCGACCCATGGGTACCTGCCGCTGCTCGACCGTTCTTCGGTCGAGGCGCAGCTCCGGATCGGCCGCCGCTCCTCGCGCCGCCTGACCGGGCTTGATCCGACGGGCATCTGGCTACCCGAGTGCGCGTACACGCCCGGCCTCGAGAAGGCGCTCGCCGATCACGGCATCACGCACTTCTTTACCGACGCCGCGCTCCTGCCTGGACATGCGCGGCCCGCCGGTGACGTCGCGCGCCGTCACGGTCAGAGCGAGCTCGGTCGATGGGCACCGCATGAGGAACGGGCAGAGGTCATGACCGCGTCCGCAACATCGAGCGACGTCGATCTGCTTCGTCCGTACTACGTCGGCGATTCCGATGTCGTCGCGATCGCGCGGCACGAGCGCGTGTCGAGTCAGGTTTGGTCGGCGTTCACCGGTTATCCCGGAGATGCGCAATACCGCGAGTTCCATCGCAAGGACACGACGAGCGGCCTCCGCTACTGGCGTGTGACCTCGGTGCACAAAGGCCTCGGAGAGAAGGAGGAGTACACGCCGGACCGCGCGGCGGAGCGCGCGCGCGACCATGCGAGGCACTTCGTGCAGGTCGTCCGCGATGAGCTTTCCGGTCGAAGCGCCGACGGCCGGGACCCGCTGCTCGCGGTCACGTTCGACAGCGAGCTCTTCGGTCACTGGTGGTTCGAGGGCGTGGATTGGCTTGGCCTCGTGCTTCGCGAGCTCACGGAGTCCGGCGTTCGTGTGGCGACCGCCGCCGAGTATCTCGACCGCGAGCCACCGAAGGAGCGGATCGCGCTGTCCGAAGGATCGTGGGGCAAGAACAATGATCACTCGACCTGGCTGAACGAGGGCACCGCATGGATGTGGGACGAGCTCGGTCGTCTCGCGCACGACATGGATGGTCTTCGCGCGAGTCCGCCTCGCAGCGATCCGTTTCGCGAGCGCGCCGCGCGGCAGGCGGTCCGCGAGCTCTTGCTCGCGCAGTCAAGCGACTGGCCCTTCCTGGTCACGACCGGACAGGCAGCCGACTACGCCGTCGAGCGCTTTCGCTCGCACGCCCATCGCTTCCACAGAGCCCTCGCGCTGGCGCAAGCGGGCGATCCAACGGAAGACGAAGTCGAGCTGCGAAGTCTGGAGCGCGCGGACAATCCGTTCCCGGACGCAGGGCTCGCGGACTTCGAAAGCTAGAGAACTCTGCGAGCGGCGCCGGGTGGCCGGCGCGCGCAGTGGGACCCGAGACCCTACGTGGTCGAGGGAGGGACCCGCGAGCACGCCGGCCATCCGGCGCCCGCTCGCCTCGCCTCTAAGACTTCTTAGGAGCTCCGCCAGCAGGCGCTTTGGGAGCGCCGCCCTTCGCCGCTTCGGCTGCCGCAGGCTTCGCTCCGGGGGCGGCCGGCTTCGCGCCAGCGACAGCGGGCTTGGCACCTTCGGCACCGGCGGCCGGTGCAGCGCCCTCGGCGACTTCGCCTTCCGCGACGGCTTCGCCTTCGGCGGGCACGGCGGCCTCGGCGGGCTTCTCCTCTTCGACCTTCACCGGTACCGCCTTGACGACGAGCTCGTCCGGATCGTTCTCGATCTGGATCAACGTCGCGTCGACCTTGAGGTCGCGGACGAAGATCGCGTCATCGATCTCGAGAAGGCCGGAAAGGTCGACCTCGATGGAGTGCGGCATGTCCTGCGGGAACGCCTCGACCGAGACCTCGGATCGCGCGTGCATGAGCACCGCGCCGAGCGTCCGGACAGCAGGCGACTCATTCACGAAGTGGAGCGGCACGTCGGCGTGCGTCTTTTCGGTAAGGGAAACGCGGGCGAAGTCCACGTGCAACATGCGTCCCGTGACGGGATCGCGGCTCACGTCGTAGATGAGGGCCGGCACCTCGCCGCCATCGAGTCCGGTCAAGGAGAGCAGGGTGGTGTTGCCCCAGCGGCGGTAGGAAAGCTCGAAAGCGTGCTGGTCGGTCTCGACCGGCGTCGAATCGGTGCGGCCGCCGAACACGACACCCGGGAGCAGGCCCTTGCGGCGAAGGGCGTTGACCTTCTTACCGAGGACCTCGCGCGGGCGGACGTTCAGCTTCTGGGCTTCGGCCACGACGGACTGCTCCCCTGAAAGTTCTTGCGGAGACCTAATTATGGGTCAAGGCGGGGTGGGGAAATCGAGAACGACGCGAAAAGGACCCGCAAGCTCGCTCACCTTCGGACATGCGAGGTGGTCGAGGCCGGTGCCCCAGAGGAGGACACGCTCGAAGTCCTCGACGAGCTTGACCTCCTTGATGAGCGGCGTGGTCGGCTTCATGTCGGTGCTGCCGGTGAAGCTTGCCGTGCCGTTCGGGTTCTGGGTCGAGGCGTTCTGGAATCGCGCCCCGAACAGCGCGTTCCCGCTTATGGTGACCGCTTGCCCGCTCGGTCCGGAGAGCGAGCTCGCGGGCTCGATGGTGTAACCCGGCATGCCGAAGGGACCCGGCGCGGTGCTTTGGCCGAACTCAAAGACGAGGCGGTCGAAGCCCGCCTGATGCGCCACGCGTACCGCGACGAGCTGCGCCTGGTTGCTCGCATTGCCGCCGGTCGTTCGTGGGCATGCGGCTGCGGGCGAAGTCCCCGGACTTGCGATAAGGGTCGGGGCAGCCGTCGCTGTGGCGCTCGGTCGCGCGCTCGAAGTCGCCGAGGTCGATGGCGCGGCGGTCGGCGAAAGTGACCGCGAAGCGGACGGTGCGGGCGTCGAGGGCGACGATCGGGCGTCCGGTTGCGGACCGCATGCGCTCACGGCCACGATGCCGAGGGCCAGGGCCAGCGCCCCGTACAGGATCAAGCGTCCAAACATCTGGCCCAAGCCTGATCGACTAACGCCTCGCTGTCGAGTTCGTCAACAAGCAGCCGAGCATTCTGTACGCAGAGCGTACGGCACAACCATTTTTGGTAAAATGCGTTTTCAGTGGCCGATCGCCTGCGATTGGCGCTGGTGTTTCACCAGCACCAGCCGGCCGGGAATTTCCCGTCAGTGTTCCAGGATGTGACCGAGCGGGCGTATGCGCCGCTCGTCGCCACGCTCTATCGGCACCCTGAAGTAAAGGCCAGTCTTCACTTCTCCGGTCCGCTCCTGGACTGGCTCGAAGCCAACCGACCCGACGTCATCGGCGACCTCGCCGACCTCGTCCGAAGAGGTCAGATCGAGCTCCTTTCCGGCGGGTACTACGAGCCGGTCCTGGTCGGCGTGCCACGCCGCGACGGGGTCGGACAGATTCGGGCGCTTTCCGACCGGGTGCACGCGATATTCGGACAACGGCCCCTCGGGGCGTGGCTGACGGAACGCGTCTGGGAGCCCCACCTGCCGTCTCTCCTCGCGGAGGCAGGTGTTGCCTACACGGTCCTCGATGACGAGCATTTCCTTCAAGCGGGCCTTCGGCCGCAGGAGCTCGGCGAGTCCTTTGTCACCGAAGACCAGGGCCTGCCCGTGATCGTCTTCCCGGGAAGTGTGCGGCTCCGCTACCTCATCCCGTTCCGCGACGTCAGCCAAACGATGAAGGAGCTTCGCGCACGAGCCGATGAGGGCGCGCGACTCGTCGTGTACGCCGACGACGGCGAGAAGTTCGGCGCCTGGCCCGGCACGTACCAGCGTGTCCATAAGGACGGCTGGCTCGAGCAGTTCTTTTCGGCGATCGCGCAGGCCGACTTCATACAGACGACGACCCTCGAAGACGCGTGGATCTTCCAGAAACCCGCGCGGCGGATCTACATCCCCGCGGGCTCCTATCCGGAGATGGCGGAATGGGCGCTCGAGCCCAACGCCTCGAAGCGGTACATGCAGGCGCGGAACAAGCTGGGCGACGACATGTCGGCTCTCGTTGCTGCGCCGCTCTGGCGTAACTTCCTGGCGAAGTACCCCGAATCCAACGGCCTGCAGAAACGGATGCTCATCGTGAGCGAGGAGCTCGCGCGCCGCAGCATCCTCGACGCGTCGGCCGAGGTCCGCCAGGCGCAGCAGAACCTCTGGCGCGCTCAGGGCAACGATGTGTACTGGCACGGGGTGTTCGGAGGCATCTATTTTCCGCATCTCCGTGCCGATGCCTATGCCTCGCTCCTGAAGGCGGAGCGGATCCTGTCGGAACGTCGCACCGCGGCCGGCGAGCAGCGCGACTACGACGTCGACGGCTACGACGAGTACATCTTCCGCGGTAACGCCGGCGCGGTTTTCGTGCACGTGCAGGGCGGCGCCGTCATCGAGTGGGACATCTATGCCTCGGCCACGAACCTTGTCGATACCCTGGCGCGCCGCCCGGAGGCCGAGCACGAAGCGCTACGCCGCGCGGAAAAGTCCGGCAAGGTCCTCGTCGGCAAGGCGGCCGAGAAAGAGACGAAGTCCATTCACGAGGCGGTCCGCGCGCGGGAGCGCGGCCTGTCCAAGCTTCTGGAGTACGACGTCGCCCGTCGCGCCTTCTTCCAGGACAGCTTCCGTGTGGGCAAGGCCGAGCCCACCGTGTTGCACGCCTACTACTACCAGCTGACCCCGCAGCGCGAGGCGCGCACGGTGAGCCTCATCCTCGAGCCCCCGGCCCGCTCGCTCGCCGCCGTTCCGGGGCTTGGGATCCGCAAGGACATCCGCATCGCCGACGAAGGCCTTGCCGCGGGCGTGCGCTATCGGCTCCGCAACGACGCCGAGGAAGCCATAAGCATCCAGTTCACCAGTACCTCGAACATCGGATTGCTCTCCGAGCAGAATCCCGCCGACGTGATCACGGTCGGGACGAAAAAGACCACAGCCGGCAAGCCGATCGATGCGCGGCACGTGTCAGAAATCGCCGTTCACTCCGAATCGCGGCACTTTGACATCGCAATTGCCATCGATCCTCCGTGCGAGGTGACGACACGGCCCATCTATTCGATCACCAACTCGGAGCAGGGTTTCGAGCGCATCTATCAGCAGCTCGAGATCGCTTCGACGTGGAACGTGACGATCGAGCCGGACGCCCACGTGGACCTCGAGGTCCGCGCGACGGCTGTTGGCCAGATGGTCGAACCGGACGCCGTGCGCCCGACCGCTCGACGCCGCAAGGTGGCCACCGGCACGAACGCGGAAACAGCGAGGGCTCCTCGGCGGTAATAGTCCGGGCGTGAGCGGCGGACGGGCGGCAGCTCTCCTTCTGGTCGGAGTTCTCATCGGCGGGATCTCAGGCGGTGCCACGGCGGCGTATCTCACTTACCGGGCCGCCGAGTCACCCAGTCAACCAGCGATCAACGTCGGCCTACCGATCGCGACAGCCTCGCCGGCGGCCAGTGGGACGGCCGACGAGGAGATCGTCGGAGTCGTCCAAGACCTCCTGCCGAGCGTGGTGACGGTCATCAACTACGCCTCGAACGGGCAGCCGCAGTCGAGTGGCTCCGGGTTCGTCGTGGACGCCGCGAAGGGTTACGTGATCACGAACAATCATGTCGTCGAGGACACCAGGACGTCCGGCGCCGGATCGTCATTCGATGTCGTCTTCTCGAACGACAAGAAGGCATCCGCGAAGCTCATCGGCCGCGACCCTTTCACCGACGTCGCGGTCCTTCAGGTCGCGGCGCAGGGTCTCAAGGCGGCGACCCTCGCCAACAGCGATGAGGTCCCGGTCGGCGCGCTGACCGTCGCGATCGGCAGCCCGCTCGGTGAATTCCAGAACACCGTCACGCACGGCATCGTGTCGGCCAAGGGACGGCGCGTCGCGGAGACCTCGCAGGTCATCCTCGAGGACCTTATCCAGACCGATGCTCCGATCAATCCTGGGAACTCGGGAGGTCCGCTCCTGTGGGCTGCTACGCATCAGGTCATCGGTGTGAACACGCTCGGCGTGACGCAGGCGACAGGCATCAACTTCGCCGTGTCGAGCAACACCGTCAGACAGATCGCCGACGACATCATCGCGAACGGCAGGGTCGTCCGCGGCTACATCGGTATCCAGTACTCGCCGATCACGCCGCGACAGGCGGCACAGCTCGGGCTTCCGACCGGCACGATCGGGATCATCGTCAGCCAGGTGGTTCCCGGATCGCCGGCTGAGCAGTCTGGCATCCAGGTGAACGACATCATCACGAAGGTCAACGATCAGGTGATCGACGCGGACCACCCGCTGTCGAGCCTCCTCGTGAAGAACCGGCCAGGGGATAAGGTGAAGCTCACGCTTATCCGCGGTGGCAAGGAGATGACCGTCGACGTGACCCTCGGCCAACCCGCGCAATAAGAACGACCCTCGGACGGCGCGATGCCGTCCTCTACCTGATTGCGGCGGGTCTCGGGAGCTTCGGCCTGGGTGTCGCGCAGTTCTACCTGAATTTTCTCTACCGGGCGCTCGGCTTCGACGCGTTCGCCATTGGTCTTCTGGCCGGCGCGGAGGCGCTCGGCGTCGTTGGCGGCGCGATCCCCGCGGCGATCTTCACGAGAGGTCGCTCGCGCCGCGCCGCGATCCTCATTGGCGGGATACTGACCGGGTTCGGCATCGCCGGAATCCTCGTCTTCAACGCGCTCGTGCCGGTCTTTCTGTCGGCGATGCTCGTCGGCTTCGGCGGCATCATTGCGAGCTCGTCGGGCGCCGCGCTTCTCGCCGACGCGACCGATGCCGCACGGCGCGCCACGCGCTTCGGTCAGCAGGTCGCGCTCGGCACGACCGCCGCGTTCCTCTCGAGCGTGATCGCCGGTGCGCTCGCGGCGCCGGTGGCCTCGTTGCTCGGCGCTCGCCCGGAAGACGCGCTCGTGCTCCGCGCTCTCGTCGGCAGCGGCGGCATCATCGCGGCTGCTTCGATCGTGCCGATCCTCGCGATCCGCGCCGTGCCTGTTGCGCAGCACACCCTCGAGGCGCCGACCCGCAACGATCTCGTTCGACGGTTCCTCGCGATCGAGATCCTGTTCGGCTTCGGCGCGGGCAGCTTCCTCCCGTTCGTGAACCTCTTCTTTGTCGACCGCTACGGTGTGCCGTTCTCTGCCCTCGGCCTGCTGCTCGGCATCCTGGCGGTCGCCGGCAGCATCGGCGCGCTCCTCCACGGACGGTTCGTCGCGGCGCGCCTTGGCGCGATCCCGTCGATCGTCCTCGTCGAGACGCTCTCGCTGCCGTTCGCGCTCGTCGCGGCCTTCACCGGTGCGCTTCCCATCGCCGTCGGCGCACTCGCGACGCGCCACTTCCTGATGTTCGGCGCGAGCGGCACCGTGAACGCCTTCCAGCTTTCGTCGTTCACCCCGGCCGAGCGCGCTGGAGCCAACGCCGTCTTCGCGCTCGCCTGGAGCGCCGCGAACGCAGTCGGCGCGATCCTGTCGGGCGCGATCCGGTCGCGGCTGGGACCGGACGGGTTCACGGTGAACCTCGTCACGCTCGTGTTCGCGTACGCCCTCGCAGCGATCCTCACCTGGCGCCTCTTCGCGACGCACGAGCCGGGTGGCGACATTGGCACGCGCACGCTCGCTGTCCCAGACTCGCGGGGGTGACCGCACCGCTCCGCGACCAGGTCGCCGCCGCAATAAAGGACGGCCTCGCGCGCGCTTCGACCGAGCTCGGCTGGCCCGGCGTCGACGGCGTGCTGATCGAGGTCGAGCGCCCGGGGAACCCTGATCACGGCGATTACGCGTCGAACGTCGCGCTGAAGCTGGCGAAACAGGTGCGCAAGCCGCCGCGCGAGATCGCAAGGGCCATCCGCGAACGCGTCCCCGTCGCTCCTCCGATCGCCGCGGTCGAGGAGCTGAGCGGCTTCGTGAACGTGCGCCTCGATGAGAAGTGGCTCGCCACGCAGGTGGACGAGATCGTCCGGGCAGGCACCGACTTCGGCCGCTCGATGGCCCTCGCCGGCAAAAGGCTCCAGGTCGAGTTCGTCTCCGCGAATCCAACAGGACCCTTGACCGTCGCGAACGCGCGCGGCGGGCCGCTCGGAGACGTTCTCTCGTCGGTCCTCGAGTTCGCGGGCGCGACGGTCGAGCGCGAGTACTACGTCGAGGACACCGGGACGCAGTTCGACACGTTCGGCCGCTCGATCGCGATCCGCTACCGGCAGCTGCACGGCGAGGCGGTCGAAATACCCGCGGACGCGTACCCGGCGGAGTACGTGAAGGACATCGCTGCCGGCATCAAGGCGCGCGAGGGCGACAAATGGATGAAGCTCTCGCTCGAGGAGCAGTCGAAGCGGTTCGCACCCGTGGGCGTGGAGTGGGTCCTCGGCGAGGCCAAACGCGTGACCGCGATGCTCGGCATCCGCTACGACAACTGGTTCTCGCAGGCCGAGATGATGCGTTCGGGCTATTTCGAGCGGATCCTCGCCGAGCTACGAAAGCTCGGCAAGGTCTACGACAGGGACGGCGCCGTTTGGTTCGAGGCGAGCGAAGCGGTCGACGACAAGGAGGGCTGGGTGCTCGTTCGCTCGAACGGCGAGCCGGGATATCTGGGCAAGGACATCGCGTACCACGTCCAGTCGCTGCGCGAGCGGCGGTTCGACAAGAAGATCGACATCTGGGGCTCGAACACCCACTACCACCTCATCCAGATGCGCGCCGCGATGCAGGCGCTCGGTCTGCTCGAGAAGTTCGAGGTCGTCCTCTACCAGTACGTGCGTTTCCTGCATGAGGGTGTGCTCAAGCGCATGCAGCGGCGCACGAACCAGTTCCTGCTGCTCGAAGAAGTCATCGAAGCGGTCGGCAAAGATGCGACGCGCTACTTCTTTCTACAGTCGAGCGCCGACCGGCAGCTCGACTTCGATCTCGAGCTCGCGGTCCAGCAGTCGAACGAGAACCCCGTCTACTACGTGCAATACGCGCACGCGCGCATCGCGAGCATCCTCCGAACGGCCACGGAGCGGGGGATCAAGGCCGACGGAGCCGACACGTCGCTGCTGACAGCGAAGGGGGAGCTCGATCTCATCCGGCTCGTTCTGCGGTTCCCCGAGCTCGTCGACGACATCCGCCAGCACTACGGCGTCCATCAGCTCACGACCTACGCGCTCGAGCTCGCCGGCGCGTTCCACGGCTTCTATCGCGATCACCGTGTCGTCGACGAAGCCGATGCGGAGCGCTCGAAGGCGCGCCTCCGTTTGGTGCAGGCCGTGCAGGTCGCGCTTCGTCAGACGCTTGGATTGTTGGGAGTCAACGCGCCCGACAAGATGTAAGGCTCGCCGCTTCGCGTCTGCGCCTTGCTGCTCCGCCCGCTGCGCTCTGCGCAGTCCGTGCTCGCAGTAGTCCTCGCTACGGGCGGTACAGCGTCACCTCGCGAGTTGCGCCGCCGGCGACGGCATTGAGCCAGATGACAGCGTCGTCCGCGGCAACGAGCCCGTAGCTCAGTCCCCGCCGCGCGAGGGGGCTCGGAGTCAGCGTCTTCGCGTCGAGAACAACGTACGGCTCTCCGGTCCCGTTGCTTTTGGCGCACGACCAGGCGAAGAAGCGCGATCCCGCAGTGACCGTGCTGCAACCTGACCCCCTCGCATCCAGCGTCCGCCGCTCTCCCGTCGTGAGATTGACGGCGACGGCTTGTGTCGTGTCGCCCGCGACGCGCGCTTCGTCGATCCAGATCGCCCAATCTCCGGAGACCGCTGCTTGGTCGATCCCGGGAAGTCCGAACACCACGGTGTCGCCCACCGGCGCTGTCGCCACGAGCTTGTCGACTCCCGAGCTGATCTCGCGCACTCGCAGCTGATCTTCGGTCTTGCCGCCGACGACGTAGACGAGTCGACGCGAGTCGAGCCCGACAGCGGCGAGCCACTCGCCTGATGACGCGATCGTCTGGACAGACGCGGGGTCGGACAGAGGGGCGACCCGCAACACGCCGGTGATCGACCCGCCTGCGCCTTCAACGAGGCGCGTCCACGCTGCATGGTCTGGACCGAGAACGACCGACCCGGAGGGCCTTCGCGGCGCGCCACCGCCCCCGCGGTAAGTCGCCGGACTCAGTGAGAAGCGATCCATCTCTATCTTCTGCCCCGTGCTGAGGTCTACGACGAGCACGTTCTCGGAGGACGCGCCACCGCCCTGGTAGGGCTCGCGGTATTCCATGAAGGCGATGCGACCGGTTGAGACCTTTTCGAGCATGAACATCGCATCCGACTCGTAGACGGTGCGCCATGGTCCGCTGGGTGCCTCCGCGCGCGAGATCTTCGATTCGTAGGGCGACGGTCCGTCCTTCGTGCCGCGCGCGACGAGCGCGCCGCGGTCGCCGAAGAACTCGACCATCTCGCGCTCGACCGGCATCGAGAAGGTCGATCCGGGGAGCACGTTTGGGGTCGTGCTCGGCGAGACCGATGCGGTTGGTACCGCGCTCGGCGATTCCGACGGGGAGGTGGTGCTCAGGCTGGCGCATGAGATCGCGAAAACCAGCGTGGAGAGTGCGAGTAATTTCATCGAGTTCATCATGATCGGTTAATCCTCAGTTGCCGACTGGCTTGGTCATGGCGGGTCCGTGATCAGTCTCAACTCAACACGACGTGTCTGTCGGCAGACTTCGGCCGCTTTAAGTCGTACGCCCTCGAGGCAGCGCAACTCGTATCCACCGCTCGATCGCTCGGGACTAGAGCACCAACCAGCCGGTCCGACTCCGCCAGTGCTTTCCCGCGCGTAGATGCGCGACGATCGCGCGCTCCAGCGTCGTGCGCTGCGGAAGGTCGTCGATCCGCGGCGTGATGCGGTGGAAGACGAACCGCAGGATGTCCGCGTCGCCGTCGTAGCCCTCGCCGACGAGCCTGAATCGGCGCCCAAAGCGCACGACGTTCGAATCGGGCGCGAGGTACTCGGCGAGCTGCGGATCGAGGAGCCACGACGTGCAGATCGCGAGACGCGTCGGAGTCTCGGGAAAGTGACGCGCGAAGAACGGCCGCGCCTGCGCCAGCGAGTCGTCGCACGCCTCTGGGGTGAGCGGCCCGCTCTCGGGGATGTGGATGCCGAGCGCGGGTTCACCCTCGCGGAATGCGTCCGCGACGTGCGCCGCGCGCACGTTCATACGGGTGAACTGAAGACGGCCGAGCTGATAGATCGAGCCGCGGAAATGGAGCGTGAGCCACCCGCTGGTCCGAAGGCCCCCGTCGCCGAGCAGCAGTCGATCGCGTTTGAGGTTGCGGCCGAGGTCGGAGAGCGTGGCCCACGACACCTCATCGGGAATTCCCCGCCGCGCATGGAAGCGGCGCACGTCGGCGAGCGCCGCCAGGTAGACGTAGGCGAAGAAATAGCGGCCGAGCGGTGTGGAATCCATGGCGGGCGCGGGCAGCTCGAGTGGCTCGAAGCCGCCCATGTCCGCGACAAGCGTCGCGTGCGCGCGCACGAGGGATCGCCAGGTCGTGGGGTCCGTGTCGGGCGATGGCCACGCGGCGACGATCTCGTGCTGGTCCTGTTCGTCGATGGCGAGACGTTCGAAGATCGCGGGGAGGTACGTCCGGTCGGGTAACCGGAATCCGCGGGTCACGCCATGACGCTAGTGGAGTGTGGTTACGGCGCCTTTGTGGGACTTGGGCTCGGACGTGCGCCGCCACCGAGGCCGGCGTTTCCGGTCTGGGAGCCGAAGAGCTGACCGAGAATGTTCGTCGAGCCGACGACGATCGCGGTCGCCGAGACCATCCCGGTCGTGTCGGTGGTCCCGATCACGGTGACTTGATCGTTCACCTTGAGGTCGCTGAGCTTCACGTCTGTCTCGGTCGTCTTCACGATGCGCGTCGTGGTCCCGACAAGGACGATCTGCGAGCTGGTCGCGGGTGACGCGGAGGCCTGCGCGTTCGCACCGCCCTGCCCCCGTTCCACGGCCGCGACCGTGATCGATCCGTCGTTCACCGCCAGGATGCGTCCGGTGACGGGCTGCTGCCCGGCGACCGTTCCTCCGCCGCCGCCGAACGCGCCACGGGCGCCGGATCCACCACGGGCGCCGGTCGCCCCGGTTGCGCCCGTCGTGGTGGTTGGACTCTGTGACTTGTCGAAGGTCATGCCCGCCGCGAACCCGCCGCCCGCGAGGACCAGCGCCGCGGCAATTCCGATCACGATCTGTGGTGCCTTCAATTCAAACCCCTTTGTTCGCTACTACTCGTATCTGAGTGCCTGGATCGGATGGAGCCGCGCCGCGCGCATCGCCGGGTACAACCCGAAGACGACTCCGATCGCGACCGAAACGCCGACCGCGATGATCACGGTGCCGCTTGTGATGAGAAGCGGCAGGCTCGCCGCTTGCGGAATTTGATGGACGACGAACGTGATCGCCCAGCCGAGCAGGATGCCGATCACGCCGCCGAGACCGGTGAGCGCCACCGCCTCGATGAGGAACTGATTGAGGATGTCTCCGCGCCGCGCGCCGACAGCCTTGCGGATCCCGATCTCACGGGTCCGCTCGTTCACGGAGACCAGCATGATGTTCATGATCCCGATGCCGCCCACAAGCAGCGAGATCCCGCCGATCGCGCCGAGCAGCAGCGTGAAGGTGCCGGTGACCGAGCTGAGAGCTGCCAGGGTGTCGTTCTGGTTGGTGACCGTGAAATCGGCGCTCGCTGGATCGGCGATGTTGTGGCGCTGCAGCAGGATGTTGTTCACGTCGCTCGTCGTGAGGTCCATCGTGTCGCTCGACGTCGCCTTGATGACGATCTGCGAGACCTGATTCAGCCGCCCGGTGAGGACGTGCTCCGCGGTGGTGAGCGGAACGAGGATCTGGTCGTCCCGGATCAGGCCGAAGGTGCTGCCTTTCACACCGAGCACGCCGACGACCCGAAAGTTCAGGATCCGCGCGCGCTGAGCGCTGCCGCCCTGCCCGCCCCCGCCGAACGCTTGCCGTAGCTGGACCGTTTGGCCGACCGGGTCGACGTCGCCGAAGAGGTTCGTTGCCGTCGTCGCCCCGAGGACCGCGACCTGCGCGTTCAGATTCAGGTCCGAGGTCGAGAAGAAGTCTCCGCTATCGAGGCCCCAGTCGCGCACGATGGGGTAGTCCTCGGTCACGCCGGTCACGCTCGTGTTCGTGTTCTGTCCCGCGGCGGTCACCTGCCAGCGGCCGGCCTGCTGCTCGGCCTCAGCGGCGGCGATCGAAGCGCCCAGCTGGTCCCGGATCGACCGCATGTCGTCGAGCGTGAGGTTTTGCGCTTGCGCCCCCGCGCCCTTGAGCCCGTTGTCGCTTCCAAACGAGGGCGAGACGGTGACCAGGTTCGAGCCCAGGTTGAGGATCGTGTTCTGGACGCTCTGCGACGCGCCGTTGCCGACGCTCACCATCGCGATCACCGCGGCCACTCCGATGATCACGCCGAGCATGGTCAGGGCGGACCGCAGCTTGTTGACGACGAGCGACTGGAGCGCCGACCGGAATGAGTCGTAGAGCTTCATTCGGCCGCGCCGATCCCGACGGTGAGCTCTTCCTCCGCCCGACGCGGGTGAGGGACGAGCTCGTCGCGCGCGATGAGGCCGTCGCGCATGCGCACGATGCGTTTGGTGTGCGCGGCGACGTCCGGCTCGTGCGTGACCATCACGACGGTCTTGCCGAGGTCGTTGAGGCGCTGAAAGATCGAAAGGATCTCCGCGCTCGATCGCGAGTCCAGGTTTCCCGTCGGCTCGTCCGCGAGAATCATCGACGGGTCGTTCAGCAGCGCGCGCGCGATCGCGACGCGCTGCTGCTGACCGCCGGAGAGCTCGCTCGGGCGGTGGTGGATCCGGTCGCCGAGGCCGACCTGCTCGAGCGCAGCGAGCGCGCGCTGCCGCCGCTCTTTGCGGTCGCCGCCGTAAATGAGCGGCAGCTCGACGTTCTCGATCGCGTTCAGTCGCGAGAGCAGGTTGTAGGTCTGGAACACGAAGCCGACGTGCTTGTTGCGGATCCCGGCCAGCTGATTGTCGGAGAGCTTTCCGACGTTCTCGCCCGCGAGCACGTAGGTGCCGCCGTCGGCCACGTCGAGGCAGCCGAGCACGTTCATCAGCGTCGACTTGCCCGAGCCCGACGGGCCCATGATCGCGACGAACTCCGCGGGGCGGATGTCGAGGTCCACGCCGCGGAGCGCATTCACCGTGATCTCACGCCCGATGCGGTAGGTCTTCGTGATGCCGCGAAGCTGGACGACGCTCTGGATCATCGGCCGACGATGACCGGTCCGCCGCCGCCGAAGCCGCCGCCGCCCGCGCCCGGTCGCGCCGTCGCGGTCGCGCGTGCCGCCGGGAGCACGGCAAGGTCGCCTTCCGCGACTCCACTTATTACCTCGGTCGTGGTGTCGTTTGAAATGCCGAACACCACGTCGGTATCGACGGCCTCGCCGTCCTTCAGGATCTGCAGGTAGCGCCGGCCGTTCGTCGTGCGGATCGCGAGGTTCGGCACGGTGAGGACGTTCTGCCGGCTCGCGATGATCACGGTCGCCGTGCCGGTCATGCCCGGCTTCACCTGTGAGTTCGGAAGGTCGATCGTCACGTCAATGCCGTACACCGGCACGCCGGACTGGATCGTCGCCACCGGATCGAGCGAGGTGACGCGCCCGGTCATACGTCCCGCCGTGGAGACCGCGTCGACGGCCACGTTTGCCACGAGCCCGAGCTTCACCTTGGCGACGTCGCTCTCGCCGATGGTCCCGTGCAGGACGAGCGAGGTCGTGTTCGCAAGCACCATGAAGGGATTGGCCGCGGTCTCGCCCACCTGCGAGGCGATCGAGGCGACCACCCCCGAGGACGGCGCCGTGACGACGGCGTTGTCGAGGTTGGCCTGCGCGGTCTGCACCGCGCTGGCGGCGTTGTCGACGCTCGCCTGCGAGCTCGTGAGGTCGTAGGGCTTCGAGTTCAGCGACGTCTGCGCCGAGTCGATGGACTGCTGTCCGCGCTGCGCCGTGGTGCTCACGTTCTGGGTCGCTGTCGCGATCGAGCCACCGATGGCGTCGTTCATCGTGCTCACGTAGCTCGTCGCCTGCGAGATCTTCAGCTTGACCGTGGAAACGTTCTGCTGCTGGGCGCCCACCAGCGTGTACAGCGTCGCCAGGTCCGCACGCCACTGATCGAACGGGTCGTGAAGGGTCTTCGTCGATTGGGTGTTCAGGGAGGCCTGCGCGGTCGTCACGGCCGTCTGGACCGTGCCAAGGACCGCCGATGTCGTGTCGAGCGCGCTGGTCAGGCGCGACGTCGCGATGGAGTAGTTCGTCTGCGCGAGCTGGAAGCTGGGCGCGATGCTGGTCGTGTCGTTCCCGGCGGCCAGCGCGTAGTCGAAGTCGGCCACGACGGAGAGCAGCGCGCTTCGAGCGCTCAGGTAATCCGCCAGAGCGGGCGAGAGCAGAGTGACCGAGTTCGCGCGTGCGTTCTGCAACGCCGGGGAGTTCGCGCCGCTGATCGCGTTCAACGCACTCCGCAGATCGCCGGTATCGCCGCCGCCAACGATCCTGCTCATCTCCGCGATGAGCGTGTCGACCTGCGACTGGATCGTGCCCAGGCTGTCCTGGAAGCTCGAGATTCCGCCGCTGGCGTTGTCGGTGAACGAGGTGAAGCTCGATTTCGCCGAGACGTAGTTGGTCGTGAGCTTGTTGAGCGCGGCCTGCGCCGTCGCCAGATCCTGCGCGGCCTGCTGGCGAGCCTGGTTCAGCGCCTTCTGCGCGTCGCTGGTCGTGGAAGCGGTGCGGTTGTAGTTGTTCTGCGCGCTCACGAGATTGGCTTGCGCCTGCGCGAGCGCGGTCTCAAGGTCCGTCGTGTCGAGCTTCGCGAGGGCCTGGCCGGCGATCACCTGCTGGCCCACGGACACATAGATCTCCGAGATCTTGCCCGTGCTCTTGAAGCTCATCTTGGTCTGGTTCATCGCGGCGACCGATCCGGAGACCGCGACGCTCTGAATGACCGAGCCTTTTGTCACCGCTTGCGTGCGCAGCTCCGTCTTCGCCGCGGGAGCGTTCGCGCGGGATACAAAGACCGCGCCGCCCGCGATGAGTCCGACCAGGGCGAGGGCGAAGATCCGACCTGGCCAGGTCATCAAGATTCCTCTAAACACGGTCATCGCTCGTTCCCCCCTCGTGGATCAGCGTTTCATGTCGCGGTCTGCGATCGCGTCGCGTGCGTCAAACGCGCGGTGAGCACCGCACCGAGTGCGTAGGCGAGGGCGCCGATGACCGCCGGGGCGCCCAGATATGGGATCTGCCATGAGATATAGATAAAGGTGGCGCCTAAGAGGGCGATGAGAGGTGCGGGAACGCGTCCGGCGTAACGGCGGAGGCCCCGGAGCTGGAAAAGGACGTCGCCCAAGCGCCAGGAAGCGGCGGCGAACCCCACGAGCGTCGCGAGCCCGACGAGGACGAGGACGACGCTGAACGCGGCCAGGCCCACCTGGAGCGCCGCGGGAACCCCGACCAGACCGGCGTTACGAAGCGTCGCGACGGAGCCCAGGAAAACGATCCACGCGAGCGCGGCCGCGGACGCCCCGACGCCGATGACGGCCAGGCCACTCAACAGGACACGAAGTTGCGACCGCCAGCCACCGAGCGAGGCGCGGTAGGTGCCCACGACCTGGTCGCGCGCGAGCACGAGCGCGGCGGAGGTCGCGAGGAGCGTGAGGAGGTAACCGGCGGCATCCCGTGCCGTGTCGGTGAGCCCGCGCTGGACCGGGACGATCGGCTGGAGCGCTCCCGGCAGACCACGCTGGGCCTCGCCCACCGAGCGTGCCGGCGGCGGCGAGTTGCGAGCATCGAAGAAGATCCGCCGCTCCGCCGACGCCACTGTCCCGAGAGAGGCGGCGAGAAGGATCGCCGAGACAGCGACCGCGAGCATCACCGCGCCGAGGACGATCAACGCGTCGCGCTGCTTCATCTGGAGGTCGTGATCCGTCGCGGTGGCGCCGCGATCGCGGCATGTGCCGCGATGAGGCTCGCGACCCCTATGAGGACGAGCGCGAGCACCGTCGCGCCGTCGATGAAGAAGAACGCGTCGGCGCTGTCCGCCGCCGCCGTCACGATCACGTTGTTCAGGGCTGCACTGAACTCGTCACCGTGCGCCCAGAGCTGCTGAGCTAGAAAAGCGAGCGAGGGAAGCGCGAGCGCGGCGGCGACGATCCACTCCCACGTCATACGCCCGGGGCTTGCGACCTGGCGCATGACTGCATCGCGGAAGCCGAGCGGAAGGGCGCGCGGCGGAACGCTTGCGAGCAGCTCGTGCGTGCCGCGCTCGACCGGTTCGAGATCTGGTGGGGCGAAACGGCTCATGCGGTCTTCCCTCTCACGCGCGCGGCGATTCGCACTTTGAGCGCGGCCCGCGCGCGATGCAGATGCGTCTTGACCGTGCCGAGCGGTATACCCAGGGCATCGGCCACCTCTTGATAGGAGAGCTGTTGCATATGGCGAAGGGTCAGCGCGGCGCGATACGCGGCCGGCAGGTCGGCCATCGCGGCCACCACCTCGGCGACCTCCTCGCGGCGAACGGCGGTCGCCTCGGGCCCTTCATCGATCTCGGCGGAACGCTCGGGAAGCTCGTCAACAGGCGTCTCGCGAGCGTGCCAGCGCTGGACGTGGTTGAGGCTCGCGTTGGTCGTGATCCGGTAGAGCCACGGACCGAACGGCAATGTCGGGTCGTACTGGTGAAGAGCGCGATAGGCGCGGATGAAAGCCTCCTGTGCGCAATCGTTCGCCGCGTCGGCGTCCCCGGTGATCCGGAGCGCGATGTTGAACACCCGTCCTCCATATCGTTCGACCAAAGCGGCGTAGGCGTCCGCCTCACCGGCAAGACACGCCTTGACGACGTCCTGGTCGGTGTGGGTCAGAGATGCCTCCGCCGGTCCCGGCCAGGAGCTCGGGTCACTCGGACTACCCGCTCGGCCGGGGCGCTGTTTCGCTATTCTCGGGCCGCTCCATGGACATGACCTGGCTCGGTCACGCCTGCTTTCGTATGCGCGGTCGCGAAGGTGTCGTGCTGGCCGATCCGCCCGACCCCAAGTCTGGGCACGCCATCCCCAAGACTGACGCGGCGATCGTCACCATCTCCCACGAGCACCCCGGACATTCGAGTCTCAAGTCGGTCGGGGGCGAGCCGGTGGTGCTCCGGGGTCCCGGCGAGTACGAGGTCCAGGAGGTCCTGGTGACCGGTATCGCGACGTTCCACGACGACTCCAAGGGCTCCGCTCGGGGACGCAACACCGTGTTCGCGATCCGCCTGGACGACCTTGTCATCTGCCACCTTGGCGATCTGGGACACGAGCTCCCGGCGGCGGACCTCGAGCGGATCGGCGACGTGGACATCGTGCTCGTGCCCATCTCCGGCGGCGACGTCAACCTCACCGCGGCGAAGGCGGAGCGGAGTTCAGCGGCCGTGGACTCGGGCTTCATATCGCCAAACAGATCGCCGTTGCGCACGGTGGGACCCTCTCGCTGGCGCGAACCCCGGGGCGCGGCGCGACCTTTTCGATCACCTTGCCGCGAACATCG
>Ga0209155_1000126_pt1 | contig 32476 bp, 27 predicted proteins | sample GraSoiAngelo_122_FD_185879 | JGI IMG/M metagenome (GOLD analysis project Ga0209155, IMG submission 185879) | Grasslands soil microbial communities from the Angelo Coastal Reserve, California, USA - 14_0927_02_20cm (SPAdes) (version 2) | ecosystem: Environmental > Terrestrial > Soil > Grasslands ... | reverse complement strand
GAGCACGAGAGCGATGTTCGCATCATCGCCCGCGCTGTTTATCGGCAGGACAATGAAAGCTACATCGATCCCAAACATCCCACACATATTTGGCTTGTGGCTGTGCCGCACGGCGCTGACGAAAAAGTAAAACCACGCCAGCTCACTACAGGCCGATTCGATGAAGATAGCGCGACCTGGTCCAAGGACGGTTCGCAGATTTATTTCACATCGGACCGGAATGACGAACCGTACTACGAGCTGCCAAAGACTGATCTTTATTCGGTGGCGGCAGCCGGTCCCGCTTCGGCGGGAGTAAAAATCACAACGATTGATTTACAGGTCGGGGGTTTTGGTCCCGGCGGAGGCGCGCTGTCGCTCAGCCCCGATGGGAAGCAGGTGGCGTTTACCGCATCAACCACACGCCCGATCAACTCATACACGCAGCCCGATCTCTGGGTCCTCGATCTTTTGCCAAACGCAAAGCCGCGCAATCTGACTGCGAACTTTGATTTCGATGTGCCCGGTTTTGTGATTGGGGACAGCGCGCCGCCGCGGGCAGGTGGACAAAACACGCCGATCTGGACGCCAGATGGGAAAGGCCTCATCGCCGTTTACACGAAGGAAGGAAAAGCTAATCTCGCGCTGTTCGATCTGCCTGTAGCCCAGGACGCCGATCTCGGCAGGGCCGGAGTGCACGATCTAACTTCTGGAAACCAGGGGGTGATGAGTTTTCGCGCGTTGCCGGACGCCTCGAAATTGATTTACGTCGTTTCGACACCAACGCGCATCAATGATCTTTTTGTCCTGGACCGCGCGACCGGCTTCCAGCCGGCGTCCAATGCGCTGGAAGCGCATGCCACGCAATTGACGCATGTCAATGACCAACTGTTCTCAAAGCTAAACCTAACCGAGCCGGAAGAGATTTGGTACGACAGCTTTGACGGCAAGCACATCCAAGCCTGGTTGCAGAAGCCACCGAACTTCGATGCGCACAAAAAATATCCCTTGATCCTGAACATTCATGGCGGACCGCACGTCGCGTACGGCAATATTTTCGATCACGAATTCCAGTGGATGGCAGCCAAGGGTTACGTGGTCCTTTATCCGAATCCACGCGGCAGTACCACTTACGGCCAGGAATTTGGAAACATTATTCAGTATCATTACCCAGGGGACGACTACAAAGACCTGATGGCCGGCGTGGACGACGTGATCAAACGTGGTTACATCGAAGAGAAAAAGCTTGGCGTGACCGGCGGTAGTGGCGGTGGCCTGCTGACTAACTGGGTCGTAGGCCAAACAAACCGCTTTGCAGCGGCAGTTGCGCAACGCGACATCGCCAGTTGGGAAGATTGGTGGTATTCGGGTGACTTCACGCTCTTCCAGGCGACGTGGTTCAAAGTACCCCCATTTGAAGATCCGCAAGAGTATCGAGCGCGTTCGCCGATCAATTACATCAAGAATGTCACGACGCCGATGATGTTTATCCTCGGGGAAGCGGATTACCGGACACCACCAGGCGCTGGCGGCGAGCAAATGTTTCGTGCGCTAAAATTTCGCAAGATTCCGACCGTTATGGTGCGTTTCCCTAATGAATCGCACGAGCTCTCGCGTTCCGGTCAGCCATGGCACCGTGTCGAGCGCATGGAGCATATCGTTAGCTGGTTCGATCACTGGCTAATGGGTGCGCCCAAGCCAGAATACGAGATCGCACCGCAAGAAGACGCGTCAGCTAAGAAAGGCAGCATGCCGGTCAAATGAAGAATGGCTTGGCCACGCTGAAGCTGTAGCCGCTTCGCTGTGCGAAGCGCAATGCCGACGTGTTTGGAAAGCGAGCGCCGCGCGTCTCAGAGAGACGCGGCTACAGAAGTCACGGACACTGAATTACTCTAGGTGAATCGGTTAGCTCTTGTTTTGTGCCGGCGACGCGAAGGTGGATCGTGTGTGGGCGATGGTCTCTAAGTCGCGGCGGAGTCGGAATATTAAAGGCATGCCGGCCGTTTCCGTAACCGGCATCCCGGAGATCCTCCCGGAACTGATTCGCCGGGAACGATATGACATACTGATCACCATCCCAAAGTTCAACATGGAGCTCGGCATCCACATCGTTTTTGTCCCAAATCCAGCCAGAAATCGCTGCGCAGTCCGCGTGATCGATCTTGCTGCCAAAATGCGGCAGGGGGGCAGCCCCAATGCGTCCTGAAAAAATCATCAAGCCGAAGCAAACAAATTGAAACGTGATGAAGATAGCTATGACCCGCGAAACCAGACCGTCGCGCCAATAGCTGTGCACCTTATTCCAGCGGGAAAAAATGTGGAACGCAGAGAGCAACACCGCCTGATAAAATCCGTAAGCGATATAGTGAAGCTCGGGGCCGTGCCACAGGCCCATTAGTCCGAACGCTAGAAAATAGCCTGCGATCGGAGCGACTTCCTTGTGCGCAAACCATTTGCCGCGCATCGCCGCGTAGAGAAAGCGCATGTAAACATGGTCGCGAAACCAAAATGAAAGAGTGATGTGCCAGCGATTCCAGAAATCGCGGATGTTCCGGGCGAGAAACGGTCGGTCGAAGTTTTCCGGAGTATGGACGCCGAAAAGATAACTCAGGGCAATGGCGAAAGCGCTGTAGCCGGCAAAATCAAAAAACAAATAGAAGCTGTACGCATACATGTAGCTGACCAACGCCATGAGACTCCCACTGCTGGCAGCTCGCTCCAGCCAGTATTGTTTAATGAGGGCGGCAACAATGAATTTGTAAAGAAAGCCCCGAAAAATGCGATGAACCGCGCCGTCGAGATCGACAAGGAATTCAGCGCGAGTTCGCCTCTTTCTCCAGTCGGCTGCGAAGCGTTGGTAACGGTCAATTGGTCCGGCTGAAATCGTTGGAAAGAAAAAAAGGAACATCAGGAAATCGCGCGTTCCGGGGAAGGCGATGACTTTATCGCGCAAGCAAAATACGACATCCAATGCCCGAAACGTGATGTAGGAAATTCCAAGAAAACCAAACTCGCTCCCCGGCGACACGACCGGGAAAAATTTGGACGCGGCAAGCGGAAGCAGACTCGCCGCGACCGCAACATAGAATGACCAGCCGCCGCGTGCCCCGCTTTTTGCGAATAGGCAGACTGTTGCCCATTGCCAGACGGCGAAACCGATGAGGATCCAGATCTCGCGGACCGGAAAATGTGGCCGAATGTTTAACAACCCGTGATACTGCACGAGGAGCATTCCGGCCGTGACGAACGTCGCCCAACGCCAGCCGGCTTTGCCAAACAGTCCTAGAATGAGCGTCGGAACTGCCGCGTAAAGCAGCAGTCCAAAATACGTAAAATCGGCGTATGGAATCACAGCGACTGGGCCAGCCGGGCTCGATCGACTTTGCCGTTCGCCGTCAGTGGAAAAGCATCGCGAAAAACAAATTTGCGCGGCAACATGTACACTGGCAGCCGCTCAGCTAGCTGCCGTCGCAGCGATTGTGTTAATTCGAAATGCGATCTCTCAGTTTGGCTGCTGAGCACTACGAAAGCGGCGAGCGATTGGGCCGCGCCGTTCTTAATCACCGGTGTTACTACTGCCTCTCTTACAGAGGGCAAGGCCAGAAGGTTTGCTTCGACATCGCCAGGTTCGATGCGGTAACCGCTGAGCTTGAGCTGCGAATCCATCCGACCCTCAAAAAAAAGGAAGCCATCACGAAACTGGCCCTGGTCGCCAGTTCGATAAGCGCGTCGACCGCAATGATCAAAGAAGACAGCTTCGGTAAGGTCGGGACGTCCAAGATAGCCGAGGCTAACATTTGGCCCCGCGATGACAATTTCGCCTTGCTCGTTTGCTGGCAAAGTTTCGCCAGCTCTATTCACAACGAAAACGTCGCTCCCAGGCATCGCGCGTCCCACTGGTAACGCCGAATACTTTTCCAAAATCGAACGGTCTATTCGTACGGAAGTCGTGGCCACCGTTGCCTCCGTCGGCCCGTACATGTTCCACACTTGGGCTCGCGGAAAGCGCTCAACCAAACGAGCCGCGGTTTGCGCGGCGAGTGTTTCACCGCAAAAAAGAAAACGCCGAATGCGTGGAAGCATTCCTTCCGCAAATTTCTCTTCAACCAGGCACATTTGTGCAAACGATGGCGTAGAAACCCACGTCGTAGCGCCGGAATTTCCAAGCGCGCGATAGAGCATTCTCGGATTCGCAACCAAATCGCGGCTTATGCTGAACAGCGTGCTTCCCGTGATAAGGCTGCAATACAAATCCATCACCGAGAGATCGAATGAAAAGGGCGCCGTGTTCAGGAAGGTCTCGCCGAGAGGCACGAACTTCTGTTCCCCAAGCATCCACGCGACGAAATGCTCCAGACACCCAAGTGTAATGATAACGCCTTTCGGTTCGCCAGTGCTGCCGCTGGTGAACAAAATGTAAAATGGGTCGTCGCGTTGTACGCGCGTGGCAGGAACCAACGGGGCAGAGCTGGAAAGTTCTGTGACGTCTTCCGGCATGAGAAGCAACGCAGGGCGCGAGATTGCCAGAATTTTGTCGATGCGTTGTTGAGGCAATACTGTGTCGAGCGGAACGTAGGGCCTGCCGGATTTTACCGCTCCGAGAAACGCGATGAGCATCTCAGGCTCCCGATGTCCGAGGACCGCAATGGGAGAGCGATTGCCGAACCGTTTTGTTAGATGGGCAGCGAGGGCGTCTGAACGGCGGCGGAGTTCGCCATAAGTCAGCCTCTTATCTCCGCTGATGTGCGCGATCGCATTCGGAGCCGCAAGAGCCCAATGATCGATTTGCTCGATGAGATTCACTCAAAAACCCTGATAGACAAACGGCGGCGTGGAAAAGTTGCCTCGACCGTAGATCGCAATTAAGCCCGCAATAATAGCGAGGTAATACAGAATCAGCAGCGCCCGCCACAGCGCTGGATGTGCCCTGATCCAGCTCACGCGTTCACCCGCATCCTTTTCTCAAGGTCAGCGATGATCCTGCGCGGCGTCCCCCAATTTTCTCGCTCGAATTCCGCCGGGGAAATCTTGAGACCGAATTCCTCCTCGATTCTTATCATCAACTCCACCGTCTTGATAGAATCCAAGAGCTGGCATTCGTAAAGAGGTAGCTCGAGGTTGGCGAGGACCTCATCGGTTTCGGCAACCGACGCCACCAGTTGCAACACTTTTTCGTGAAAGCCGGCATTCATAACGGATAAATAGCGTGCAGCATTGCGATCGTGCGGATCGGGCAATAGACGATCGACAATCAATCAACTCCGTGGGACGCGTCCATGAAAAAAATCGTCAAGAGCACGATTGTAAAAAAGCCAGCCCTCCTGCGTTAGATGCGTATGCTTAGCGTCAAGAAACGCCGGATCCTCGTCGTGGTCCTCGAACTCGATGAGCGTAAAATTGTATCGCCGTGCCAGGGCGCGCATTTTTTCGTAATAATTCTGGCGCGCCAACCGAGAATATCCCTGCTTATCATAAAAGCGTCCGTCCAGCGGCATGCTGAGAAGGAGTGGCCGGGCGTGAACTTTGGCCAGAGCGCGCAATAGCAATTCTACGTCAGCCCATTCAGGTGCCGTATTCATGCGGTTACGAAACCGGGAATCAAAACGACCAGGCGCCATTGATTCAACGTTCACAGGCGCATTTTCGACCTTGGCTTGTGCGTAAATTTTGGGTTCGCTCGCTTTTGTGATCGGCGTCGGCCGATCCGGCCTTTGCCGCTGCAGTGCGGGAGCAGGCTTCGTTGCGTACAGGATATGAACGACCGCCGAGAAGTGGTCCTGCAACTCCAGGCCGGCCGTGTATATTTTTCCTAACGGCAGGATCGCGCAGAAAATCAGCCGGTCGAACCAATTCCCGGAGGAGAGTCGCCTTAGCGCAAACTCGAGCAAAGGACTCCTTTCGAGCGTGCCTGGAAACTGCAGCATGCGTGAAGCAATATCTCGCTTCAGCTCGACATCGACGGTTTTGCCGAACGTCAGTTCGCATGCCGTCAATAACGAGAAATTACCTTCGTACCAATCAACTCTCGTAGCGGGCATCAGAAACCACGCAGGTGAAATCGATACCGCAAGCCTTCTGCCGCGCAGGTCCGATCCGAGAGCTGCGATCTTTTGCAAAATGATTAACGACGTCGCACCAACGGTGCCGACTGGCGAAACTTGAAACCCTGTGGGCGCATTTTGAAAGAATTTGTTCGCCCTATTCGGGACTCCAATTATTAGCTCCGAGCTACCGTAAAGCGGCAAGACGCTGTTCTCACGCGCAGCTGTCCGTTGAAAGACCATCCCCTGATTTTTGAGCTGAAACTGTTGCGGCGCAGTCCACGCCAGGGTGCGTCGTTCAAGGCGAATCGCGACCAGCCGGCCAGCAAACAAAATCGTCGCAGCGACGCCGACGGCGATAACGGCTGAAAATAAATGTGGTGTGCTGGTTCTGGTGGAGCCCATGATGACTCCAGAGTATGCCTGCCCGCTAAAGGCCCGCATGTAAGTCAAAGTATAAAGATTGTGTAGGATATTACCCTACACAAACCTGAATCGGGACAGGCCTCCAACAATCGCAGCAGGCTGTCGCTCTGATCAGCTCCGGGGGACACGCCCATGAAAGAAATCATCCAAGGCGCGGTTGTAATAGATCCAGCCTTTTACAGTGAGGTGACTCTTGTGAAGGTAAAGGAAAGCCGGATCTTCGTCATGGTCCGTGAATTCGACTAATGGAAAATGATATTGTTGTGTAAGCGCGCGAAGTCTCTTGTAATAGCTTTCGCGAGCGTAACGCGATACGCCTGTCCGGTCGTAGAACTGTCCATCGTACGGCATGCTCAACAGGAGCGGTCGTGCGTGAACGCTCGCCAGCGTGCGCAATAGCAATTCGAGATCTCTCCATCCCGCCCCCGCTTCGAGGTTAGTTCCGAACGCACGGTCACGACTACCTGTGACTGCTTGCTTGGCTACGTTCGAGGATGTGTTGGTCCTATCCTCGTCAGCGGGTTTTAGGGCGCTTGCTTTTACAAGGAGCTTTGACCAATCGATGATCTCTGGATCTTGTCGTGGAGCAGGCTTGATCTTGTGTTGAATGTAAGCCAGCGCCGCGAAATGATCTTGCAACTCCAGCACCGCGTTCTGCACTTTTCCCATTGGCCAGAGCGCACAAAAAATGAGGCGATCAAGCCGTCGGCCGGATGCAAGCCGCCTCAACGCGAATTCCAGTAAGGGACTTTTCTCCACGATGCTCGAACATTCCAGCATGCGCGAAGCGATCTGCCGCTTTAGTTCGAAATCGAGGACGGTGTCAAACACCATTTCACTCGCCGCCATTAGCGAAAAATTTCCCTCGTAGGCCTTCCGTCCAGCAGCGTGAACGGTCAAATTCGGTGAAAGTGAGATGGCAAGCTTTTTACCACGCAAGGCCGACCCGAGGGCCCCGAATTTTTGCAAAATGATCAACGGAGGCATGCCTCCAGCGCCGACAGGCGAAACCTGGAAACCTGTTGGCGCAGTGCGAAAGAAAATTTGCGCCCTCTCAGGCACTGGAACGGCGGTTAATTCCGAGCTGCCATAAAGCGGCAATACGTTCTGCGCATGCGCAGCGACACGTTGAAAGGCTAAGCCTTGGTTTTTGAGCGGGAACAACTCGGGAGCCGTCGACAGAATGGTGGTGTGTTCGAGATGGACCGCTACAATTTCTGCGCTAAACAAAACCGCCGCTGCTAAACCGGAAGCGATCAGTCCTGAAAACAAATGTGGCGTGCCTTGCCTGGCGCGGGCACATGACATGATGTTGCGAAGCTATTCTCGCGGCCTGAAGCTGCAATTGAATTTCATGTAGGACGCAGCCCTGCGGTCGCGAGAGCCGTTTGGAACCACGGACGCTAACCACGACGACCGCAATGCCGTGTGGTTTTATTTGGATTTGCAGACTCGAGGCTCGATACTCAAATCTCGTCTAATTTTTTGTATTTCCGCGACATTTGTTTGCGAGCCGGGAGACCGTGCATTGAACCTTCGTTACAAATGCCTCTGTCAGCTCGTCAGTAGGCGTTGAAATTCACAGCTGCGGCGACTCAGGACTGCGGAGAAGTTTCGCTTCAGATTCTGTGAATAAGATAACGTAATTCACCTTTGTGAGCTGCTGTTGACTCAGTTTGTTCTTACCTTCGAGCCAAATCTGGAGCGAATGATCATTCCAGACCAGAGAGGCGATAAAGAGGGGCGTCCATTCGTTTTTGAAGGGGAAAGAGCTTTTTAGCAGAATATTGCTGCCTGACGCTGGTTGAAGATTCAATGAGCGAAATCTTTCGATTGCCTGAACCGTTCTTTGCCCGAATTCCAATATACCCGCAGCACGACCAAGCCGTTGATTTTCCCACTGGGTAGCGATTGCGATGCCCAATATCACAAGAGTCATTGCACATGCTCGAAATTTTCGCGGCGCCAGTTTGGCGGCGCAAGCAGCTATAGCGGCTCCAATGGCTGCTCCAATCGCCGCACCCCGCGGCCGGTGACCCACTGAAGCACCGATAACCGTGCCGATTGTTGCGCCAAATCCGACGCTTTGGCCCAGTGATGTTGAGTATTTTAAAACCAGAAGGATTAGATCTGAGACAACTTTTGCAAAGATAATTGCCCACCCAAAGAGGAGAAGGTAAAGACACGCGCCGCTTCGAATCGGGCGAAGAAACGCGATCGGGAGAGGAACCAAGACAACCCAGAACGCCATAAGCAGGAGGGTGCGATCCCGTCGCATAAAAGCATAGAAAAACACGCCGGCCCACAGGAGCAGCAGTGCCACTACCGGAATTGGACCGTGATGGAACCGTAACTCATTAACAAATTGTGCGTTAGATTCTAAGAACGTGTGCCATGAATATTGAGGTCTGTATACCTCAGCCTCCACTAGCGGCCCACTACCATGCGTCTTGCCGTAGATGTAAATCGCCGCTAGCAGACCGGCGACCAAAGGAGGTATCGCGGAACGCGAGTTCTGGCGAACGAATAGTTTCCAGTCATCCAGACCAGGCCATTTCAGAACCTCATATATTAGAGCTATAACTGGCAAGGTAACTGCCATCTCTTTGGCATTCAGCGCGAAAATGTACAGCAGGAGAAACACTGTTATCTGTAACGACCGCAGATTAGCTCGTTGTTCGCGGACATGAATGTAGTACGCCAATGCCGTAAAATAGAATAATCCGCACAGAGCGTCATAGATCATAGAACCGCGGAACACTAGATTGGCCAGGTCAGCATGGTAAGAAACAATAATCGTTCCAAGAAAAGCCACCGAGCGCGAGGTCGTGAGAAGCCGAGAGAGCCAATAGATGATCGGGATTGACGCAGCAACAATGCCCACTTGAACGATTCGATAAGGTTCCGGGTTAAGGCCAAAAAAGTCGTAGAGCGGTAGATAATAGAGCGCACCTGCGGGACGATAAAAATTTGACCAGAAGCATACATTCGCCCAAAGACATCTTAGAATTCCTGGGTGCCAGTAAAAGTACAGGTTCATCGGCTCGTCCGCACCAAAACCTCCTCTTAAGGATGGAAGAGCAAAGTGAAGAAAATATCCGATGAGTGCTGTTACACAGGCAAGATCGATCAGACTCTCTCTAGAATGTCGGCTTATCGAAACGAAAAAGTTGTATATTTTAGAGAAGACTGAACTCTCTGAAGGATTGCGTGATTTTCGAAGCATTTCGGCAGTCCTCATCCAGTCAAATCTTTTTGTGTCATCGATGAAAGGAGAAAGGAATGGTCATTTTGACAGGTTAGATTTGGGCGCGCCGAATGGTGGGCGCAAGTCTGCCAGTCTTCTTTCTTCTAAGCTTAAGGTAGCTGCTGTCCATTCCTCGGAGATTCGAGTGGCTTGTTTTTCAACGGCGGGTCCCGGGAGTTCCATGCCGCGCGGAAATGGCAATCGCAGAAATTCGAAAACGCGTTCCGCGGCAGCGCGGCGAGACGCCACAACCTTTTCATAAAGAAAAGGGCGCCCCGCTGGAGGCAACCAATCTTGAAAACAAATGTGGCAGGTCATGCGCGGCGCGGACACGTATCATGCTGCCGCGACGTTATTCCCATGACTTACCGCTGCAATGGAATTTCATGTAGGACGCGGCCATTCGGACGCCAACCAGACGGGGGGCATTCCCGATCTCGTTTTATTTGGATTTCCGGACTCGAGGATCGATACTCAAATCTCCTTTAATATTGGGTCTATGTCGTCCTCTTCACTTTGGCAGCGTTTTCAGCACTATTTTTTGTATTACCGCGACCCCGGCTTCTCTCTCGACATCAGTCGGATGAAATTCCCGGATGATTTCTTCGAAAAAATGCGGCCGAAGATCGACAACGCGTTTGCAGCCATGCGAGCGCTGGAAGCCGGGGCAATTGCTAATCCTACCGAGAAGCGAATGGTTGGGCATTATTGGCTCCGGAATCCCGCCTTGGCGCCGACTCCGGAAATTCGCACCGAGATCGAAGAGACTGTTAAGCGGATCAAGACATTCGTGGCGGATATTCGCGGCGGAAAAATCACGGCTGAAAATGGAAAACCTTTTAAGCACGTGTTGCTCATTGGCATCGGCGGTTCGGCGCTCGGGCCGCAATTCGTCTCGGACGCGCTTGGATCACGGCGTGATCCGACAGACATCCTGTTTTTCGACAATACCGATCCGGACGGGTTCGACCGCATCTTCGAGAAGCTGGGTAATGAACTCGTGCAGACACTCGTCGTGGTGGTTTCAAAATCTGGCGGAACAAAGGAAACACGAAACGGAATGCTCGAGGCCGAACTAAAATTCAAAGAAAACGGGCTGCAATTTAACAAGCACGCGGTGGCTGTGACCGGCGTGGGTAGCGATCTGGACAAGTACGCTGAAAAGAACGGTTGGCTCGCCCGATTCCCAATGCACGATTGGATTGGCGGGCGAACCTCGGTGATGAGCGCGGTCGGGCTTTTGCCGATGGCCCTTCAGGGGTTTGACATTGATGATTTCCTGGGAGGCGCATCGGCAATGGATGAGCGCACTCGTACAAAGGATGTGACCCAAAATGCCGCGATGCTTCTGGCTCTCATGTGGTATTACGCCGGCAACGGCAAAGGCGAAAAAGATATGGTGATCCTTCCCTACAAGGATCGGCTGGCATTGTTTGCGAAATATCTGCAACAGCTAGTGATGGAATCGCTCGGAAAAGAAAAGGATCTCGACGGCAAGGTCGTGCATCAGGGCATTGCTGTTTACGGCAACAAGGGATCGACCGACCAGCACGCTTATGTCCAGCAGTTGCGTGACGGTGTCTTGAATTTTTTCGTCACTTTTATTGAGGTTGACAAGGATCGGCGCAGCCGACCGATCGAAATCGAAGACGGAGTCTCAAGTGGGGACTACCTTCATGGCTTTCTGCGAGGTACCCGAAGCGCGCTCTACGAAAGCGGACGCGAATCAATCACCATGAGCATTCCTGAGGCGAACGCATTTAATATCGGCGCATTGATCGCGCTTTATGAGCGCGCGGTGGGCTTTTACGGCTCGCTGGTTAACATCAACGCTTATGATCAACCGGGCGTCGAAGCCGGTAAGATGGCGGCGACAAGATTGCTGGAACTTCAAAAACAAGTACGCGTGAAACTAACCGATGGGTCCGGAAAAACGGCCGAGGAAATTGCGCGTTCCATCGACGCCGACCCGGAAGACGTGTTTCACGTGCTGCGACATTTGGCGAGCAACGATCCGCATATCCGAGTTTCGCAGGGTGACGAACCGGCGGACGATCAATTTTCGTGCCCTGAGTAGAATGCTGCAGAGTAAGCCAGAATATGGCGGAGCCGTCTTTCGAAGGTCGACCTGATGTTTCAAACGTTGCCTGGAGCGACGTCGTTCATTTCATTCGCCAACTCAGTCACGATCTGCGCAACCATCTAAATGCGATCGAACTGCAGTCCGCTTATATCAGCGAGCTGGAGCGAGATGATGAAATCAAGGGCGAAATCAAGCGCTTGCGTGAAATGATCTCTGGACTGACCTCGACTTTGCAATCGCTTTCCAACGCAGTTAGTGCGGTGAAACCGAACCTGATTTCGTACCCGGCTACGGATTTCATGGAAGATCTGCGTGAGAAAATCAACCGCGACTTCGCCGGGGAAACTGCGGAAATCAATTGGAACGTTCAGCTCGGCGACGCGATGCTAAGTATTGATCCTCAGCTTTTGCAGGAAACGTTTATCGAACTTTTTGCCAATGCCCTTCGGCACAATCGTAGTAACGGCGTGCTTGTTGCAACCGCCAAGATAGATAATAAGCGGTTCCTCTTTATGCTCGAGGAGCCGAAAGACCGATTCGACTTGCCCACCGACAATTGGGCCCGTGAACCGCTTCATAAAATCAGCCAGGGCCATTACGGTCTTGGTCTGAATCGAGTCCGAGCTATCGTAGAGGCCCACGGCGGCGAACTGTATGCCCAACATGATCCCGAACATTCCACGCTCATTACGCGACTCAGCCTTCCCTTGGAAGGTGAGAGACGGATCTCAGGCTGCTAGCCTGACTCGGCATCCAATTGCATGGTCGCGCATAGTACGGGCCAGCGCAGATCGGCTGACATGAAAACTGGGAACCATCGCGTCCTGATCATCGATGACGAGCGCCCGGTGCTCATGACGCTCGAGGCGTTGCTAAAGCGGCATGGTTATCACGTGGACACAGCACCCACGGCTTCCCAAGGACTCAAGTTAATCAGGTCCAAATCTCCCACGCTCATTTTGCTCGATCTTCAATTGCCCGACGCGGACGGATTAGAGACGCTCGATCGAATCAAAACCGAAGTTCCCCAGATACAGGTTATAATTTTGACGGCGCACGACTCCTTGCACAATGCCATCGAGTCAATTAAACGAGGCGCTTATCATTTTATCAGCAAGCCGTACGCGGCTGAGGAGCTGCTCAGCCTCGTGGAGAAAGCATTGGAAAAACAGTTCCTCTTGCGAGAAGCCGAAGAACTTCGAGAAAAGACTGAGCAACTTGAGCGGCGTCTGGAGGTGGCGGAGGCGCGGCCCACTCTCATTTTCAAGAGCAAGCCGATGCAGGAAATCGACGAATTGATCAATGCAATGGCGCCATCAGACGCCAATGCTCTCATTATCGGTGAGAGCGGCGTGGGCAAGGAAGTAATCGCCAATGCTATTCACGCGCGGAGCCGGCGCGCAGAAAAGCCAATGGTAAAGCTCAATTGTGCGGCGTTTCCCCAAACAATGATTGAAGGAGAGCTCTTCGGCTATGTGAAAGGTGCGTTCACCGGCGCGATGCAAGATTTCCCGGGAATGATCGCGGCAGCCGATAGCGGTACGCTTTTTCTCGACGAAATATCCGATATGCCGGCGGAACTTCAGACGCGCTTTTTGCGCGTGCTGCAAGAGCGCGAGTACCGGCCCCTTGGAAGCACACAAACGCTGAAAGCCGATTTCCGGGCGATTGCGTCGAGCAACCGGCCAGTCGCTCAAGCCCTCTCGGAAAACCGGCTGCGTTCCGATTTGTACTACCGGCTAAACACGTTTCAAATCGAAGTGCCGCCACTTCGAAAACGGAAACAGGACATCCCACTGCTGATCGCCGCGTTCGTGAAACAGTTTGCTCAGCAGCTCGGCAAACCGGAGCCAGACATTTCGCCAGAAGCGTTTCAAAAACTACTGGATTACTCGTGGCCAGGAAACGTTCGCGAACTGCAAAACGCGATTGAATATGCCGTGGTACTAGCGCGACAAGGCGTGGTCGGCGTGAAAGAGCTGCCAACCGAAATACAGTTGCCTCCCGCTCTGCAACAAGCAGAGATCGCCGGGCTACCGCGGGCCGGCGTGCAGACTCTCGACGACGTCGAGCGAACCGCGATCATTCAGGCGCTTGCAGAATGCCACGGCAACAAGAAAAAAGCAGCGGAACTTCTCGGTATCCAGCGCCCCACGCTCTATAACAAGATGAAGCGCTACGCGATCGAGTTGTAAGATTCCGGATGTCGGCCCTCATTCAGTAGCCTTCTGCGAAGACGGATCGTTCGTTATGATCACTTCCAACGTTATCTCCTGGAACGCCAGCTGATCGTGGATCAGTCCAAGAAACTCGAGAGCGCGCGCATCGGGCATTTGTCCGCAACGCAACTCGATCCGCGCTGGCTTGCCAACCAATTCCGGATGCACCTCTGCCAATTCGCCGTCGAGCAGGAATGAAACGTAAGCGTTAAAGCGTTCCTGTAACGCGAGCAATTCTTCGTCAGAGTTATCCCACTCGTTAGGCTCGTTCATCAGGAGAACGAGCTCACCCGTCTTCGGGTTCTCCGCGATCACATCGATAACGCCGGTGCGATCTTTGATTTTTGATGTTTGATGTTTGATGTCCATTCAGATGACTCGGCGTTGGACGTTCGGCGGTCGCCAATCGATGTTCAAGACGTAAAAAAACAAATGACCAATGATCTGACAGCTCAGGAGGTTCGACAGCTCCTAAAACTGGAGCCGCACGCCACGTGCGGATTTGTGCGTGTGACATTTATCAGCAAACAACGAATTGCACCCGGTGGGCTCCCGCCACCGTTCATTGATGGTCGGCCAGCCGGCTCCGCGCTCTATTTCATGGTCACACCGGATGCGCCTGTACGCCTGCATCGGATCCGCAATGATCAGCTTTATCACCGTTATTTAGGTGATCCGATCGAAGTTCTAATGCTGCACGAAAATGGAACAAGCGAGCGCGCCATAGTCGGTCCGGATCTGCGCGCGGGTCAATGCGTGCAGCTTTTGATCCCCGGCAACACCTTCCACACTGCACGCGTCATCGGAGATCGCCGCTGGTTCCTCGGCGCGAGCACAGAATGGCCAGGCGTAGAACGAGTTGACGTAGAAATCGGTGACGTCGAAGCGCTCGCAGCAAGATATCCAGACGTGGCGGACGATCTGCGCGCTTTCCAACAAGGTAGGGACGATTGACCTCAATCGCCTTCGGGCGAACCTTGATGTCGCCGTGGCAAAAACAAAACGCGCAGGTCGACTGACGCTTCTCGGACGCAGTGCAGCGAGATTGCCCGCCTCGCCTGCCGAAGCGCGCCTAGAGACTTTCCCGAATCCTGCGCCTCGGCGCAATTATCGGATTCACTTTGAAACGGACGATTTCACTTCGCTTTGTCCAGTCACAGGCCAACCAGATTTCGCCAGGATCGATATCGACTACGTGCCTGACCGTCTCTGTGTCGAAAGCAAGTCGCTCAAGTTTTATCTTGCCTCGTATCACAATGAGCGCGCCTTCAATGAAGCGGTAACAAACCGCATTTTGGACGATTTCGTCAACGCATGCGCGCCACGCGAGGCAATCGTGACAGCGCAATTCTCCGCCCGCGGCGGAATCGCGCTGACCGTCCGCGCGGAATACCCGGACAATCGCGAGGTTGTCGTGGACGGTCGATGAAATGGTAGGGCGCGACGAATGATCCGACGTCTTCACCTAAACTTTGGGTTTTCGAGCGCCCGATAAAATGAAATCCGCAGTGGTCCTGTTGAGCGGTGGAATTGATTCAACAACCACGCTAGCCATTGCGCTTGCCGACGGGTACGACGCATATGCGCTGTCCTTCGATTACGGTCAGCGTCACCAGATCGAAACGCAGGCTGCTCGGCGCGTCGCCCAGTCGTTAGGCGCGAAAAAGCATCGCGTTGCAAAGATCGACCTGCGCGTCTTTGGCGGTTCGGCGCTGACCGGCGAGATCGATGTGCCGAAACAGCGCTCGAAAACAGAAATCGCAGACGGCATTCCGGTCACCTACGTCCCTGCGCGTAACACCATTTTTCTGGCTTACGCGCTCGCCTGGGCGGAAGTGATTCAAGCCGCTGACATTTTTCTCGGTGTAAATGCAATCGATTACAGCGGCTACCCCGATTGCCGTCCGGAATTCATCGAAGCGTTCCAGACGCTCGCCAACATTGGAACTAAAGCCGGCGTGGAAGGCGGACGCTTTCAGATTCACACCCCGCTGATCAAGTTTTCCAAAGCCGAAATCATTCGCCAAGCCTTCGAACTCGGTGTCGATCTTTCGCTTACCCACAGTTGTTATGATCCATCGCCGGAAGGTTTCGCCTGCGGCGAATGCGATTCCTGTCTCCTGCGGCTCAAAGGCTTTCGCGAAGCCGGGATGAAAGATCCGATTCGCTACGTGAAATAGGCATTCTTGTCATGTCGAGCGAAGCGAAACATCTCTGGCTGTCGGGCTCGGTGATTGTAGAAAGGAATGACTGAGATTCTTCGCTTTGCTCAGAATGACAACCTGCAGGGAACCTAACGGCAACGGTGCTCCAAAAATTGAACGGAAAAAGCTGCGCAACATTCGATGAAGCCCCTTTTTAGAATTTTTGAACTCTCCAAAAACGAACAGCGCGTCGTTCTCATCGTAATGTTTGTTTTGATCACGGTCGTTTTCGTCGGATACGAACGCCGATTGCATAGCGTTCACCTTCGCCCTCCGGCCCCGCCGGAGGCCAAAACAACTCCAAGTCCCGTCCAAACCGAGGGGGCGCAGTAGAGTCTATTCTTCAACGAGATCGGGAATTCGACCGTAGCCGACAAAGACCGGACTGATTTTGGCGTCGCCGCTGTTTGGTGGCGGCGGAATTTTGAAATCGAAAACGCTGACGCCCCAACGTTGTTTGCCATCGTAAGTACGACCGTCGCTTGAGCCGATCATGACCCGTTTTTTGGTACGTTTTTCGCGGCCCAAATAAATCATGGTATGCGTGACCGGGGGGTCGCGATCGATGTTGTAAGTGCCACTCCAAAAGAGCAAATCGCCTGGCTTAAGCGCATCGAACTCGAAAGAATCTTCGTGGCGGCTCAAAACGGCATTGAAATCTCCAGCTTTGCGCACCCAGACGTATTGCTGGCTCGAATCGCGCGGAACATCTTTGAACCCGTTTTCGGTCAGAAGATAGTAAATAAAGCCCGAGCAATCCATGCCGCCGTTGGCAGGATCGGCCGAGCCGTATGTGTAACCCAGATTTTGTTTTGTTAGCGCAAGTCCGGCGTCAAGAATCTGGCGCACTTTCGGGGCGTAACCGTCGTAGCCTGCAATCTCGTCAGGCGAAAGAGTTACGTTGGGCGCGCCTTTTTTTTCCGCACCGGGACGCGGCGACCGGGAAGGGCTTGGAGTTTCGGTTGGGCTTGGGACCGGGCTTTCTTCGGGTGTAGCTGTTGGCGTCGGAGATTTCTTTTTGTGTTTTCGTTTTGTCTCCGACGTTGGGCTGGGAGACGGAGTTGGCGAAACCTTTTTCCGTTTTGGCGAAGCTGTCGGCGACGGGCTGGGCGTCGCTTTCTTCGGAGAGCGTTTCCGATGTTTGCGGGGGGCCGGCGTAGGTGTAGCAAAAATCTTTTTGATCTTTGTGCCTAACGAGTCTTCGGCAGCATTCGCCGCGTGGAAAGTCCCAAATGAAATCGCGGCGATTAGAAGCCCGCGAAATATTGGTTGGGAGACCGCCAAAATTGTAGGGCGTTTCTGTGAAACGGCGTCAGCCCCGGCGTCTGACACAGACGCCCTACAATTCGCGTTCTGGTTTCTGATCGGATGAATTTTAGTCGCGGAAAACAATCAGTGAGCGAGCTCCTGAAGGATTGCTTTGTTGAGGCGAATGCCGCCCTCGAAATTTTCGAGAGGAAAATTTTCATTAGGCGAATGTGCGCGGCAATCGGCCAGCGCGAGTCCCATGAGCAGCGTTTCGATGCCCAGGATGCCACGGAACTGTGAGACGATGGGGATACTGCCGCCTTCGCGAATGAGCGCGGGGTCGTGATCGAATGCGTTACGCAATGCGCGTTGCGCGGCTTCGCCGAGGGGTGAATGCGGGTCGGTAAGATACCAGGGACCGCTATGTCCGTCGGTAATTTCCATTGTAACGCCTTTGGGCAGATTTTTTCGTAAATGCGCTCTTGCTAGCTTGAGAATTTCGTCGCCTTCCTGTTCCGGAACCAGACGGAAAGTCAGTTTCGCCATCGCATGACTGGCGATGACTGTCTTTGTCCCTTGCCCCTGATATCCTCCGCCGATTCCATTGATTTCGGCTGTTGGTCTAGCCCAGATGCGCTCGAGCGAATTGTAACCGGCTTCGCCGAAAAGTTCGGGGACTCCTGTTTCCTTCAGGATCAGTTTGTCGCCATCGACTGGAAGTTTGCGCCACGCTTCGCGCTCCCAATTCTCCAGCGACTTAACCCGATCATAGAATCCCGAGATTGCCACGCGACCTTCCCGATCGTGAAGTGTGGCGAGCATTTGCGCCAGCGCCGTGATTGGATTTTGGACGGCGCCTCCAAAAATGCCGGAATGCAAGTCCATCTTCGGCCCAGTGACCTTGATCTCAAGGGCGGTCACCCCGCGCAGGCCGTAACTCAACGTCGGCACACCTTTCTCAATCATTCCGGTGTCGGAGACGACCGCGACGTCGCTCTTCAGTGCCTCGCGATTTTCGTTGAGAAAAGAGCCCAGGTTCCCGCTGCCGATTTCTTCTTCACCTTCGATCACGAGATGCAAATTCACAGGCAAATCGCGATCTTGTTCCATCGTCTCCTGAATTCCGAGTATGTGCGCAAGAATTTGTCCTTTGTTGTCTGTTGCGCCGCGCGCAAAGACATATCCGTTCTTGAGAACAGGTTCGAACGGCGGCGAATCCCAGAGCTCCAGAGGATCGGGCGGTTGCACGTCGTAATGCCCGTAGATCAAAACGGTGCGACGTCCGGGCTGATGTTTGTTGCGTGCCCAGACAATGGGATGACCGCGCGTAGGAACAAGCTGTGTCTCCAGACCAATGCCGGTGAGTCTTTTCACGAGCCAGTGCGCGCATTCCGCCACCCGTTCCGCGTACTGGTCGTCAGTCGAAATGCTTGGAAAGCGCAGGAAAGAATAAAAATCTTCGAGGTAATTTTCACGCATGGCCACAAGCTAATCGGTTTTCACAGTTTGCCTACGCTTTCCGTCGAACCTGGCTGCGGACGAGATAAACGACTGAAGCAACAGCCAGCACAACTCCAGTGACGACAAATTCGCGAGCAGTCGCATGGACGAGGATCCAAAGAATCGCAACGATTGCCAGGGCAGGCACAATGTTCATCCCGGGAAAATTGAATGGCTGAGCGCCATCGGCTCGCACATCGCGTTGCACCAAGACCCAGCACGCGGCGCAGCAAAGCAGATACATTAACAACACCGCGACGTTCGAAAGCACCGCCAATTTTTCAAACGTCCCGCTAATCGACAGCAAAAAGGCGAGCGTCGCATAAGTAATGATCGCGACGTCCGGCGACCGATAGCGCGGATGAACGTGCGCGAAAAACTGCGGTAACGCGCCATCCCGTCCGAAAGCAAAGATCATGCGTGGTGAACTAAGGATGTCGCTGGTCACAAATCCAAAGGCCGAGATGGTGGCTCCAGCCAGAAGGATTGTGCGGCCTAAATTGCCGAGAAATTTCGCCGCTGATTCTGCGAGGGGCGCGTCAGGATGATTCCCAAGATCGGCGCCGAGTGTCCCCTGCCCTACGATTTGGATCAGGATGTAGATGACCGTTGTAATGACAAGCGCGAGATAGGCAGAGCGCGGAACAGTGCGCGCCGGATTCTTCACTTCACCGCTCGGAATCAATGCCACTTCGATTCCGACGAAAGCAAAAATCAAAAGAATAACGGCATCGCCTAACGACTTGCTACCGGGCCAGCCGCTCCAGGCAAGGTTCGGCGGCTGAATAAAAAATATTCCGACGCAAACGAACAGCAGCAGGGGCAGAAGCTTCGCCACCGTGATCACGGTCACCGCACCGGCGCCTTCGCGCACCCCGCGGATGTTAATGAGCACAAGCGAACCGTAAACGGCGATCATGACCATAATGCGCATCACCGGGCTGCCGAGGAATGGAACGACGAGCGCAACCGAATTCGCGAGCACGTTCACGACGCCAGCAACCGCGCCGAGCGCCGTTAGAAAATAAAGTACGCCGGCGAGAAAGCCGACGTAACGACCAAACGCGACTTCGACATATGCGTAAAGACCGCCGGTCAACGACACTCGACTACCAGCGATCGCGAAACAAGTGACGAACAACACCATCGCAACCGCACAACAAACAAATGCAAGTGGCGCAGCGGGCCCCAAACCTCTCGCGACTGTCGCTGGGATCACAAAAATCCCTGCACCGATGGTCGAGCTAACAATATTTGCAGTGAGAGCCGGAATCCCAATTCCGCGGACTAACTGATGATCGACACGCTCCGCTTGTTCGATCGACAGCGTCGCTTCTTCGGCCATTGGGGGATCCTGCGTGATTCAGTTGTCCAAGGCAAGAGTGCGAGGTAAGCTTCGCGACCCAAGAGGGCGTTTTTCGATGGCGGGTAATTGCAACGTGGCATGTGCGGAGGGACACCTCTCTCTGGCAAAGAAGAGGGTCAGGATCGTCCCCAAGAGGCAGCAACTTGTCCCAATCCCCCAACTTAATGCTCTCCCCTTATCCCAAGGGAGCGGGGCAAAGCGCAAGCGTCTGCATCAGTTCGATTTCACCCGACCAAGCCCGCAACCCCCAACATCCTGTGGCTGGCTAGGAGCGAAAGCCCTTCAAATTGTGTGTTTTTCGCTTGTCACCCTTACACGCCTGCTGTATTGACCTCCTCAGGTCCGAGGTTTGGCCTACCATGCATTTACAATCGCTCGAACTGTTCGGCTTCAAATCGTTCGCCGACAAAACGGTTCTTAACTTTCACGAAGGCGTCACTGCTATTGTTGGCCCGAACGGTTGCGGAAAGTCGAACGTGCTCGACGCCGTTCGCTGGGTACTTGGCGAGCAATCTGCAAAATCTTTGCGCGGTGATGAGATGGCGGATGTGATTTTCAATGGCAGTGAGACGCGCAAGCCTATTGGCTTCGCCGAGGTCTCTCTGACCTTCACCGATTGCGCTGAAGAACTCGGTATCGACTGGCACGACGTTCGCGTAACGCGTCGTGTCTATCGCGATGGCAATTCCGAGTACCTGCTCAACAAAACCTCGTGCCGGCTTCGCGATATTCAAAGTCTCTTCGCCGACACCGGCATTGCGCGCTCCGCATACTCAATGATGGAACAGGGCAAGATCGACATGGTCCTGAGTTCGCGCCCTGAGGATCGACGCGCAGTGTTTGAGGAGGCAGCCGGGGTCACAAAATACAAGACGCAGAAACGCGAGGCGCTGCGCAAGCTGGAAGCGACCGATGCAAATCTCCTGCGCATTGGCGACATCATTAAGGAAGTAAAACGTCAAATCGGTTCGTTGCAGCGCCAGGCGGGCAAAGCAAGGCGTTACCAGGCATTGCACGACGATCTTCGCGTCCTTGATACGCATTATTCGCGCAAGCAACTCGAGGTGCTCGAAACGGATCTCGCCCATTGCCAGGCTGAAATTGCGCGCCTCGGCGAATCAGAAGATCTCGCTCGCGCCAAAATCGAAACGGACGAAAACGAGTTGGCCGAGCAGCGCAACGATTTGGAAGAAATCGATGCCCGAATTGCGGGCAGCCGCAGTGAACTCCAGCATCTTGAGAGCGAAATTAATGCGCATCGAAATCGAATCCAATTCAATCGGCAGCGGGCCGAGGAACTGAACGAACTGATCGAACGTTCCCGAAACGATATTGCTGTTGCCGAAACTAAACGCGAGCGGCAAGGCAAAGAAATTCAAGAGGCGAACGCGCTGATTGAAAAGACGAGCGAGGCTCTGCAGAGCAAAGAAACGGAGCTAAATCAACTTACGGGACGACTCTCGGACCTTCGCACCGAGAGAAGCGAGCATGAATCGAAACTCGAGACGCTGGAAAAAGCAGCGTCAGAAATCGAGAGCCGAATCGCCGACCTGGAGGATGAGATTTCCGGACTTAAAATTCGCCGTGAAACGACAGAGGAGAATCGGCGTGGTTTAGACATCGCGATTTCCAACATAGAGACCGCCCGCATCGGAATCCAAGGCGACACCAACGCTGCACGCGCGGCGGCCGAGAACCTCCAGAACAAACTCGATCGCTTTCGAGGCGCTGTTCAGAGTAGCGAGGAGACGCTCCGACACCATCAACAACGTGTCGCCAGCATGGAGAAAGAGCTTACTGCCATTGAGCGCGGCCAGGCAGAAAAAGAATCGCGGCTTGAAATTCTTCGTCAGCTCAACGAAGAAGGCGAGGGTCTTGGGGAGGGTTCCCAAGCCGTGCTGAAGGGCCTGCATCCCGCCGTCGCGGGACGAATCAAGCCTGCCTTGGCGGGCGCTTTGGTTGCAAATCTCGACGTGGATCAGAATTTCATTCCGGCGATAGAAGCTGCGTTGGGCCGAAATTTGCAGGCTATTGTGCTAAAAGACGCGCAATTGGCGCCCGAAATTATTGCGGCTTTGAAAGAGAAGAAACTCGGCCAGGCGGCGCTGGTCATTCCACAACTCGGTAATGGCACAACAAAAGAGCGAGTAAAACGGGCTCCTGAAAAATCGCTCGGGTGGGCGATTGACAAAGTGAAAGCGCCGGAGCCGATCGCATCGCTCGTTGCACAATTGCTTCACGATGTTGCAATTTTTCAGAATCTCGATGACGCCCTGGCTGCCAAGAAAAAGCACAGCGAAATCGCAGCGGCGACGGTGGATGGCGAATTGATTTCGACCGAGGGAGTTGTGTTTGGTGGGAGCCGGGAAACATCGGCAGATTCTCTACTCGAACGCAAAGCGCGAATGTCGGACCTGGACAGGGAGTGTTCTGAGATCCGCAAGCAACGGGACGCTCTGCTTAACGAATGCAACGACGCCAGAGCAGCGCTGAAAAAAGCGGGCGGCGAGTTGGAAGAAGCCCGTCGAGATTACGAAACGGCGCAACGTGAAAAATCCGATTGCGACAACCGAATTCTTTTTCTTACGCGAGAACTGCAAGAGGGCGAACAAAAGCAGGCCCAGGTTCGCTCTGAGCAAAGTACGCTGGCCCGACAAATCCAGGCCGCAGACGAACGCATTGCAAAACTGGAAGACGAATTGGCTGCAGAACAGGCGACGCTGGCTGCTAACCAAGGCGAGCAAGAGATATTGCGGGCTGCGCAGGACGATGTCGCGAAGCGCGAAAACGAGGCAATAGAGCAACTGAACGAATTGCGTCTTACCGCCGCCACCGAGCGACAGCGCTACGAACATCTTATCTCGCAGCGCCGGCCGATGAGCGCGCGTGACGCGGAACTTGCGGAGGCAATCGCGGCACGCCAGGCTGAGATTATCAACTTTGAGAAGCGGCTGACCACGCAGGCGGAAGAATCGCGAACGGCCGAATCCGCCATCGAGAAACAAACCGGACAACGCGCGGATCTTGAAGGAGCGTTAGCCTCGCTCACTGAACAGCGCAGGGACCGCTCGGCAACGATGAACGAAGCGGAGTCGAATCTGCGCGCAATTCGAAACTCGTTGAATGATCTGCGCGACTCGCGTTCCAAAGAACAAGTGCGCCAGGCAGAGCTGCAATTGAAGATCGATAATCTCACCGAAGGCGTTTCACGCCGATATCAAATCAATTTGCGCGAATTTAGCCAGGACCAGGCTGCGTTTGAAAAAACTCTGCGAGCGCAATTGAAATGCAATGACAAAGTGGAGGGCGGAACGCCTGCGACGCCGGGCTCGCCGGAGTTCGCCCCTCCTGATGTCGAACAGCTTATTAGCGACCTTCGAACGCAACTCGATAACATGGGGCCAGTTAACCTGGACGCTGTTCACGAGTACGACGAACTGGAAGAGCGTTACAAGTTTCTCGAAGCGCAAAACAATGACCTTACCAATTCGCGTCGCGAATTGCTGGATGTGATTGCGCAGATCAACTCAACTACGAAAAAGTTGTTCAGCGAGACCTTTGCTCAGGTACGGATCAACTTCCGTGAAATGTTCGAAGAGCTCTTTGGCGGGGGGCGCGCAGACCTGTCCTTGCTCGACGAAAACGATCCGCTCAACTGCGGAATCGAAATCAGCGCCAAGCCTCCGGGCAAACAGTTACAAAGCGTTTCCCTGCTAAGCGGAGGCGAGCGTTCCATGGTTGCTGTGGCGTTGCTGTTCGCAATTTACATGGTACGACCAAGTCCGTTCTGCATTCTCGACGAAGTGGATGCGGCAATGGACGAAGGCAACATCAACCGCTTTGTCCGCGTGTTGGACCGGTTCATAGAACAGAGTCAATTCATCATCATCACGCACAACAAACGCACCATCGCCAAGGCCGACATACTTTACGGTGTGACGATGGAAGAGCGCGGCGTGAGCAAGCTCGTGGGAATGAAATTGACCGCACCACAGCAAGTTTCCACAGAAACGTTTGCAAACGTAGCACAGAAGCCGAGACAACAACGTCTCGTGCTTGCAACGCGGTAATTTCGTGGCACAGGCATCTTGCCTCTGGAGACAGCGGACTTCCAGCCTGCTGAATGCGCAAAAAAATATTTAATCGGCAGGCGAGACGCCTACCCGCCATACAGGCAAGATGCCTGTGCTCCTAAAAAAATTTTGCGCGGCATAGCCGATCTCGCGTAAAATTGTCGGATGCTTCAGACGGCGCAGCGCCAATCGAAAACCAAAAAGCCTTCGCCGCCGCATGAGCGCTTCCTCGAAGCGTATCGTTGGATGCTGCTGACGCGTACGCTGGAAGAAAAACTCGTTAGTCTGTATCGGGGTGGCCTGATCACTGGCGGTGTCTACATCGGCAGGGGCCAGGAGGCGGTCAGCGCAGCGTGTGGTTTGTTCTTGCAAAAAGGCGACATCTTCGCGCCGTTGATTCGAGACCAGGCGGGACGATCTGCGTTCGGCGAACCGCTGTTGGATGTTACACGCACTTATCTAGGCTCGCGCGAGGGTCCCATGCGCGGACGTGACGGCAACATCCATCGAGGTCGCCCGCAGGACAACCAGCTCGCCATGGTTAGCCATCTCGGCGCGATGATTTCCGTGACTGTGGGCGCGCTGATGGCAAAACGCTTTAAGGGAGAGAAAGGTTTTATCGGCCTGGCGTGCATTGGCGAAGGCGGGATGCAGACCGGTGCGTTTCACGAGGGAATGAATATCGCGGCAGTAGAACAGGTGCCTCTGGTGATCGTCGCGACAAATAATCATTATGCTTATTCCACGCCGAATGATCGCGAGTTCGCGTGCCACGATCTCGTCGACCGCGCCATCGGGTATGGCTTTGAAGGTTACAGTCTTGATGGGACGGACCTCAGTGCGTGTCTCGAGGTAATCGGTGGCGCAGTGAAACGTGCGCGCGCGGGACGTCCGCCACAGTTGGTCGTGGCCTCCGTTCTGCGGCTTTCCGGCCACGGTGAACACGACGATGCCAGTTATGTGACTGAGGAGATCAGGCGCGAACCATTTGCGCGCGATTGCTTAAAAGTCGCCGAGCAAACAATCGCTGATTTGAATCTGGCCGATGCCAAAACACTGACTGAGTGGCGCAAAGAAGCAGCGGCGAAGGTGGATGAGGCGATTGCCACTGCGCAAAAAGAGGCTCCGCCGGAAGGCGACAAAGAAGATTGGTGCGCAATCTCCGTGCGCGACCTCGTGGAAAGCCCGGAATGAGCATCACGTATCTCGAAGCAATTCGCGAGGCGCAGGCAAAGCTACTCCGTGACGACGAACGCGTGTTTATCTATGGACAGGACGTCGGCGGGACTTTTGGCGGCGCTTTCAAAGCAACAAAAGGTCTTGCTAAAGAATTTCCCGGACGCGTACTGAACACGCCAATCAGCGAAGACGCGATGGTTGGAGCCGCGATCGGGGCCGCGATCGAGGGAATGCGACCGATTGTCGAAATGCAGTTTGCCGATTTTTCCAGTATCGCCCTGAACCAGATCCTGAACAACGCCGGCACGCATTACTGGCGGACAAATGTACCGGTCCCTATCACCGTTCGTCTACCTTCCGGCGGGACAAAAGGCAGCGGGCCATTCCATAGTCAATCGATGGAATCAATTTATGCGCATTACCCGGGGCTGATCGTCATGACACCTGCAACCGTAGAAGACGCCTACACCATGTTGATTGAAGCTGTCGCTATCGACGATCCGGTTGTTTACTGCGAGCACAAGTACCTCTATTATCACCTCAAGGCGGACAAGCTACCGACCGAGGGCGTCCCCACAGGAAAGGCACGCATCGCGCGGGAAGGGCGCGACCTGACCATTGTGAGTTACAGCGCGATGGTGCATGAAGCTCTCGCAGTCGCGGAACAATTGGCCGGCGAAGGTTTTGAAATTGAAGTGATCGATCTTCGCTCGGTTAAACCGCTCGATACTAATGCGGTTCTCGCCTCAGTCGCGCGCACAGGCCGCCTCTTGTGCGTGGGAGAATCGTTTCCGTGGGGCGGCGTTACGGCCGAGGTGATTGCGCGCGTCGCGGCCGAAGGTTTTCATTTATTGGACGCCGCGCCGCAACGGCTCAACGCGAAAGACACACCGATTCCTTATCATCCAAATCTTTGGTCGGCCCACAGACCCAACGCAAAAGAGATCGCGCGAAAAGCTCGCGCACTGCTTCGAGAGTAAAAATTTATGCCGCAAGTCCCAATCATCATGCCACAGCTAGGCGAATCGATCGCCGAAGCCACAATTGTCGATATTAAGGTAAAGCCCGGCGATGAGGTTGCGGATGATCAGGAAATTTTAGACGTCGAAACCAACAAAGCGGTGATGGGCGTGACGACCCCGTGCAAAGGCAAGATTGCTCAGATCACCGTGCAATTGAAAGAGACTTATCCGGTCGGCGCAGTCCTTGGCTACGTGGAAGCGAGCGAAGCAGACGCCGCGAGATTCGCAAGACAAGCTCCTCCTCCGGCGCAGCGCGAAGTCGCGGAGGAGATTCCTGCGCGCGCTGATCAAGAGGTTGCTCCCGTGCGTGAGAAGAGAGTGGCCGCGCGCGACGGCGATGGCGCACGCGCCGGCGGATTGCCTGTTCCAGTTACACCGAAAGGCGCGACATTCATGTCCCCGCGTGTTCGAGCCCGGATGGCCGAACTGCAGCTGACAACTGCCGATCTTGCCGGAATCATGGGCACGGGCGCGAGCAACCGCGTTACAATCAAAGACCTCGAAAATTTTCTGCATAAGATCGAGAGCCAAACGGCGCAGGATGCTTCTGCAATTCGCACTGGTGTGGCCGACGCGATGCGGCGAAGCTGGACGCGGCCGCTTTCAACGATTGGTTCGTCGGTAAATCTCGATCCCGTGCTGCAGGACCGACAGTCGCGCGATCCCAAACCCGGCCCAGGCCTTTACGCGTTGCGCTCGCTTGCGCTCGCGCTTGCAGAAAGTCCCGGCGCGGCGGCGAAATTAATCGGCAATCGCGTGGTGCAATCAAACTCCATTGACGTCGGAATTGCGGTTGAAGCGGAAGATGGGATCATGGTGCCGGTGATCCGGGCTGCCGAAAAAACTTCGCTTGCCGATCTTGCGACCAAATACAGGGAGCTCATCGAGCTGGCCCGCCAGCGGCGCATCTCGCCAGACATGCAAGCCGGCGGCGTAGCGACCGTTTCAAACTTCGGAACTTTCGGAATGGAATGGGGCACGCCAATTCCGCTGCCGGACCAGACATTGCTGCTTGGTCTCGGGGCCGGAAAAAAAGTTCCTTTCTGGAATGAAGAGAAACATGAATTTATTCCCCGGACCGAGGCGCAAATCACTCTGAGCTTTGATCATCGCAGTATTGACGGCGGCGGCGCAGGGCGCTTGCTCAAACGGGTGATCGAGCTCTTGGAAACTCCCAAAAAGCTGTAAATCTTCGTTCGCATCACCGGACGCTCGTTCGGAAACTTTCGAGAATTACTCCAGCAAGATTTTTGAATTAACTCGTCAGGCTCACCAAATAATTGCAGACATGTTCCCGTAATGAACCCTGCAATTTCTTACATTATTGCTTCAGTTCAGCGCAGCGGGACGCATCTGCTTTGCAGCATTCTCCGAAGTACCGGCGTAGGCGGGTCACCCGAGGAGCATTTTTTATCGAAGCCGGGAGAAACCTGGGAAAAACGCTGGGGCGCGCCATCGCGCCTCGCCTATGTGCAAAATGTTTTGCGGCAAAACACCGCAGCTAATGGAGTCTTCGGGACCGTCGTAATGTGGAGTTATTTCGAACGAATGCTCGAGATGTTGCAGGAAATTCCGTTAAAATAGGAATCTCACTGACACACAGCGTTTGGCTGCTGTCTTCTACCAGCCAACAAATACTCGACGCTTTTGCCAGATAAGATAGACACGGAGATAATCGTTAGTTCCCACATTGGAAGAGTAAAGCGGGGTTGAAATACGGTTAAAGCGCAATTTGCGAGCATCATCAACAATCCGATCACCGTTAACGCCGTAGCATACGAAGCGAGGTCGGCAGCCTCTCGCATACGGATCTTGGCGATCAGAAGAAAGAGCGCAAGAACTACGAGCCAGAAAAGCAAAAGCGCACGGTAATCAACGTTCTTTGGATGGCGGAAATAGGAGTGCTTTTTGAAAATGGCGAAAACTTCAACCGCATTCTTGTCGCGAAAGGTAATTAGTGATGCGCACTGAGGCATCACCGCAGGATGTGAAAAGTAATACCTTGTGGCTACAAAGAGGAAGCTGACAACGTCTGGGATCGTAATCTCCTGGGACCTTTTGAAATCTGTGGCGACCGCGCTCAGCAAGATCTTCTCTGGCCGGGAAAGAAATGCCAGTGCCGTCCGGTTGAGTAAAACATGATATTTTTCCCCGTCTGGATCCAGTTGCCGTGGGAAAAGCGAGGCTCTTGCCTTCTGGCTAAAACCGAGCACATCCCAGTTCGAAGTTTCGGTGGAAAAGCCTGTGCGAATCAGCGAGATCATTTTCTTAACATCTGTGGAGGAGGTGTGTTTCGTCACGTCATCGAACAGTTCGTTTCGTTTTTCCGGAGAAAGCTCTGCGAGAAACTTGAGGCGAAAGAGAAAGGTAAATCCCAAAGTGGAATAATAGGGTATGCGAGTGGCATAGCACAAAATGCGTAAGGAAGCGTTCGCTAGCATGATACAGCCGATGCCAACGACAACCGCAAGTGTGGCTTTTTGTAAGGCTCGCTTCGCCTTTAGCCATCGCGACGGAGCAAGAGGATTAGAGTTAGTGAATGGTATCATGATTAAGTGGTGCGCACCCAGAAGGATTAAGCTAGACGGCAGCAGCGCGGCGAGCGCGGTGTTGACGTGCCTCGTCAGAATACAAAGCCAAAGAAGGACACCAAAAAAAAGCCATCCTTTCCAAGAAGAACTCCCACGACCTTGAATAATTCTCAGTCCCACTCCTCCGAGCAGCAGGAGGAGAATCATGCTCAGTGTTTCAGAGCCAACAGTATGGGCAAAGGTATAAAAGAGCGGATTCACTGCCCAAGCGATGGCCAGCATAAGACGAACCCAGAACAGTCGGCTCGTTAAGGTGATCAGATAAAATGTGGACCAGCAGAGGGCAACATGTTGTGAAATGAGCAGTGCGAAAACGCCCGAATCAGTTAAGATTGGATCAGCAAAAAAACGGAGTGTTGGCAAGTGAAACCCCGCTTTCAAACAGTCTATGGCGTAGCCTAGATAGAGCGGAATCCGCGCGACGAAACAGTAGAGCGGTCCATAGTGCAGAATCGTCCCTGGTCCGGGCGCCAGCGTTACTTGGGCATAGGCATCGACGTCTCTCCAAAGCGGAGGGATGACACTTAACATCCAGATCGAAGGTGTCAGTAGGACGGCAAAGAGAAAGCTTGCGCCACCAAGTCTAAGCAGACCAGGTCTTGCGCTAATCCAGCTTCTCAAACTACCGACTGGTCGAAGCCAAATCGATCTACGCCATCGCTCAAGTTTCAGCATTAGATCATCTCCGTAGACAATCACTCCAATTCTGTCGCTCGTTGGCGAACAGCGGACCTGATTTGCCAGCCAAGTGCTATCATCCGCGAAATCCTCGCAAGGTGAACGCTAGCAAAATTCCAACGACGCAAACAACGGCGATCGCACGCCCCCAAACCAACCAAGCTGGTTGATAAATAAGAGCAAGCCGTCCATGAGCGCCAGCTGGGACTTCGACAGTTGGAAATAATCCGCGATACGACGTAACGGCGAGTTTTTGATTGCCCATTTTTGCTTTGTATCCGCGAAAGTATGGCCGGGAAAAAGTGAGCAAAGCGGGATGATTACCATTGGAAACATCGATATCTGCTTCCACTCGATTTCGCGAATTATTGATTCGCGAAACAATTGCTATGACAAATTGCTCTCCAGGCCGCGAATCAATGGAACTTATCGAACGCACTCGCGCGAATGGAGCACCGCGCCGATGAAAGACTCGTCCTTCGTCTGTTGTAAGAGCCGCTTCCCATTCGGAGGTTGGCTGGGGCGTGAAATCCAATTCTCGCGCAACCACAATTCCATCCACGCCCAACAAAGCTAGTTCACCATCCTTGCCTGCCTGGTTATTGAGTAAATAACTTCCTACATCGGGATTGATCTCACCGTGAATTGAGGTCGCGAATTCACGGGCCACGCCAGCCGGCCGAATCGGGCTGTAGCCATTGATGAAATGCAGTCCGGCCCACATCGGTGTGCTTCCCGGACGTAGAACTTCTCCAACCGGCTGGGGTTTGTTTGATACGCAATATGTAAGCTCCGCCCACGGATAAATGCTGAGATAAAGGCGCGCTGGGTCGAGCGGTGTAGGCTTAAGCAGTTGCTGAGAAAAATTGTACGTGGGAACGCCGCAGTTCGTCGGGATGTAGATGTATGTCGCGAGCAACGCCGAAAACGTGATCGCCACAGGTGCCCATTTCTTAAGTTCAGAATCGCGCAGCGCGATCTCCCAAAGACACCAAAACACCGCGAGTCCAAGAAAGATCCATGTCAGAGGGAAAGCGTACGAGGCAGTTGTACGCAGCATTAGCATCGCAATGGCAGTACCTGCGGCGAGAACCAGCGCCGCTATAGCCGCGATCGGTAATCGCGGCCGCAGGTGCAACCCTTCTGCCGCACAGATCGCGAGAATTAAATGAAAAAACGGCAGCCAACGAAAACTCCACCGAAAAAGCCCAGCTGTGGGGATCATGGAGAGCAAGAGCACGAACAAGAGCAGGACCAACTCCCATTTGATTTGCCTGACAACCAAGCGTCCGCGCCACGCCAACCCACCAATCAGCGCTGCCGGAGCGACAAGCCCACAAGCCAGTTCCATTGTCGTGTGTGGCAAGTAGCGATTGGAAAAATCAGACCAATTAACGGTCCAGCATGGCAAGATGAGGCCGGGCAATGCTGCCGGAGGAACAAGCCATTGCCAATGCGCTTTCGCCTGCTGTAGTTCACGCGCTGAACCCTGAACCAAATCGAGAATCGCGAGCCACGCGGGAGCCGATAACCCGAAGCCGAGTGCCACGCCAAAGAGCATCGGCACGACGGACAAAATGCTTCGCGTTTTGGCTAACGACTTGAGTACCAGCCATGCGATCAATAGGAGCAACATCAAAACCGTGTAGGGAAATCCGCCAGTTACGACGAGGTAAACAAACGGCGCCGGCCAGAGGAATCTCCATTTGCCTCGCTGGAGATCGAGCGCTCGCGCCGCACCCCACCACGCCCAGGGCAGCCATGTAAAAGCACCAAGCGCGCCGAACCAATCGGTCGCGCCCCAACAAATGATCCAACCGTTCAAAGAAGCGACAAGCGCAACAAAGATCGACAAGGGAACTGAAAATTGGCGATCGCGCGCGAGCAAAAACGCGCCCAGTGACAAAGCAAAAAGGTGCGCAATGGAGACAGCCGCTGCTTGCTGAGCAAATATGAGCGGAAATTGCCAGACGGCGATGATGACTGCGTTCACAAAAACCGAGAACACTCCGTACTGAAATTCTCCGGCGAGATTGCCGCAGACCCACGAATAGGGGCTTAGGATTGGCCAATGGCCTTCCGACCAACTGCGGGCCATGTCTGCGAACACGGGCAGAACAGACAATTCATAGTCGTCGTTCCAAAACAGAAGAGGATTGTGCCAGAGAAGAATGAGACAGAAGAAGAGAACGATTGCGCCGGCAGCGAGCGCGCCGGCGCAATCGCGTCGCCCAAGTGATCGGTGAACGGTGATCAGTGAACGGCGCTTGCCTTCGAATTCACGATTCACAAGTCACGGATCACAGATCACTAAAGAACGACGGGCTCTCCCTCGGTCATCACGAGAACCTTGTCTTCAATCCCATGTTCGCGCGCGGACTTGAGCAAACGTTGCGGTGGTTCATGCATCGGTTCAAAACCGAGACGAAAAGTTCCATAGTGCATCGGAATTAATGTCCTGGCGCCGAGTTCGAGAAATGCCCTGACCGCTTCCTCTGGATTCATGTGAACTTCGCGGCCAGTTGGCGCCTCGTACGCACCGATCGGAAGCAGCGCAATCTCAATCCCGTAGCGATCGCCAATCTCTCTAAAGCCGGGAAAGTAGGCGCTGTCGCCGCAG
>Ga0209155_1000125_pt1 | contig 32609 bp, 26 predicted proteins | sample GraSoiAngelo_122_FD_185879 | JGI IMG/M metagenome (GOLD analysis project Ga0209155, IMG submission 185879) | Grasslands soil microbial communities from the Angelo Coastal Reserve, California, USA - 14_0927_02_20cm (SPAdes) (version 2) | ecosystem: Environmental > Terrestrial > Soil > Grasslands ... | reverse complement strand
ACCGGAAACAGCGTGCCGTCTTTGCGCCGCATCATGCGCTCGAACAATCGGCTCTTGATCTCCCCGAGGTCTGCGATGCGTTGCGCGAACAGCGGCTTTTCCTCCTCGGCGTAGGTGTCCACGGCGCTGAGCCGCAGCAGCGCATCCTCGCTGTAGCCCAGCATTTCGCAGAACCGGGGATTGACGAGTTTGAAGTTGCCTTGCGCGTCCGTGACGAAGATGCCGTCCGAGGCATGCTCGATTAGCTCACGGAACTTGGCCTCGCTCTCGCGGACCGCCTGCTCGGCGCGCCGGCGCTCCGCGATTTCGACTTGCAGTTGCGCGGCGTGGCGCTGGATCACGTCGTAGAGGACCGCGTTCTCGTAGAGCACCGCGAGCCTCGCGGCCATCATTCCCGCGAGGCGCTCGTCTGCCTCGCTGAATTCGACATCGTCGCGCCGGTCGGCGAAGAAAATCCAGCCGTAGACCCGCTCCTTGGAAGCGACCGGAACCCCGAGAAAATTGCGCACCGGGGGATGGCCGGGCGGAAGTCCGTCGGCGCCGGCATCGGAGGTTCGCGAGCGCAGCGGGCGATGCCCTGCAAGGAGCGTTCCCAGAATTCCGGCGCGCGCCCCGTCGGCATCCCGGTAGACCTGGGGCTCGACGCCCTTGGCAAAAACGAACCTGAGCGCCTGCTCCTGCTCGTCCAGCATGCCGATCGCGGCGTATTTCGAATCGATGATGTCGCAGGCCGCGGCAAAGAAGAGCTCCACCAGACGCCTCGGGTCCCGCTCCGAAGTCATCTCCATGCCGACTTCGATGATCGCCGAGAGGCGCGATGCGATGCGCTGCAGGCTCATCACGTTCTGGGAGAATTGCTTCGACAGGCGCCGCAGCTGGTCGCGCCTCGCGCGCAGCTTCCCGCTGCTCTCGATGATGTCGTCGAATTTCGACTTGACGGACTGGAGCTCGTTGATGAATTCCGCGAGCTTGTCGTCGACCCTGTGCAGCTCGCCCGCTTTGTGGGCGCTTGCCGCGACGGCCCGCGCGGGAGGCGCTTCGACGATGCCGAGCGCCTCGTTCACCGCGGCAAGAATCCTTTCCGGATCGCAGGGCTTCGGCAGGACGATCTGTACGCCGCAGGAGTCGGCCAGCGCCTTGGCCTGCGGTTCGCTGTAGGTCGCGGTGTAGAAAATGACCGGCATCGGCGCGAGGTCCGGGTCGGCGCGCAGGTGGCGGACGAATTCGTAGCCGTCCATGGTCGGCATCAGGATGTCGGTGATGACCAGGTCGGGTCGTTCGGCGCGTACACGCTCGAGGGCGTCCGCCCCGTTCGCGGCTTCGAGAAGGCGATGGTCGCTGTAGCCGAGCAGCGTCAGCAGGAACTGGCGGTTAGTCGGCCTATCGTCGACGATCAGAATGGTGGCCATGATCCGCTCTGCGCCTTACGTCTACGGCGTGCCCGCGTGTTCCTCTCCGATGCAGAAATAGAACGTCGCCCCTTCGTTGATCGTGCTTTCGGCCCAGACCCTCCCGCCGTGGCGCTCGACCACTCGCCGCACCGTGGCGAGGCCGATACCGGTGCCTGCGAATTCGCTCTGGCGGTGCAGACGCTGAAATACGTTGAACAGCTTTCCCGCGTAGCGCACGTCGAACCCCACGCCGTTGTCGCGCACGAAGAACGCCAGCGTCCCGCCGTCCGCAGGCTGCGTTCCGACCTGGACCTCAGGCTGGGGTTGTCGCGACGAATACTTGAGCGCGTTGGACAGCAGATTGATCCACACGAGCCGCAGCAACTCCGGGTCGCCGCTCACGGCGGGGAGAGCGCCGATTTTCCAGCGCAGGGCCGGGCGCGCCGCTTCCGGCCCGAGCCGGCCCCGCGCCTCCTCGACCAGCCCCGCCATGTCCACGGGCCGCCGCTGCAGCGCCGCGCGCCCGACGCGGGACAGAGTCAGCAGGCCGTCGATCATTCTTCCCATTCCACCCGCGGCTTCGATCACCATGTCCAGGTGCTTGACCAGTGCCCCGTCCAGGCCGCGCGATTTGTCGAGCGCCATCCGCGCGAAGCCGTCGATGTGCCGCAGCGGCGCGCGCAGGTCGTGAGCGACCGAATAGGAGAACGCCTCCAGCTCGCGATTGGCCGCTTCGAGGTCCGCGGTGCGCTGGGCGACGCGCCGCTCGAGGTTCTCGTTCAGGCGCAGAGTCTCGCCTTCGGCGCGCTTGCGCTGCAGCACCTCGATCTGCAGCCCTGCCGCGTGCCTCTGAATGGCGTCGAAGAGCGTGACGTGCTCGTACAGCGGCCCGAGCATCTCCGCCATCGTGGCCGCGATGCGCTCGTCCTCTTCACTGAAGCGATCTCCGCCCGCTTCGTTGGCAAAATAAATCCAGCCGCAAGCCCGGTCTTTGAAGAGGAGGGGGCCCCCGAGAAATTCGCGAACCGGCGGATGGCCGGACGGGAATCCCTCCAGGGCCTGTGTCGCCGATTTCGCGCCGCGGCGAAAGAACCGGGGCTCGGAAAGGAGCGACGCCGGCAGCCCTTCTCGGGCGCCGCGATCGTAGATGCCCGTGTCGACACCTTTCGTGAAAAGGTGCTTCACGGCGCGCTCCCCTTCGTCCAGCACCCCGATTGCGGCGCAGTCCGAATCGATGATCTTGCAAGTCACGCCGAAAAACTTTTCGACCATGCGCGCCGGATCGCGCTCGGACATCATGTCCATCATGACTTCGATCAGAGTGGCAAGGCGTGACGTGATCCGCTGCAGGTCCGCGACGTCCCCTGAGAATCTTTCCGAAAGAGGCGGCGTCCGCTCGCGTTTCCCGAACGGTGCAGCACGGGGCGTGACGGTGGCCGGCCCGCTCGCGCCGAGCGCACGGTTGACCGCCGCGAGGATTTCCTCCGGGTCGCTCGGCTTTCTGAGCACGGTGTCGACTCCGCAGGCTTTCGCGAGGAGCTGAGCTTCCGGGGTGCTGTAGGTAGCCGTATAGAAGATGACCTGTGTCGAAGCGATATGCGGATCCGCCCTCAGTTGCTGGACGAATTCGTAGCCGTCCATCGTCGGCATGAGGATGTCGGTGATCACCAGGTCGGGACGCTCGGCGCGGGCCAGATCGAGAGCTTCAGCGCCGTCGGCGGCTTCGAGGAGGCGGTGTCCGGTGTAGCCGAGCAGCGTCAGCAGGAACTGGCGGTTCGTCGGGCGGTCGTCGACGATGAGTATCTTTGCCATCGCTGCGCGATCAGGAACCGCCCGGCCGCCGCGGGGCACGCAGTCCCGGCGGCAGGAAACCCTCGACCGTCCCGGCGAAGGTCTCCGGTTCGATCGGCTTGGACAGGTAGCCGTCGAAACCCGCGGACATCACCTGGTTGCGATCACCCGGCATGGAGAGCGCGGTAACCGCGATGACGGGAATCGAGCGCAGCAGGGGATCTTTTTTCAGCTCCCGCACCACTTCGTAGCCGTCCATGATGGGCATCTGCAGATCGCAAATGATCAGATCGGGATGCTCCTTCCGTGCGGACCGGACCCCTTCCTCACCGTCCGTCGCAGTGAGCGTTGTGTATCCCGACGCCTTGAGCAGATACTCCGCCAGTTCCAGATTGGCCTTGTTGTCTTCGATGATCAGAATGCGCGCCGCCATGTTTATCCCTCCGGCAACACCAGCGTAAAGATGCTGCCCTTGCCGTACTCGCTCTTCACCTCGATCCTTCCCTCCAGAGCTTCGGCGAGCTTGCGGCTCAGATGCAGGCCGAGCCCGGTGCCCTCGTAGCGTCGATTGGTTGAATCGTCCACCTGCGTAAAAGCTCCGAAGAGCTTCTTCTGGTCCTCGGGGCGGATCCCGATGCCGGTGTCCTCGACGCTGATCTCGAGCGCTCGGCTTCCGTCTTCCTCGCGCCGCTCGGCCCTGATACGGATGCTGCCGCGCTCGGTGAACTTGATCGCGTTGTTGGCAAGGTTGATGACGATCTGGCTCAGGGCGCGCCGGTCGGTACGCACGGTGAGCCCCTGTGGCACCGTCGCCGTGAGTTCCAGACCCTTCGCCTCCGCCTGCGGGCGTAAGGCCGCGGCGACCTCTTCGATCACTTCCTGGCAGTCGGCGGGGAGTAGGCTCAGCTCCACCTTGCCTGCCTCGATCTTGGCGAGATCGAGCAGGTCGTTGATCAGCGCGAGCAGGTGGTTGGCCCCGGTCTGCACCGTGCGCAGCTGCTTCTCCTGATCGGCGTTCAGCGGCCCGGGGAGCTTCATCAGGAGCGTCCCGGTAAAGCCGATGATCGCATTCAGCGGCGTTCTCAGCTCGTGGCTCATGCTGGCGACGAAGCGGTCTTTTGCCTGCATCGCGTTCGCCAGCTCGACGTTCTTCTCCTGCAGCGTGCTTTCGATGCGCTTGCGATCGGTGATGTCGCGGATGGCGCTGGAGACCAGCGTTCCCTCTTCCGTTTCGAGCGGGCTCAAGCTGATGTCCGCCGGAAACTCGGTGCCGTCCTTGCGCCGGCCATGAAGATCCAGTCCCGCGTGCATGGGGCGGGCCCTCGGACTGGCGAAGAATTCGCCGCGCTGGACTGTATGCTGCCCGCGGTAGTGTTCCGGTAGCAGCACTTCGATCCTCTGTCCGAGCAGCTCGGTACGCGAATAGCCGAAGAGTTTCTCGGCCAAGGAATTGACCAGCACGATGTTGCCATGCTGGTTCACGATGACCATGGCCTCCGGCGCGAATTCGATAAGGTCTTTGAATCTTCGCTCCTGGGAGCGCGCCCGGTTTTCGGCGTCTATCAGCCTGGTCGCGACCGGTTTGACCTGTGAGCGCAACAGCAGCGCTCCGCCCACAGCTAGGAGAACCAGCAGCCCCAGGGCGAGCTCGAGCTGCTCCCGGATCGGACGGAATATCTCGGCCGCGTCGATCTTGACCACCATCCCCAGACCGAGATCGCCGACCGGGCCGTGCGCGGCGACGACGGTTTGCGCCCGGTAGTCTGCAGTGATCACGACGCCGGTCTCGCCGCGTAGCGCGTGCGTCATCGGCAGAGGCTCGCCCGCCTCGTTGAGGAGCGGAGTGGAAAACACCCGCTCGGTAAAGCGCGTCGGAAAGCAATGCAGGCGCTCCGCGCGCCGCTCGCACAGGCCCACTTCGCCTGTTTGGCCTACGCCGGGGACTCTTTGCATGAGGCGGTTCAGCACCGGAAGCGGTTGCTCGGTCAGCACTGCGCCGACCTCTCCCGCGGCGTCGCGCAGCGGGATGCGGTGGCGCAAGAGGAAGCGGCCGTCCCACAGCAGCTCGGGCCGGTCGGGTGTCGCGAGCGTGGCCGCGAGCTGCGGGTTCTGCAACAGGACCCCGCCGCTCGCGACGAGCCTGCCGTCGATGTCGTAGTAGGCGATCCCGCTGAAGCCCTCCTTGACGAAGCTCTCGACTACCGCTCTGACGTTCGCGATGTTCGACCCGTCGTCGCGGCGCGCGCGGATAACGCGCAGATTGCGCAGCACGGCGGGGCGCGTCGCGGCGATGCGTGCGTTGACTTCGCGTAGCTCGATGAGATCCAGCAAGGTTTCGGTGCGGCGCGTCAGCGCCGCGAGCACGTTGTTTTCGACCAGAGTCTGGACCCGCCCCTGGATGATGGCGAAGGTGACGATACCGGCGGCAAGCGCGATCGCGACCAGGATCGTCGCGCCGAGGAACGCGATCCGGTCGTCTTCCCGCGTGAGTAGCCGCACCCGGCCCCACCTGAACCGCTTCCAGGCCGACCACAGGCCCACTGCGAGGAGCAGCAGCCCGATCGCGGTGTGCATCGCAACGCCGGCGAAGACGTATTCGGGGAACAGCAGCGACGCCCTCACCGTGTGGCCCGCCACCCCGAGCACTCCGATCATTCCGACGCCGAGCGGCAGAAGCCGCGCCGCGGCCTCCATCCAGCGCCGGCGTACGCGCGTCGCGAGAAGCAGCGCCGCTGCGCTCATCAGGAACCCGACCGCTGTGCCCACCGACATGCGGCCCGGCTGCCTCCAACTCGAGTCGTACACCCAGGTGTGCAGCGAAGGCCAATCGATGCCGAAGTCCTTCCGCAACAGGTGCTCGGCGAGGACCAGCGCAGCGATGAAGAGGAGCCCCACGCCGAGCACGGTGGTGACGCGCCGGTAGCGGTCCGCGTCGGAAAACGGCACGAGCAGTGCGCCTCCGGCAAGAACGAAGCACAGCGCCGTATTGAATACCATCGGCGTGAACCCCGGCAGCACGCGCACCAGAGGCGAAAGCTGCATCGCCCAGCCGATCATCACCGTCCCGCCGAGGAGCACGAGCAGTGCACCCACGAATCCGGAAAGGGGCACGCGTTTCATCGCCGCCTATTTCTCCGGCAGCACGAGGGTAAACGTGCTCCCTCTGCCGTATTCGCTCTTGAGCACGATCCTTCCTCCCAGCGCTTCGGCGAGCTTCTGGCTCAAGTGCAGCCCGAGCCCGGTGCCTTCCTGGGCTTGTCCCGTCCTCGAAGTCACCTGGCTGAACGCCGTGAACAGCTTTGCCTGGTCTTCGGGACGAATCCCGAGGCCGGTGTCAGCGACACTGATTTCCACGTTGATCTCGAGCGTTCGGCTTCCGCTTTCCTCGCGCCGTTCCGCCTTGAGCCGCACGCTGCCGCGCTCGGTGAACTTGATCGCGTTGTTGGTGAGGTTGATGACGATCTGGCTCAACGCGCGCCGGTCGGTGCGCACGGTGAGCCCCAGCGGCACCGCCACCGTGAATTCCAGGCCCTTGGATTCGGCATGCTGGCGCAAGGACGCGGCCACCTCGTCGATCACTTCCCTGCAATCGGTGGGGACGAGCTTCAGGTCCACTTTACCCGACTCGATCTTGGCGAGATCGAGCAGGTCGTTGATCAGCGCAAGCAGGTGCTTTGCCCCCGTCTGCACCGTGCGCAGCTGCTTCTCCTGGTCGGCGTTGAGCGGTCCGGGGAGCTTCATCAGCAGCGTCCCGGTAAAGCCAATGATGGCGTTCAGTGGCGTGCGCAGCTCGTGGCTCATGCTGGCGAGAAAACGGTCCTTGGCCTGCATCGCGTTCGCGAGCTCCACGTTCTTCTCCTGCAGCGCGCTCTCGATGCTCTTGCGATCGGTGATGTCGCGGATCGCGCTTGAAACCAGCGTCCCTTCCTCGGTTTCGAGCGGACTCAGGCTGATCTCGATCGGAAACTCGCTGCCGTCCTTGCGCCGGCCGTAGAGCTCCAGGCCGACGCCCATCGGGCGCACCCTCGGGTCGGCGAAGAAGCCGTTACGGCGGTCGGGATGTTTCTCCTTATAGCGGTCCGGCAGGAGCAGCTCGATTTTCTGGCCGAGCAGGTCGGCGCGCGAGAAGCCGAAGAGCTTCTCGGCCTGGGAGTTGACGAGAACGATGTTTCCCTGGCGGTTGACGATGATGATCGCGTCGGGAGCGGACTCGAGCAGGCCCCGGAATTTTTGCTCCGCCTTCTTGCGTTCGCCGATGTCGCGGATCGCGCTCATCACGAGCGTGCCTTCCTCGGTCTTCAGCGGGCTCAAGCTGATTTCTACGGGAAACTCCGTGCCGTCCTTGCGCACGCCGTAGAGCTCCAGGCCCATCCCCATTGTGCGGGTCCGCGGCTGGATGAAATAGTTGGAGCGATGGCTGATATGCGCGTTCCGGAAGCGCTGCGGCAGCAGCATCTCGATCGGCTTGCCTTTGAGCTCTCCGCTCGAGTACCCGAACAGATTCTCGGCTTGGGAGTTCGAGTACACGACGCGTCCCGTGAGATTGATCATCACGATGCCGTCGGGCATGGATTCCAGGAGATCGCGGAACCGCGCCTCGACCAGTTTGGCATCGCGCATCACCCTCTGGTGAGTGATGTCCTTCTCGCTCGAGAGAACGAACTCTACTTTCCCCTGAGCATCGCGCGCCGCCCTGGAGGAGATATCGACGTAGACGGGTGAGCCGTCCTTCCTGCGGCGGACGGATTCATAGGCGGAGAATCCGGTTTCGAGCGCTTCACGAAGGATCTTGCGCTCTTCCTCGACGCGATCCGGAGGGACGATGAGTTCGTTGACCGCGCGTCCTACGGCTTCAGCGCGGGTGTACCCGAACAAAACTTCCGCGCCATTGCTCCAGTACAACACCGCCCCGTCCCGGCTCGTCGCGATCACCGCGTCGGGAGATTCGTCGAGGAGTAGCTTGCCGAAATCAGTTTTCGTGCCGTCCCCTGGAAGTCGGGCTATGCTATGTCTTGTCGCCCTCGGTAAGCTATTTCAGGTCTGCGCGTAGCGTCTGTCGGGTACCGCACATAGGCCCGTTTCACGGAGAATAGATAAGCCAAGGCGAGGCCCCTAGACAACTGTAAGGTTTCCCTCCTACGACCGCCGCCTTTTGCGCCGTGCCTCGCCTTTTCCCGCCTCAGGGCCGAGGAGCGCGGTGATGTCGTCGAACGGCAGCGGTTTGCTGAAGAGGTATCCCTGCATCTGGTCGCAGCCGAGACGATCCAATTCCTCGGCCTGTTCCTCCGCATCGACGCCTTCGGCGACGACTTTGAGCCGCAGCGAATGAGCCATCGAGATGATGGTCGAGACGAGCGTCATGATGGCCGGGTCTTTCAGCATCGTGATGATGAACGAGCGGTCGATCTTGAGCGAGTGTACCGGGAGCTTGGCCAGGTACCCGAGCGAGGAATAGCCGGTGCCGAAGTCATCGATCGCGATGCTCACTCCGAGCACCCGCACCGCTTCCAGCTTTTTCATGTTCGCCTCGATGTCTTCCATGACGAGGCTCTCCGTGATCTCGAGATCGATCCCGGGCGGGACCGATCCGGCCTTGATCGCCTCCTCGACGGTGGCGACGAAATCGCGTTTGCGCAGCTGGACGGAAGATACGTTTACCGATACGCGCGGCGCGGGCAGGCCCTGCTCCGTCCATGTGCGATGGTCCACCACGGCCCGGCGCAGCGCCCAGGCTCCGACTTCCAGGATCAGCCCCGTTTCCTCGAGCAAGGGAATGAATTGCATGGGCGGCACGAGACCCAGCTCGGGGCTTTGCCAGCGGATCAGGGCTTCCACGCTGTCGATGCGCCGGGTGGCCGTATCGACCTTGGGCTGGTAGTGCAGCACGAATTCCTCTTTTTCCAGCGCCTGCCGGAGCTTGTTCTCCAGCGCGAGCTTCTCGCCGATCCTTTCGGTCATCTGCTGCGTATGGAACAGATACCGTTCTCCGGCTGCCTTCGCCTTCTTCAAGGCCGCCTCGGCATTCTGGAACAGGGTGTCCGCGTCGGCGCCGTCGTTGGGAAATAGCGCAATGCCGGCCTTGGCGGAGACCCTGAGCTCGCTGCCGCTCACCGTGTAAGGCGGACCGAAGCACTCAGCAAGCCACTGCTCGATGAGCCGCGCGACTTCGTTCTCGGAGCTCACGCCCGTGCGCACGATCGCGAAGCGGTCGGCGCTGATCCGCGCCATCCGGATCGGGCCCGCGTGGCCCTCGATGCGCTCGGCGACCTGCCTGAGCAGCTCGTCGCCCGCCTGCCTGCCGAGGGAGTCGTTGATGATCTTGAACCGGTCGACGTCCACCACGGCGACGGCAAGCCCGCTTTTTTCGCTTTGGGCCGCGCTCACGTATTGAACGAGACGCTCGTGGAACAGGGTGCGGTTGGCGAGGCCGGTGAGCGAGTCGTAGTAGGCGAGGTAATCGAGCTTCTCCCCTTTCGCGATGTGGTCGAGCGCGAACGAGATGTCGCCGGCGAGCTCGAGAAGCAGCTTCATCTCCTCGTCGTCGAAGAATCCCGTCTCGCTAGCGTAAAGCGCGAGCACGCCTATGCCCTCGTTTCCGATGATGAGAGGCAGGAAGGCCAGCGAATTGATGCCGCGCTCCTTGCACTGCTCCTTCATCTGGGTGCGCGGATCGTTCTGTATGTCGTTCGCGATCACGGCCTTCTTTTCCTCGATGGCGCTTCCCGACATTCCCCGTCCTACGGCGCGGCTCTGGCTCATGGAAAGGGGAGCCGAGGCGAGGAACTCCTCTGCCTCGCCGCCCCAGGCGACCGGCTTCACCCGCTTGGTTTCGCGGTCCACGACGCCGATCCATGCCATCGGAAACTGGCCGGCCTCGATCGCGATCCGGCACGCTCCCCGGAAGAGCTCTTCGCGATCGCTCACGCGCACGATGAGTGCGTTGATCCCGCTGAGCACCGCATACACCCGGTGCAAGCGGTGGATCCTTGCCTCCGCTTCCTTGCGTGCGGAGATGTCGCGGATGATCCCCTGAACATTGTCGTTGCCGAGAAGTTTGATGCTGACTTCGGCCGGAAAACAGGTGCCGTCCCTGCGCCGGATCATTCGTTCGTACAGACTCGTTTTTCTCTCGCGGACCTCTGCTCGGTGTTGCGCCCGTTTCTCCCTTTCGTCCTCGGGGTAGGTTGCCTCGCTGTGTAGCCGCAGAACCTCATCTCGGCTGTAGCCCAGCATCTCGCAATACCGGGAGTTCGCGAGGATGAAATGTCCCTCCTTGTCGGTGACGAAGATGCCGTCCGACGCCTGCTCGATGAGTTCTCGGTATTTCACCTCGCTTTCGCGCAAAGCCGCTTCCGCGGCCCTGCGCGCCCGCCGCACCTCGGCCTCGCGCAGCTCGCGCTTGAGCGCGGGCAGGAGCCGCGCGAGATTGTTCTTCATGACATAGTCGTCGGCGCCCGCTTTCATCATGTCGACGGCGACGTTCTCGCCGATCGTGCCCGAGATGAAAACGAACGGGACGTCGCCCCGGGATTCGCGCGCGATCGCGAGCGCCTTGGGCCCGCTGAACTGCGGCATGGAGAAATCCGAGATGACGAGATGGGGCTGGAACCGGTCGAGCTCGCGACGAAACTCCGTTTCGGTCTGCACCCGGAGGCTCTGGAAATCGAGGCCTCCGCGTTTCAGCTCGCGCTGGATCAGCTCAGCGTCGGATTCGCTGTCCTCCGCGAGCAGTATCCTGAGGGGTTCGGCCATGTGCCCTAGTACACCCTCCCAGCCCGGATTGTCAAAGGGACGGGCCTCTAGGGAGGAACCTCGACACATCGTGTCAGGAAAATCCTGACACGCCAATTCGTAAAGAGGGCGGACAATCCTCTAATACGGCAGCCACTGCGGCCGCTTGGCCGAAATTACCCGGGTGTTGACCCCGCACCAGTTCAATCCGCCGAAGAGCCGCCCGTGCTCGATTTTCACGCAGCGATCCATCACCGCCTCGAGTCCCGCTGCCTCGGCCTTCTTCGCCGCTTCGGCGTTCGTCACGCCCAGCTGCTGCCACAGCACTTTCGCGCCGATGGCGATCGCGTCCTCGACGATCGGCATGATGTCTTCGGTTTTTCGGAAGCAATCGACGATGTCCACCTTGACCGGGATGTCGCGCAGCGACTGGTAGCATTTCTGGCCGAGGATGGAGTCGTATCCCGGGTTGACCGGGATCACGGTGTAGCCGTGCTCGAGCATGTATTTCGCCGCGAAGTAGCTCGGCCGGAACCAGTCGCCCGAAAGGCCGACGACCGCGATGACCTCGCTCGTCTTGAGGATGCGGCGCAAGCCGGGAATGTCGTCGACCATGCACGGGATTCTATCGAATCCTGAGGTATAGTTTCGCCTTTCTGGGAAACGGCCGAACGATGGCAGGAATGCTCACCTCGAGGACCGCGGCGCAGATTCTCGTCGATGCGCTGAAAATCCACGGCGTCGATACCGCGTTCTGCGTTCCGGGCGAGAGCTATCTCGCGGTGCTCGACGCCCTCTACGACGCGCGCGAGGCTATCCGCCTGATCGTCGCGCGCCAGGACGGCGGCGCCGCCTACATGGCCGAAGCCTGGGCGAAGGTCACCGGGCGCCCCGGGATCTGCTTCGTCACACGCGGCCCTGGAGCGACCAACGCCTCGATCGGCGTGCACACCGCCCAGCAGGACTCGACGCCGATGATCCTCTTCATCGGCCAGGTGCCGGGCGAGTTCGCCGACCGCGAATCGTTCCAGGAAGTGGACTATCGCCAGATGTTCGGGCCGATGTCGAAGTGGGTCGCGCAGATCGAGCGCGCCGACCGCGTGCACGAGTACGTGAGCCGCGCTTTCCACCTCGCGATGTCGGGCCGTCCGGGGCCGGTGGTGCTCGCGCTGCCCGAGGACATGCTTACGCAAACCGCCGCTGTCGCCGACGTCTCGCCTTACCAGGTCGTGCAGGCGAGCCCGTCTGCCGGTGATCTGGAAAAGCTGCGAGGCTTGCTTGCGGGCGCGAAACGTCCGCTCGTCATACTGGGAGGCGCGGTTTGGACGAGCGAGGCCTGCCGCGACCTGCAGGCGTTCGCGGAGAGTTCAGGCCTCCCGATCGCCTGCTCGTTCCGCTTCCAGGACCTGTTCGACAACCGCCACGGCCATTACGTCGGCGACGTCGGCATCGGCATCAACCCGAAGCTCGCCGAGCGCGTGCGCGGCGCGGATCTGCTGCTCGTGATCGGTGCGCGCCTCGGGGAGATGACCACCGGCGCTTATACGCTCGTCGAACCGCCGCGACCGAAGCAGAAACTGGTGCACGTGCACGCGGGCGCCGAAGAGCTCGGCCGGGTCTACCAGGGCGAGCTGCTGATCAATTCCGGCATGCCGCAGATCGCGGCGGCGCTTAAAGGCGTGAAGCTCGACGGTTCCGCGTGGCGCGCCTGGCGCGAGCAGGCGCGCGCGGACTATCTCGAGTGGACCAAGCCCGCCGCGAACCCGGGCAGGGTTCAGCTCGCCGAGATCGTCGCCTGGCTGCGCGAGCGACTCCCCGAGGACGCGATCATCGCGAACGGCGCGGGAAATTTCGCGGGCTGGATCTCGCGCTTCTACCGCTATCCGGGCCTGCGCACGCAGGTCGCGCCGGCCAACGGCTCGATGGGCTACGGCGTTCCGGCAGGCGTCGCGGCGAAAGTCGCGCATCCGGAGCGCGTCGTCGTCTCGATCAACGGCGACGGCGACTTCCTCATGAACGGGCAGGAGCTCGCCACCGCGGTGCAGTACGGGCTGCCGGTGATATTCGTCGTCGTCAACAACGGGATGTACGGGACGATACGCATGCATCAGGAGCGTGACTACCCTGCGCGCGTCTATGGTACGTCTCTGCAGAACCCGGATTTCGCGGCGCTCGCGCGCGCCTACGGCGCGTATGGCGCGACCGTGGAGGAGACGGCGCAGTTCGCGCCGGCCTTCGAGCGCGCCGCACGCGAGACCGAGTCTTCCGGCAAGCCGGCGCTGATCGAAGTCCGCATCGACCCGCAGGCGATCACGACCTCCACGACGCTCGACGCCATCCGCGCGCGCGCCCTCAAAGGCTGAAGCCGCCCGCCTCCAGCTCATTGCAGGTTGGCGAGATACACCATGTGCGGAGGAACCTCGCCGCGCGGGTAGAACGTGCTCCCGTAGGTTTTCCACAGCCGCCGCCCTTCCTCATGCTCGCCGCCCGCGTACGCGCCGAGCATGGCGGCGCCGAGCAGGTAGCGGCCCCATTCGTCCCCGCCCTGGGCCGGTCCCGCGAGCAGGGCGCGGGCGCGCCCGAGCATCGCATGTGGGTCGCGCGCGGCGATCGCGCCGTACAGCGCGAACCTTTCGCGGACGCTGGACGAGCGGGGCGTGCACTCGAGCCACTTATGCTCGACCCAGAGAGCGCGCCGCTTCTCCGGCGCGAGGTTGGCAAGGGTGATCTCAGCGGCGCGGTGCAGCAGCTCGAGCGCCGTCTTGGGCGGCTCGTCCCCGCACAGCGCGGCGGGGTGCTTCAAGGCGAGGAGGAGGGGGATCGCCGCCGGCTCGCTCGCGCGCAGCGGATCTGCCGAGCGGTCCGCGAGCACGCGCGCGATCTCCAGGGCTCCCGACTGGACCCGCAAGGAGAACGAGGCGACGTAATCGGGGACCGGGTGCTCGAGGTACACCCCGCGTGTTCCGCCGGTCATCTCGAGAATCGGCAGCGGCGCAGCGGCGAGTTCTTGAACCGCCCGCGCCGCGCTTCCGTCGAAACGGCTCCGGGGAGCCTCGATCTGCACGAACGGGTGAAAATCCGAATTGAGCGGCGCACCGAGCGCGGCGAAGAGCGGGCCGATCTGCCCCTTGGTGCCGAGACTGCGCACGGCGATCTCCTCGGAGCGCGTGACGCCGATCCGGCGCAGTTGCTCCATGAACGCCTCCTCCTTCTCGGGCAGCGGGCCCGGGGTCGGCACCCGGCCTTCCGCGACCGCGACGACCAGGACGTCGCCGGGATTCGTTTCGTAGATTTCATAGTCCGCGAAATTTTCGCCGAGCGCCGAAACGATGGAGCCGAGCAGCCGGTCGTTGAATTCGTAAATGTGCAGCCACTGCACGAACAAGCCTCCCGGCGCGAGGTAGCGCTTGGTATCCCGGTAGAACTCGGTGGTGAAGAGGCCGGCGACGCCGTTGACCCAGGGATTGGAGGGTTCGGACGTGATCACATCGTAGAGTTTCCTGTGCCGGGCGAAATAGCTCTTCGCATCCTCGAAGTACACACGGCTGCGCGCGTCGCGGTAGGCGCGGTCGACCCGGGGAGAGAAGGCATGCGCTCCGGCCACCATGGCCGGCTCGATCTCGACGGTATCGATCACTACAGGGCCGCTGTGCGAGAGCGCAACCTCGACGGTCAGGCCCGAACCCCAGCCGATATTGGCGAAAGTCTTCGCATCCGGCTTGACGAGCAAAGGCAGCGCCCCCAGCAAGGTCATGGTGAACTCGTCCTGCGCCGGCGGCTGATTCGCGTCGAGGCGAATCTCCGCGTCCGATTTGCCGTTGGTGGAGATCGACAGGGCGCCCTCCCTGCCTCGAACCGCGACCGATGCCGTCTTGCCGTCGCGGTAGAAGAACACCGGGCCGAACCCGGGCGCGGCCCGGCCGTGGCGGAAGACCCCGGAGGAAAGGCGCTCGGGCTCCAGGATCCCGGCGCGCGCCGTTGCCGTCGCGGCGAGCATGCCGAGGATCACCGCGGCGAACGCATGGATGCGCCGCGATGCCGCCTGCGAGTAGCGCAGCATCCACGTGCCTAGGAGTATGTCGATGGCGGCACCGGCTACCAGCGCGAGCTTGAGCCCGACCGCGGGCATCAGCACGTGCACGGCGAGCAGCACGCCGGCGATGGCGCCGAGGGTGTTCGCGGCGTACACCTGGCCGATGGCGGGCTCGCCGCGCCCGCCGCGCAACAGCACTTGCGTGAAAAGCGGCAAGGTCATTCCGGCCAGGAAAGTCGCGGGCAGCATCACGGCGAACGCCAGAGCGTCGCCGAACAGGTTGAACAGCGGATAGGCGCTGTCGTTGCGCTGGAGCACGCCGAGCGCCCACGCCATCCAGTCGAAGGTCCAGTGGTAGACGAATATCGTGGCGAGCGCGGCGAGGCCCATGAAAACCTGCACCAGGCCCGCGAAACGCACCGGGTCGGCGACCCGGTCGAGGCGACGGCGGATCCACAGGCCGCCGAGCGCGAGACCGGTGATGAATGCCGAGAGCATCAGCTCGAATGCGTGGAACGACGAGCCGAGCACGAGCGAGAGCATCCTGATCCAGACGATCTCGTAGATGAACGAGGCGAGACCGGTGACGAAAGCCGCTGCGAGAAACAAACGAGCGACGAAGCTCCCGGACGGCGCCGAGCCGCCGGAGGGTGCCGCGGCGACGGCGGCAGGCTCGCCCAGGCGTGCAATGGCGAGGACTGCGGCAGCGAGCGCAAGGTTGAGCGCTCCCGCGAACCGCATCGTGCCGGGCATTCCGAGCCAGCCGAGCAGCAGGAACGCGGCGGCGAGCGCTCCGGCGGCCGCGCCGATCGAGTTGGTGAAGTAGAGCATCGCCAGGTGATGGCCGCTCGCCTCGGGCCCGCGGCGGATCACCGCCCCCGAGAGGAGCGGGAAGGTCATGCCGAGCAGCAGGGTCTGCGGCACGATCAGTACTGCGCACAGCGAATACTTGTAGACCTCGACCGCCGACGTGGAACCGAGCGCCGGCAGCACCCGATCGAGCGAAAACTGCGTCAGCAGCAGGAACGATTCGTGGAATATCAGCGCCGCCACGCCGATCGCCGCCTCGATCCAGCCGTAGGCGGCGAGCAGGTTCTTCAATCGCGCGCTCCAGCGGCTCGCGAGCCACGCCCCGAGCGCCATTCCGCCCATGAAAGCGGCGAGCACGAACGACTGGGCGAACGCCGCCGCGCCGAGGAAGAGCTTCAGGTAGTGCGACCAGACCGATTCATAGATGAGCCCGGTAAAGCCCGACAGGGCAAACAGGGCGAACAGGAGCTTGACGTTTCGGTCGGGCATGCTCCCTCCGTGGAGGAGAGGTCAGTGATGCAGAATCTTGGACAGGAATAGCTGTGCGCGTTCCGAGCGCGGCTTTCCGAAAAAGTCGTCCTTCAAGGCGTCCTCGACGATCTCGCCGCGGTCCATGAAGACGACGCGGTGCGCGACCTTCCGGGCAAAACCCATCTCGTGCGTGACCACCATCATGGTCATGCCTTCGCGGGCGAGCTCGACCATGACGTCGAGCACCTCGTTGATCATCTCCGGGTCGAGCGCCGAGGTGGGTTCGTCGAACAGCATCGCGATCGGATCCATGGCGAGCGCGCGGGCGATCGCGACGCGCTGCTGCTGGCCCCCGGAGAGCTGGCCGGGATACTTGTCTTTGTGGGCGGCGAGGCCCACGCGTTCGAGGAGCTTCAAGCCTTTCTGCGTCGCCTCCTCCTGGCTGCGTCCGAGCACCTTCACCTGCGCGAGCGTCAGGTTGCGGGTTACGCTCATGTGCGGGAACAGCTCGAAGTTCTGGAACACCATGCCGATCCTCGAGCGCAGCTTCGGGAGATCCGTCTTCGGGTCGCCGACCGAAATGCCGTCCACCGTGATTTCGCCCTTCTGGAACGGCTCGAGGCCGTTCACGCACTTGATGAGGGTCGATTTTCCGCTCCCGGACGGCCCGCACACGACGACGACCTCGCCTTTTTTCACTTCGGTGGAGCAGTCGGTGAGGACCTGGAAGGCGCCGTACCACTTGCTGACGTTCTTGAGCGAGATCATGGGACTTTACTTGACGATGGCGATGCGTTCCTGGAGCCGCCTGACCAGGGCCGACAGCCCGTACGAGACGACGAAGTACACCACGGCCACGAAGCTGTACATCTCGACCAGGCGGTAATCGCGGTTCGCGACTTTCGCGGCTGCGCCCAAGAAATCCGTGGCGGAGATCACGTACACGAGCGAGGTGTCCTGGAACAGGATGATGGTCTGGGTGAGCAGCACCGGCAGCATGTTGCGGAACGCCTGCGGCAGGACGATCCGCGCCATGGTCTGCCAGTAGTCCAGGCCGAGCGCGTAGCCCGACCACACCTGGCCGCGCGGGATCGACTGGATGCCGGCGCGCATGATTTCGCAATAGTACGCGGCCTCGAACATGGTGAAGGTGATCGCAGCCGACCAGAACGCCCCGACCTTGATCGGGTCCCTCGCCCCGATCACCCAGGCGCCGATGTACGGCACGAGGAAGAAGAACCAGAAGATCACCAGCACCAGGGGGATCGAGCGCATCAGGTTGACGTAGCCGCCTGCGAGCATTGCCACCGGCTTCATGCTGGAGAGCCGCATCATCGCGAGCAGGGTGCCGAAGACGATGCCGCCCGCCATCGCGAGCGCGGTGAGCGTTAGCGTGAAGCTCATCCCCTCCCTGAAGAGGTAGACCCAGGAGCGCTGGATGACGTCGAAATCGAAACCGGAGTCCATCGCTCAATGCCCCGCCTGCGGCGCGCCGGCAACCGCGATCAGGCCGGGCACGCGCACTTTCTTCTCGAGCGCCCGCATCAGCACCACCACGATAAGATTCGTGAGCAGGTAGATCACCGTCGCCGCGGTGAACGCCTCGAACACCCTGAAGCTGAACTCCTGCATCGACCGCGCGCGGCCTGTCAGCTCGAGCAGCCCGATGGTCAGCGCGACCGACGAGTTCTTGATGACGTTCATGAACTCGGAAGTGAGCGGCGGCAGGATGATGCGGAAGGCCTGCGGCAGGATGACGTACCGGTAGGTCTGCGTTTCAGTCAGACCCGTCGCGATGCCGGCCATGCGCTGGCCGCGCGGGAGGGAATTGATCCCGGCGCGGACCTGCTCGGCGACGCGCACCGAGGTGAAGATGCCCAGGCACAGCACGGCGGGGAGGTACGAGCTCCACGGCGGCGGCATCTGCTTGATCCAGTCGCCCAGCCCTTTGGGCAGGAGCTCGGGAACGACGAAGAACCACAGGAACATCTGCACGATGAGCGGGACGTTGCGGAAAATCTCGACGTACAAATTGCCGAGACGCACAACCCACTTCAAGGGCGTGGTGCGCAGCGTTCCGACCAGCGCGCCGATCGCGAGCGCAATCACCCAGGCGGCGAGCGCGGTGGCGAGCGTCCAGCCCAGGCCGACGATGAGGTAGTGGAGATAGGTTCCCGACCCTCCTGGCTCGGTCTCGAGCAGGACCTTCCAGTGCCAGTTGTAGTTCACGCCCCGCCCGCGTGCCTACGGGGACGCTACTTATATGCCGCCGGGTCTCCGGAGTCCGTCGGATTCGCGACCACCTTCTTGAACTGATCGCTCATCGGGATGTTCAAGTTGATGCCCTTCGGCGGAATCGGCTTCTGGAACCACTTCTCGTAGATCGGATTGATCTGCCCGGATTTGTAGAGGTTGGTCATCGCGGCGTTGACCACCTTCTTGAACGCCACATCGTCCTTGCGCAGCATGATGCCGTAGGGCTCGACCGAGAGCGCTTCGGACGAGATGGCGTAGTCGGCGGGGGTGCGCGACTGCGCGGCGAGGCTGTAGAGCAGGATGTCGTCCATGACGAACGCCACCGCGCGGCCGGTCTCGACCATCTGGAAGGCCTCGGGGTGGCCGTTCGCCGAAATGATGTTCATGCCGAGGTTCTGCGCTCCGTTGATCTCGGTGATCTGCTTGATGTTGGTCGTGCCCGCGGTCGAGACGATGGTCTTGCCCTTCAGATCGGGGAGCGAGCGGATGTTCGCGGATTTCTTCGCGATCCAGCGGTTGGCGGTGACGAAATGCGTGATCGTGAACCACACCTGTTCTTGGCGCGCGAGGTTGTTGGTGGTCGAGCCGCACTCGAGGTCGATCGTGCCGTTCGCCATCAGCGGGATGCGGTTCGCGGAAGTGACGAGCTGGTACTTGACGTCGATTCTGGGCATCTTGAGCTCGGATTTCACCGCGTCGACGATCCTGAGGCACAGGTCGACGGCGTAGCCCACCGGCTGCTGCCTGTCGTCGTAGTAGGAGAACGGGATCGAGGCGTCGCGGTGGCCGATGGTGATCGAGCCGCTGTCCTTGATTTTTTTCAGAGTGCCCTCCTGCGCTGCAGCGGGAACGGCGACGGCCAGAGTGAGGGCGGCAAGAATCAGCGTGATCGGTCGGGTCATGTCGGTCTTCTCCTTGTGGGCCGTTCGAGCCGGCGGCTGGATGGGGAGGCTGCACGATTCTACGGGAGTCCCCCGTTCCTTGTCCAAGCGGCGGCGGCCGACCGCGCGACGGCAAAACGCCTCGGGCGGACTAGAATTCGGTCTCTTCCTCCAGAAGGAGCGCGACATGAGTCAGGTGGCGACGCGCATCGAGCACGATCTCCTCGGCGACCGGGCGGTCCCCGCCGACGCCTATTACGGAATCCACACGCTTCGCGCGCTGGAGAACTTTCGCATCACGGATACTGAGATCGCCATCTACCCGGACCTCGTGCGCGCTCTCGCCTGCGTCAAGCAGGCGGCGGCGCTCGCGAACAACGCCCTCGGACTGCTCCCGGACGGCAAGGCCGATGCGATCGTGCGAGCCTGCGAAGAGGTCCGCGAAGGCCGGCTCCTCCATCAGTTCGTGGTGGACGTCATCCAGGGCGGGGCGGGCACCTCGACCAACATGAACGCGAACGAAGTCATCGCCAACCGCGGCCTGGAGCTGCTCGGCCACAAGCGCGGCGAGTACCGGCATCTGCACCCTGTCGAGGACGTCAACATGAGCCAGAGCACCAACGACGTCTATCCGACGGCGGTCAAGGTGGCGCTGCATTTCGCGATCGACCGCCTCGGCGCGTCGATGCAGGAGTTGCGCCGCGCCTTCGACGCCAAGGCGCGGGAGTTCGTCGACGTGCTCAAGATGGGGCGAACGCAGCTCCAGGACGCCGTGCCGATGACGCTCGGCCAGGAACTGTCCACGTATGCCGTGATGCTCGAGGAGGACGAGGAGCGCTTGAGGGAGGCGGCACTGCTCATCACCGAGATCAACCTCGGAGCGACCGCCATCGGCACCGGCATCAACGCCCACTCCGACTACGCCGCGCTGGTGTGCCAGCGGCTCGCGGAGCTCACCCGCATCCGACTCGTGACGGCGCCGAATCTCGTCGAAGCGACGCAGGACGCGGGCGCCTACGTGCAGCTCTCCGGCGTGCTGAAACGGATCGCGGTGAAGCTTTCCAAGGTCTGCAACGACCTGCGGCTGCTGTCCTCGGGTCCGCGCGCCGGCCTCGGCGAGATCAACCTGCCGCCGGTGCAGGCGGGATCGTCCATCATGCCCGGCAAGGTCAATCCGGTCATCCCGGAGGTCGTGAACCAGATCGCCTTCGAGGTCATCGGCAACGACGTGACCGTGAGCTTCGCCGCGGAAGCGGGGCAGCTGCAACTGAACGCCTTCGAGCCCGTCATCGCCCACAGCCTGTTCAAGAGCCTGATGCATCTCCGGAACGGGTGCGACACCCTGCGCGAGCGCTGCGTGACCGGAATCACCGCGAACCGGGAGCGCATGGCGAAGGCGGTCCGCGAGTCGATCGGCCTCGTCACCGCGCTCAATCCCTATATCGGCTATTCGGCGGCGAGCGAGGTGGCGCGGGAGGCACTTGCCACCGGGAGGACCGTATACGATCTGGTCGTGGAAAAAAAGCTGCTCTCGAAGGAACAGCTCGACGAGATCCTGCGGCCGGAAATCCTGACGCGGCCGGGGCGCCCGCTGCCGCCGTCTGAAGGGAAGAAGGCAAAGCCCTAGGCTAGGCCGCGCGCCTCACTCTTTTTTCCAGCACGTTGCGCAGGGTTCGGCCGGTGAAGCTCGCGTCCAGGGCGGCCACGTCCTCGGGCGTTCCCTGGGCGATGATGCGCCCGCCGCCTTCGCCGCCCTCGGGCCCGAGGTCGATGATCCAGTCGGCGGTCTTGATCACGTCCAGATTGTGCTCGATGACGACCACGGTGTTGCCCGCGTCGCGCAGGCGGTGCAGCACGGAGAGCAGCAGATCGATGTCCTTGAAATGCAAGCCCGTGGTCGGCTCGTCGAGGATGTAGAGCGTGCGTCCGGTGTCGCGCTTGGAGAGTTCGAGCGAGAGCTTCACGCGCTGCGCCTCTCCGCCCGAGAGCGTGGTGGCGGGCTGGCCGAGCTGGATGTAGCCGAGGCCCACTTCGAGCAGGGTCTGGAGCTTGCGCTCCACCGCGGGGACCGCGTTGAAGAACTCGTACGCCGCTTCCACCGTCATCTGCAGGACCTCGTGGATGTTCTTGCCCTTGAACTGCACTTCGAGCGTCTCGCGGTTGTAGCGCTTGCCATGGCAGGTGTCGCAGGGCACGTAGATGTCCGGAAGGAAATGCATCTCGACCTTGATGACCCCGTCGCCCTGGCAGGCTTCGCAGCGCCCGCCTTTCACGTTGAAGGAGAAGCGCCCCGGCCCGTAGCCGCGCTCGCGCGCCATCGGCACGCCCGCGAAAAGCTCGCGGATGGGCGTGAAGAGGGCGGTGTAGGTGGCCGGGTTGGAGCGCGGCGTGCGGCCGATCGGGCTCTGGTCGACGCTCACCGCCTTGTCGAAGAACTCCAGCCCCTTGACCGAATCGTGCGCGGCGGGCTCGTGTGTCGAGCCGTAGAGCTCGCGCGCGACGGCGTGATAGAGCGTGTCGTTGATGAGCGTCGATTTGCCCGAGCCCGAGACGCCGGTGACGCACACGAACAGGCCCACCGGCAGCGCAAGGTCGATATTCTTCAGATTGTTCCCGCGCGCCCCGCGCAGCCTGAAGACCCGCGTCCTGTCGAAACGCCGCCGGTTCTTGGGCACGGCGATCTCGAGCGCGCCGGAGAGGTATTGCCCGGTGAGGGAGGCGGGGTTCCTGCGGATCTGCTCGGGCGAGCCCTCCGCGACCACCTCGCCGCCGTGCTCGCCCGCTCCCGGTCCCATGTCGAGCACATGATCGGCGGAGTTGATCGCCTCTTCGTCGTGCTCGACCACGATGACGGTGTTGCCGATGTCGCGCAAGTGCTTGAGCGTGGCGAGGAGGCGAGCGTTGTCGCGCTGGTGCAGGCCGATCGAGGGTTCGTCGAGCACGTACATGACGCCGGTGAGCCCCGAGCCGATCTGGCTCGCGAGGCGGATACGCTGCGCCTCGCCGCCCGAGAGCGTGTCCGCGGCGCGGTCGAGCGAAAGATAGTCAAGGCCGACGTTGTTGAGGAAGTTGAGCCGCGCGATGATCTCGTTGACGATTTTCTCGGCGATCGCCTGCTTCCCGCCGGATAGCTCGAGCCGGCGGAAGAATTCGAGCGCCTGCTTCATGGGGAAAGCGCTCACCTCGAAAATCGCGCGGCCGTCGATCTTCACGTGCCGCGCCTCCGGGCGAAGGCGCGTTCCCCCGCACGAGGGGCAGGCCTTGGTGTTCAGGTATTTCGCGAGCTCCTCGCGCACGACCAGAGAATCGGTCTCCTTGTAGCGGCGCTCGAGGCTGGGCAGGATGCCTTCGAAGGCGTGCTCCTTCACCAGCGTGCGGCCGCGCTCGCTCAGGTAGGAGAACGGGATCTTTTCCTGCGTGCCGTGGAGCACGAGCGTCTGGACCGGCTCCGGGAGTTTCTCGAACGGCGCCTCGACGTCGAACCGGAAATGCGCGGCGAGGCTCGTGAGCATCTGGAAATAGAACTGGTTGCGCCGGTCCCAGCCCTTGATCGCGCCGCTCGCGAGGGACAGGCCCGGGTGCGCGACCACGCGCCTGGGATCGAAGAACGTGATCGTTCCCAGGCCGTCGCACTCGGGGCAGGCGCCCATGGGGTTGTTGAAGGAGAACAGGCGCGGCTCGAGCTCGGGCAGCGAGTAGTCGCAGACCGGGCAGGCGTAGCGCGCCGAGAACAGGTGCTCGCGGCCCGAATCGAGCTCGAGCACCACGGCGCGGCCGTCGGCGTGCCTGAGCGCCGTTTCGAAGGATTCCGCCAGGCGCTGCTTCGCGTCGGGGCGCACTTTGAGGCGGTCGACGACCACGTCCAGCGAGTGCTTGATGTTCTTGGAGAGCCTGGGGACCGAGTCGATTTCGTGAACCTTGCCGTCGACGCGCAGGCGCGCGAACCCCTGCGCGCGCAGCTCCGCGACCAGCTCGTGCTGCTCGCCCTTGCGGCTCGCGACGATGGGGGCGAGGATCATGAGCTTGGTGTCCTGGGGAAGTGCAAGGGCGTGGTCGACCATCTGCGACACCGACTGCGCCTGCAGGGGCAGCTTGTGCTCCGGGCAGTAAGGTGTCCCGACGCGCGCGTAGAGCAGGCGCAGGTAGTCGTGGATCTCGGTGATGGTGCCCACGGTCGAGCGCGGGTTGTGGCTCGCCGCTTTCTGCTCGATCGAGATCGCGGGCGAGAGCCCCTCGATCAGATCGACGTCGGGCTTTTCCATGAGCTGCAGGAACTGGCGCGCGTAGGCCGAGAGCGATTCGACGTAGCGGCGCTGGCCTTCCGCGTAGAGCGTATCGAAGGCGAGAGAGGATTTTCCGGAGCCCGACAGTCCCGTGATCACGATCAACCGGTTTCTGGGCAGATCGACGTTCAGGTTCTTGAGATTGTGCGTGCGCGCGCCGCGGATGCGAATCTGGTCCATCAAAGCCGTTCCGTGAGAAAAGCCCAACCCGCTACTATACGAAATTCCGCGGCACCTACGCTACCCCCACTGCGGGTGGCCTGGAGAAGAGGACGAGAGTTGCCGCTATACTCTTCCCGCCTCCTACCATGACTTCAGCCGAGCTCTCGGTCGCGTTCTTCCTGCAGATGTTCTTCATTCTGGCGGCTTGCCGGGCGGTCGGCTGGGTGGCGCGGCGCTGCGGCCAGCCGCAGGTCATCGGCGAAATGATCGCGGGCGTGCTCATAGGGCCATCCCTGCTCGGACTGTTCTGGCCCGGGGCTCAACAGTTCGTGTTCCCGCCGGAATCGCTCAAGACGCTCTACGTTTTCGCGCAGCTCGGCATCGGGCTTTACATGTTCCTCGTGGGCGTGGAGTTCGATACCGAGCTCTTCCGCAGCCGCATGCGCAGCGCCTTTTCGGTTTCCCTCGCGGGAATACTGGTCCCTTTCGTCATCGGCACGGCGCTCGCGCTTTGGCTCGTGAAGGTCCCGGGGCTCTTCTCCGAGAAGACGCGCACGTTCGAAGCGATCCTCTTCCTCGGCGCGGCAATCGCCATCACGGCGTTTCCGGTGCTCGCCCGCATCGTCCACGACCGCGGCCTCGCCGGCACGGCGCTCGGCACGCTCGTGCTCGCCGCCGGCGCGATCAACGATGCGGCGGCCTGGTGCGTGTTCGCCGTCGTGCTCGCGAGTTTTGGCGGCGGGACCGTGGTCGCGGTGAAGGCTTTTGCAGGCGGGATCGGCTACGCGCTGCTCATGGTGCTCGCCGGGCGCAAGCTCCTCGCGCCCTTCGGCCGGGCGGCCGAAGCCGAACGCACAATAAGCCCGGGCCTGCTCGGCGTGGTGCTGATGCTCCTCATGCTCGCCGCATGGGCGATGGACGCGGCCGGCATCCACGCCGTTTTCGGCGGCTTCCTGCTCGGCGCGGCGATGCCGCGCGGTCTCCTTGCCCGGGAACTCAAGCGCCAGCTCGAGCCTCTCGCAGTGGTGTTCCTGCTGCCGATGTTCTTCACGTTCTCGGGCCTGAATACGCGACTCGACATGGTGGCGAGCCCCGGGCTCCTTCTCATCGCCGGGGTCGTGCTCGCCGCCTCGATCGTCGCCAAAGCCGTGGCCTGCTGGGCCGCCGCGCGGCTCGCGGGCGAGGACAACCGGACCGCAATGGCGGTGGGCGCGCTGATGAACGCGCGCGGCGTGATGGAGCTCATCATTCTCAACATCGGCTTGCAGAAAGGGATCATCCAGCCGGCGCTGTTTTCCGTCATGGTCTTGATGGCCGTCGTGACCACGCTGATGGCTTCGCCTTTGTTCGAGTGGGTGTACGGCAAGAAGGCCCGCGCCGCCGGCGAGCTGGACGCGCTTTCTTCGAAGGCCTGAAGCGCCGTGCATGTCTCCGCTGTCTTTGTATTCGGAATCGCGATTGTCGCGTTATGGTTGGGAACGGCATGGCGAATGCGCATCCCGGATGACTCCGCGGAGCGGATCTTCCCGGTGGGCGCGGGCGCCGATCCGGTCGCGCTGCGCGAAGGACTTTTGCGCCTGCGCGGGGTGCGCGATGCCGTGATCGCGCCCGAACGAGGCGTCGTCCGGTTAACCGTGTATCCTGATTCGTTCGACGCAAACACGGCGAGAAAATTGATCGAGGGGAAAGCTAAATGGCTTCGGTAAACAAAGTGATTCTCGTAGGCAACCTCGGGCGCGATCCCGAGACGCGTTACAACCCGGAGGGCGGGGCGATCACCAACATCTCGGTCGCCACCACGGATACCTGGAAGGACAAGGCGAGCGGAGAAAAGCAGGAACGCACCGAATGGCACCGCGTGGTGTTCTTCAGCCGGCTCGCGGAAATCGCCGGCGAGTACCTCAAGAAGGGCTCGCAGGTCTACATCGAGGGATCCTTGCGCACGCGCAAGTGGCAGGACAAGGAGGGCAAGGAACGCACGACTACCGAAATCGTGGCCGACCGCATGCAGATGCTCGGCAGCCGGCAAGGGGCGGGCGACGCGGGCGCCCGGGAAGCGAAGGAGCCTGCGGCAGCGGGCGAGGACAAGGCCTCCAAGAAATCGGCGGGCAAGTTCGACGACATGGAAGACGATATCCCGTTCTAGGAGCTGCCGCGGCGGCACAGCAGCAGGACCTCTCCGACCTCGGCGGTGTCGATCAGGCCCGGCGCAAGCGCCAACGGTTTTTGAAAGCGCACGCCCAAGGGCATCATCACGCGGTTGTAGGTCCACATTGCCAGTTCGCGCTGGTGAATCAGGAACCACATTCCGAGGTCCACCAAGCGCGACGATTTCGGCATCATCCCGAAGGCGGCGCTGCGTTCTATCGCGAAGCCGTGCCGCGCGAGCTTGGACGTCAATTCCGTCGGTTCGTAGCGGTGCCGGTGGCCGACGAAAGCGTCGAACCCCGACCACTGCGCGGGATGCAGCGGCACCGAGGTGATCAGCGCCGCCCCGGACGCCGCCACGCGCGAGAGCTCCGCGAGAGCGCGCTCGTCGTCGTCGACGTGTTCGATCACATCGAAGGCGCAGATGAGGTCGAAACCCGCATTGCCGTAGGGCAGGGCGGTGATGGAGCCCAGGGTCCCTGAGCCGCCGCGCGCGCGCAGTTTTCCCAGCGCCGCCGCGCTTATGTCGACGAACTGCGTATCCTCGATCGGAAGGCGCGGGCGCAATCCGGGCGCCACCTCCAGCCGGCGCTGCGCCGGAGCGAGCAGGGAGCGGACCAGCGGCCAGGTGTTGAAGCGTTCGGGCTCGATCAGGCGCGCGTCGCTCCACAGCGCGTTGTAGAAATGCCGGTTGACTTCGAGCAGCTCGGATTGCGTGCGGGCGGGAATCAGCGAAGTCATGCGCCACGCTAGCACAAGGAGGTGCCCACCGCGCGACTGAGCGCTTATAATGAAACGCCCGGCACATTACGGCCTGATCGCAAATGAATAGCGCCATGAAAAAAGACAACTTGACTGTCCTCAGCGAATTCCTGCACAAGCGCGAAAACATCGATCCCGCTCGAGTGACGCCCGAGGCCTCGCTCGAGGAGCTCAAGGTCGATTCGCTTCTGCTGCTCGAACTGCTGTTCGAATTCGAGGACAGGCTCGGAGTCAAGATGCCGCAGGACATTCCGCGACCCAAGACCGTCGGTGACCTGCTGGGGATCGTGGATAAGGTCACAGCCGGAAACGGCGTCTGAATGACGAGCGCGCGGCGGGTGGCCGTCACCGGCCTGGGTTTGGTCAACCCTTTTGGCGGGGACCTTCCGGACTTCTTCGGCCGGATGCTGCGCGGCGAGTCGGCGATCCGGCTCTACACTCGCGAGGACGACGTGCTCAGGCCGCTTTCGGTCCCGGCGGTCCGCTGCGCCAATTTCGACGCCGAGGCGGCGCTGGGCCGATCGCTCGCCTACACCATGGACCGCTACAGCCAGCTCGGGACCGCTGCCGCGCTTTCGGCATGGCGCGATGCCGGGCTTCCCCGGACCCAGGAAGCGCCGCGCAACGACTGGGGCGTCTCCTGGGGCACGGCGCTGGGTGGCACGCTGACCTTCGAGAGCGGCTATATCGAGATGTTGCGCGGCCGCGAGCGGGTGCCGCCGCTCTCGGTCGTGCTCGGAATGAGCAACGCGGCCGCCTCCCACATATCGATCCAGCTCGGCCTGGGGGCCTCCTCCGCGACCTATTCGGTCGCGTGCGCCTCATCGGCGGTCGCGATCGGCGAGGCCCTGCCGAAGATCCGCTCGGGCGAAGCGACGCTGATGGTCGTGGGCGGGTCCGAAGCGCCGCTTTCCTACGGCGTGGTGCGCGCATGGGAAGCGATGCGCATTCTTGCCCTGGGCGACGAGGCGTCCTCCGTGCGGGCCTGCCGCCCGTTCAGTTCGGATCGGCAGGGCTTGGTGCTCGGGGAAGGGGCGGGCGCGATGATCCTCGAGGACTGGGACCACGCGGTTCGGCGCGGTGCAAGGATTTACGCCGAATTCGCGGGGTGTGGCAGCACTTCCGATCATGATCACCTCGTCCGGCCCAATGTCGATGGACAGACGCGCGCCATGCGCATGGCAATTCGGGATGGCGGCATGACGCCCGACGAAATCGATTACATCAACGCGCATGGCACCGCGACGCGCGAAGGCGATCCGATCGAAATCGCCGCCATTCGCGGCGTTTTCGGATCGCGTTCCCCGGCCGTCGCCGTCAGCGCCACGAAATCGATGCATGCGCACATGCTGGGCGCAACGGGGGTGGTCGAAGCCATCATCACCGTGCTGTCTCTGGCGTCGCAGGAGGCGCCCCCGACCGCGCATCTCGACGATCTGGACGGCGAATGCGCCGGTGTACGCCACATCACCGGCGGGTCTCTGCGCGGCAGCCTGCGTGCGGCGCTGTCGAATTCCTTCGCATTCGGGGGCAGCAACACGGTGCTCGCGTTCCGCGCGGCTCACTGAGCCGGTCGTCGGCGTGAATCAAGAAGGTTTCAGCCGACGGATCGCGAGTACCGGCAGGCGCAGCACGAAGCCGAGGAAAAGACGGATGTGCATCCAGGTGAGCAGCGCATTGTCGCGCCAGTAGTTGAAATGCGACACGCCGCCCTCGTCGGGGTGGAAGTAGCGCACCGGCGCGGGTCTGTTGAGCGGGCGTACCCCCCGCCAGCACATTCGCACCACCGCTTCCGGGTCGAAGTCGAAGCGCCGCATCCAGACCTGCTTCCGCATCACCTCGCACAGAGGGGCGATCGGGTACACCCTGAAGCCGAACAACGAGTCACCGATTCCCGTCCAGAGCGTTTCGAGGTTGACCCACCAGTTGGATACGCGGCGCCCCTTCACGCGCAGGTTCGGCGCGCTCGCGTCGAACACCGGAACACCCAGCACCATGCACGAAGGCTCGGCCAAGGAAGCCGCCATGAACTCGCCGATCAGCGCAGGGGGGTGCTGCCCGTCCGAATCCATCGTCAGAACGTGCGTGAAACCGGCGCCCTGGGCGAGTTCGATGCCGCGCAGCACGGCCGCGCCCTTGCCCCCGTTCCTCGGCAATACGATCACCTTCAGACCCGCATCGGTTTCGGCGATCTTGCGCAATCCTTCGGCCGTGCCGTCGGTACTGGCATCCACCACGACCCACACCGGGTTCCAGAAACGCCGTGCAGCCTGAACCGTCTCATAGACTCTCGAGCCGGGGTTGTAGCTCGGAATCAGGACAACATGGGTCCGGGAAGCCTCCTTCATCCGGCCCTCATCGCTCCTCGAGCCGAGGCTTCTGCGGCTGCGCCAAGGGCTCGCCGACCGAATCCATGACAATCCGGGAATCGAGCTCGGATGCAAGATAGGCTTCCATTTCCGCAATCGTCTCTCTCAGATTATCTTTGGGCATGAAGCGCCTTCCCAGCCGAACGCGGCAGCAGATCGGCAGTGGCGGTATGCGGTGGAGGGGCCAGCCCTTGGACAGAAAAGGCGAGGTGGTTTCGATCAACACCGTCTGGATGGGAACGCCGGAGCGCTTGGAGACGAGGGCCGCTCCTCCCTTCAGTCGATTGATCGGCGCTCGCGTCGTTCGCGTTCCTTCCGGGAAAAGCAGGAGCTGGCTGCCGGCCTTGAGGTTCTCCACCGCCTGCGCCGCGGCTCCGATAAAGTCGTCGTTGCGTATGTAGCCGGAGAAGCGTGCCGAGGCCCCGTAGATCGGATTGTCGATCAGCTTGGCCTTCATCACGCAGGCCACGTCGGGCAGGCGGGAGAGGACCATCACCGCGTCCAGAAGACTGGGATGGTTGGGCGCGATGATCAAAGGTCCTGCTCCGCGCAAGGCATCCAGCGCGCCGAGATCGAAGCGAATGGCCCCGGTCAGCGTGAACAACCAGAGATAGCAGCGAAATCCCCAGCTGGTGACCCAGCGGCCGACTACCTTCCCCCATTCCTGGGGCAGCAGATAGCCGAGCAATGCCGCAACTGCGGACCATATCAAGCACATCAAGCCGAAGACGAGCAGTCCCGAATAAACGGCCAGGTATCCACAAGCGGCGCGCAGGCAGGACCGCACCATCGACGTTGCAGATCCCTGCAAGAGCATGGCTCTCCGTCCTGTTCGTGAGACAGATTCACCACCCTAACACAGGACGCGGCGGGAATAACTGTCCGTGTTCCGTCGCATTTGCCCGGCAGCCACGGTAAAATCCCGATTTCCCGATTTCGGGATATCGGAGGAACTGCTCTCGTGGACGCCAAGCGGCGCGAAGTGCTGAAGACCGGCGGCGGTGCGCTCGCGCTGGCGGCGGCGGGGATCATCCGGCCCGGCGAGGCGTTCGCGCAGGAATGGAACAAGGCGGCGTTCGACACCAAGAGCGTCGCGGAGACTGTAAAGGCGCTGGGCGGCGGCGCATCGACCCCGAGCGGCAGCATCGAGATCACCGCGCCGGACATCGCGGAGAACGGAGCGGTCGTGCCGATCGCCGTGGAGAGCAAGCTCCCCCGGACGCAGGCGATCGCGATCCTGATCGAAAAGAACCCGAACACCTTGTCCGCGGAATTCGAGATTCCGGCCGGCACCGACCCCTTCGTCAGCACCCGCGTCAAGATGGCGGAGACGTCGAACATCTACGCGCTCGTGATCGCGGACGGCAAGTACTTCCACGCGGTGAAGGAAATCAAGGTCACCATAGGTGGATGTGGAGGGTGAGCCGGGGTTTCAGGACATGCGTGCATGTCCTGCCGGCCGCTTTTGCGAAATGCGGCCAGCGGCCTTGCAAGGCCGCTGGCCGGGAGATGATCGAATGCGGCTGGAACGGAAAGGGAGTTGAGGAGTAAAAATGGCAGACCCGATGCGCATCCGCGCCAGCATGACGGGCGACAAAGTCGAGGTGAAGGTGCTGATGGCCCACGAGATGGAAACCGGCCTGCGCAAGGACGCGAGCGGCAATGCCATTCCCGCGCATTTCATCCGGAACGTGACCGTAACGCATGGCGGCAGGACCGTGCTGTCGGCGCAGTGGGGAACCTCGGTGTCGCGCAATCCCTTCCTGCATTTCCGCTTCAAAGGCGGCAAGCCCGGCGAGAAGGTGACGATCAGCTGGCTCGACAACAAGGGCGAGAAAAGAACCGACGAAGCGGTCATCGCCGGCGGTTGAGTTAGCGGAGGAGGAAAGCGATGCGCATCCACCGCGTCCTGGCCGGAGTGGTGACGGCGATGCTGCCGTGTTTTGCGCCGGCTCAGCAGGACACCCTGAAGGAAATCGAGCGCTACCGGCAGCTCCTGCAGGAGAGCAATCCCGCCGAGCTCTACGAGGCGCGCGGCGAGGACCTATGGAAAACCAGACGCGGGCCGAAGAACGCCTCGCTCGAGCGCTGCGACCTGGGCCTTGGACCCGGGGTTGTGAAAGGCGCCTACGTGCGGCTGCCGCGCTATTTCGCCGACACCGACCGCGTGCAGGATGCCGAGTCGCGCCTGGTCACCTGCATGGTGACGCTGCAAGGCTTCACGATCGAGGAAGCGAAGCGCAATCCATTTTCCGGCACGGGCGCGCCCATGATCACAACCGACCCGTTTTCCGGCGTGGGTCAGCGGTCGGTTATGACCGACCTGGTAGCTTGGATCGCCTCCGAGTCGCGCGGCATGACGATCGCCCCGCCGATGTCCCACCCGAAAGAGCGCTTGGCTTATCAAGCCGGCGAAAGGCTTTTCTACTACCGCGCCGGACCGTATGACTTCGGCTGCGTCACCTGCCACGGCGATGAGGGAAAACGGATCCGTTTGCAGAGTCTGCCGAAAATGGACAATGCCAAGGACGCGCAACGCGCATTCGGCACCTGGCCCGGATACCGCGTCTCGGAGGGCGAATTGCGGTCCATGCAATGGCGAATGTGGGAGTGCATCCGGCAGATGCGCTTCCCGGAATTGGAGTTCGCGTCCGATGCGTCGATCGCGCTGATAACGTACCTCGCGAAGAAAGCCGAAGGCGGCACGTTCGTCGCCCCAGCGATCAAGCGATAGGGGGCGAAATGCAGCCGAAAATGATTCTCGCGCTGGGGTTTTCCGGTATCTGTGTCGCAGGCTGCGCGACACGGCCGTCCGATTCGGAGGCGGAGGGCGCGGTGGCCGAGATGATAAAGGCCTCGTTCAAGACGCGTGGGCAGGCTGCGATCGATCGTTTGAAACAGGATGACGCACAGGCGCTCTGCAGCAGGCATAGCGGAGAATTGCCCAAAGGCGCGAGCGAGGGGATCGAAAAAGCGCAACAGGCGACCCTGCGCTACCCGAGTTCGGGAAAGCTCATGGGCGACTGGCGCGAGGGAGAGCGAATCGCGCAAAGCGGCGGCGGCAAGCAGTTCACCGACGACCCGGCTCGTCCCGCCGGCGGCAGCTGCTACAACTGCCATCAGATCTCCAAGCAGGAGCTGTCGTTCGGCACCATCGGCCCGAGCCTCTACCAGTTCGGCAAGCTGCGCGGCGCGAGCGAGGCGATCCAGAAGTACACCTACGGCAAGATCTACAATTCGGAAGCGTTCACGGCGTGCTCCAACATGCCGCGCTTCGGCCACAATGGCGTCCTGACCGAGGAGCAGATCGCGCACCTCGTGGCGCTGCTGCTCGACCCCGACTCCCCCGTCAACAAGTGACGATGCGGCGTATGCCGCAACGTCATCCCCGCGCAAGCGGGGATCCAGCGGCGCCAAAAGTCCCTGGATTCCCGCTTGCGCGGGAATGACGTCCCAATGTCCCTAACTCGTCGCGATTTCCTGCAGGCGCTCGCCGCCGCGGCGGCAGGCGGTTTCAAGCT
>Ga0209155_1000124_pt1 | contig 32752 bp, 42 predicted proteins | sample GraSoiAngelo_122_FD_185879 | JGI IMG/M metagenome (GOLD analysis project Ga0209155, IMG submission 185879) | Grasslands soil microbial communities from the Angelo Coastal Reserve, California, USA - 14_0927_02_20cm (SPAdes) (version 2) | ecosystem: Environmental > Terrestrial > Soil > Grasslands ... | reverse complement strand
TGATAGCGCCGATTGCGATGGAGCAGGGCTTGAGGTTTGCCATCCGCGAGGGCGGCAAGACCGTAGGCGCCGGAGTCGTCGCGAAAGTGATCGAATAATATGGCCGTGCAGAGCCAGAAAATCCGGATCCGCCTCAAGGCGTTCGACTACCGCCTGATCGACCAGTCGGCGCTCGAGATCGTCGATACGGCCAAGCGCACGGGCGCCGTCGTGAAGGGTCCCGTGCCGCTGCCGACGCGCATCGAGCGCTTCGACGTGCTGCGCAGCCCGCACGCGGACAAGACCTCGCGCGACCAGCTGGAGATCAGGACCCATCTTCGCCTCATGGACATCATCGATCCCACCGACAAGACGGTGGACGCGCTGATGAAGCTCGATCTGCCGGCCGGAGTCGATGTGGAGATCAAGCTGTAGGGGCAGCAGCGGCACAATTGAATCGCCGACCCATAGCAGTCGGCACCTTGAAAAAGGGCAGGAAGATGACTTTAGGATTGGTCGGTCGCAAGGTCGGCATGACACGCGTTTTCACCGACGACGGCGACTCGCTGCCGGTGACGGTGCTGGACGTGTCCGACAACCGCGTGACCCAGATCAAGTCAGGCGCGACCGACGGCTACAGCGCCGTGCAGGTCACGTTCGGCAAGCGCCGCCCTTCGCGCGTCAACAAGGCCGCAGCCGGCCACCTCGCCAAGGCTGCGGTCGAGGCCGGTCACATCCTGCGCGAATTCCGCGTGCCGGAAAGCGAGTTGGACAATTTCAAGCTTGGCGGAAAGATCGGGGCCGACATCTTCAAGGTGGGACAGATCGTCGACGTTTCCGGCGTCTCGCAGGGCAAGGGTTTCGCCGGGGTGATCAAGCGTCACCATTTCTCCTCCAATCGCGCGAGCCACGGCAACTCGATCTCGCACAACAAGCCGGGATCGACCGGGATGGCGCAGGATCCGGGACGCGTGTTTCCCGGCAAGCGCATGGCGGGTCATCTGGGGGCCGCGCAGCGCACTTCGCAGGGTCTCGAGATCGTGCGCGTGGACCTCGAACGCCAGTTGGTCCTCGTGAAGGGGTCCGTTCCGGGTAGTCGCGGCCGCGACATCGTGGTGCGGCCCACTTCCAAAGCGACGCGGGTCAAGGGTCCCTCGCCGAAAGCTGCGCCGTCGAAGGCCGCAGCTTCAGCGGCTCAATCGGCCAGGACAACACCCGCACCGGCGGGCAAGGCCGCGCCCGCGCCGGCAGCCAAAGCTGCACCCGCAACAGGGGCCAAGGGAGCGTGATGGAGCTCAAGCTCATCAACGAGCAGGGGAAGAGCGGGGCGAGCGTAGCTGCGTCGGACGCATTGTTCGGACGCGAGTTCAACGAATCGCTGGTGCACCAGATCGTCGTCGCCTACCAGGCGAACGCCCGCAGAGGCACGCGCGCGCAAAAGGGGCGCAGCGACGTTCGTCACTCGCACAAGAAGCCCTGGCGGCAGAAGGGCACGGGGCGCGCCCGCGCCGGCGACGTCGCGAGCCCGCTGTGGCGCGGGGGCGGCAAGATTTTCCCGAATTTGCCGGACGAGAACTTCTCGCAGAAAGTGAACCGCAAGATGTATCGCGCCGGAATGTGCTCGATCCTGTCGCAGCTCGCGCGGGAAGAGCGCCTGAAGCTGGTGGAAAGCTTCAGCGTGGAGGAGCCGAAGACGAAACTTCTCGCGCAGAAGCTCAAGAAGATGGGCCTGGCCTCGGCGCTGGTGATCACCGACGAACTGGACCAGAACCTGTTGCTTTCCTCGCGCAACCTCGTGAACGTGCGGGTGCTCGACGTGAACCACGCCGATCCGGTATCGCTGATCCAGTTCGAGCACGTCATCTTGACGAAGAAGGCGATGGCGCGGTTCGAGGAGATTCTTAAGTGAGCCCCGTCATGGACAAACAGCGCCTGATGCAGGTCTTGCTCGCGCCGCAGGTCTCGGAGAAGAGCACTTTCGTTGGCGAGAAGAACAACCAGTACGTGTTCCGCGTCGCAGCGGATGCGACCAAGCCCGAGATCAAGGCGGCGGTCGAGTTGATGTTCAAGACCAAGGTGAAGTCGGTCCAGGTCACCAATGTCAAAGGCAAGGACAAGCGCTTCGGGCGCTTCGAAGGACGCCGCCGCAACTGGAAAAAGGCCTACGTCTCGTTGCTGCCGGGACCCGACGGCAAGAAGCAGGAAATCACCTTTCAGGCTCAGGAGTAGACCGTGCCGCTCGTAAAATTCAAACCCACCTCACCCGGCCGGCGGCAACTCGTCAAGTTCGTAAATCCGGATCTGCACAAGGGCGGTCCTTATCAGCCCCTGGTCGAGAAGCAATCCAAGAAGGCCGGCCGCAACGTCAACGGCCATATCACCGTGCGCCACCAGGGCGGCGGGCACAAGCAGAATTACCGCATCGTCGATTTTCGCCGCAACAAGGATGGCATTGCGGCCAAGGTCGAGCGGCTCGAATACGATCCGAACCGGAGCGCGAACATCGCCTTGCTCTGCTACGCCGACGGCGAGCGCCGCTACATCATTGCGCCCAAGGGTGTGACTGCCGGCACCCAGCTCATGTCGGGAGTGGAGGCGCCGATCAAACCGGGTAATACCTTGCCGCTGCGGAACATCCCGGTCGGCACCACGGTTCACTGCATCGAGATGCAGCCCGGCGGGGGCGCACAGCTCGCGCGCGCCGCGGGCGCATCGGTTCAGCTGCTTGCGCGAGAGGGCAGCTACGCGCAGTTGCGGCTGCGTTCGGGCGAGATTCGCAAAGTGCACGTCGACTGCCGCGCCACCATCGGCGAGGTCGGCAACGAGGAGCACAGCCTCGAGACGATCGGCAAGGCCGGACGCGTGCGCTGGCGCGGCGTGCGCCCGACCGTGCGCGGGGTCGCGATGAATCCGATCGACCACCCGCACGGCGGCGGCGAGGGCAAGACCGCGGCCGGGCAGGATCCGGTGAGCCCCTGGGGGGTGCTGACCAAGGGCTACAAAACCCGCAAGAACAAGCGCACACGCGGCATGATCATCCAATTCCGTCACAAGAAACGAGACAAGGGCTAGACCATGGGACGCTCGGTCAAGAAGGGTCCTTTCGTGGACCACCATCTGGTGAAGAAAGTCGGTGCGGCGCGCGCGGCGAGCGACAAGCGCCCGATCAAGACCTGGTCGCGGCGCTCCACGATTCTGCCGGATTTCGTGGGGCTGACCATCGCCGTCCACAACGGCAAGCAGCACGTCCCGGTATACATCTCGGAAAACATGGTGGGGCACAAGCTGGGCGAATTCGCCTTGACGCGCATTTTCAAGAGCCACGGCATGGCGGACAAGAAGCTTCTGGAAGCCGCCGCGGCGGCGCGAGCCGGCGGAGCGCACGGAACCCCCGGAGCTCCGACTGCGCCGACTGCCCCTGCGCCGGCCGCTTCTGCGGTAGCCGCCCCTCCAGCGGGCGGCGAGAAGAAGTAGGGAGAAGACATGGAAACCCGCGCGACGCTGTACGGGGTGCGGCTTTCGGCCCAGAAGGGGCGGCTCGTCGCCGACCAGGTGCGCGGGCTCCCGGTGGAAAAGGCCCTCGATCTGCTTGCCTTCAGTCCGAAGAAAGCGGCGCACATCATCAAGAAGGTTCTGGAATCGGCGATTGCCAATGCCGAGCACAACGAAGGCGCCGATGTCGACGAGCTGAAGGTAAAGACCATTCTCGTGGAACAGGGCATGTCGCTCAAGCGCTTCCAGGCGCGCGCAAAGGGCCGAGGCAACCGCATCACCAAGCGGACCTGCCATATTTTCGTGACAGTCGGGGACGACGAGAACAAGAAGGCGCCGGCCAAGCCAGCAAAGAAATAGGGCACCCATGGGACAGAAAATTCATCCGATCGGCTTCAGGCTCAGCGTCAACAAGAACTGGTCCTCGCGCTGGTACGCCAACAGCAAGAACTTCGCCACGATGCTGAACGAGGATCTGAAGGTCCGCGATTATCTGAAGAAACGGCTTTCCCATGCCTCGGTCGGCAAGGTGATGATCGAGCGGCCGGCCAAGGACGCCCGGATCACCATCCATAGCGCGCGGCCCGGCGTCGTGATCGGCAAGAAGGGCGAGGACATCGAAATGCTCAAGGCCGATCTGCGCAAGCTCCTCGGCGTGCAGATGGTCCACGTGAACATCGAGGAAATCCGCAAGCCCGAGGTCGATGCGCAGCTCATAGCGGATTCGATCGCGCAGCAGCTGGAAAAACGGATCATGTTCCGCCGTGCCATGAAGCGCGCCATGCAAAACGCCATGCGCCTGGGCGCTCAAGGGATCAAGATCATGAGCGCGGGGCGCCTGAACGGTATCGAGATCGCCCGCACCGAGTGGTATCGCGAGGGGCGCGTTCCCCTTCATACGCTGCGCGCGGAAATCGACTACGGCTTTTCCGAAGCGAAGACCACCTACGGCGTGATCGGCATCAAATGCTGGGTTTACAAGGGCGAAGTGATGGCCAAGGGCGACCAGCCGGTCGCGCCTCCGGCCCCGACCGGCGACGAGGTCCTCGCGGCGAAGAAAGTGAAGAAGGCGACGCCCAGACCCGCTCCGATCGCTGCCGAGGAGAAGCCCGAACCGGTCGCGGCGGTCAAGGCGGCGGCCGACGCGGGGAGTCCGGCCGCGGCCAAGCCCAGGGCCCGGCCCCAACCGGTCGCCGCGAAAAAGGCCGGAGACGCGAAGGCAAAAGCCGAAGCGAAGCCGAAAACCGCGGTGAAGAAATCCCGCAAACCCAAGACCTCGTAGGCGAGGAGCCATTTCATGCTTCAACCAGCCAGAACCAAGTACCGCAAACAGCAGAAGGGGCGCAACCGGGGTGTCGCTACTCGCGGAACGAAGGTTTCTTTCGGCGAATACGGCCTCAAGGCGACGACGCGCGGACGCCTTACCGCGCGCCAGATCGAGGCCGCACGCCGCGCCATGACGCGCCACATCAAGCGGGGCGGGCGCATCTTCATCCGCATCTTCCCGGACAAACCCGTCTCGCAAAAGCCCGCAGAGGTGCGGATGGGCAACGGCAAGGGAAACCCGGAGTACTTCGTCGCTGAAATCAGGCCGGGCAAGGTGCTCTACGAAATGGACGGAGTGGACGAGCCGACGGCGCGGGAAGCGTTTGCCCTGGCCTCGGCCAAGCTTCCACTTCGCACGATTTTCGTGTTCCGTCAGATGGGGTGAGGGTCGGACAAGGGGCATGACCATGAAGGCCAGTGAACTCCGCGCCAAGGATCCGGCGCAGCTTTCCAAGGAGCTCGAGGAGCTGCTGCGAGCTCAGTTCGGCCTGCGTATGCAGAAAGCGACGCAGCAGCTCACCAACAGCAGCCAACTCAAAATAGTGCGCCGTGACATCGCGCGGGTGCGCACCATCCTCAAGGAAAAGGCGGAAGTGAAATGAGCGAGGCCAAGACCACCCGTACGCTGACCGGGCGAGTCGTCAGCGACAAGATGGACAAGACCGTCACGGTATTGGTCGAGCGCCGCGTCACCCATCCGATGTACGGAAAAATCGTCACTCGCTCGAAGAAATACCACGCCCACGACGAGAAAAACGAGTGCGGCGAGGGTGATTTGGTCATGATCGAGGAGTGCCGCCCGATCTCGAGGACCAAGGCATGGCGGATCGCCAAACTGGTCGAGAAGGCGCGCGCCGCGTAGGCTCGCGCACCGCGAAACGACGGGCTGATCTCCCGATAGATTTGGCTTGGCAAGGGTTTTGATTTCGCGTAGAATTCGCTGCCTTTTCACGTCCCGGACGGGATCCAAAACTGCCTGGCCGTAACGCATTCGGGCCGGACAAGTTGGAGACGGAAAAAATGATTCAGATGCAGACGGTGCTCGATGTCGCCGATAACACCGGCGCGCGCGCTGTGATGTGTATCAAGGTGCTGGGCGGCTCGAAACGCCGCTACGCCAGCATTGGCGACGTCATCAGGGTAAGCGTCAAGGACGCGGCGCCGCGGGGCCGCGTCAAGAAAGGCGAGATTTACCACGCCGTTGTGGTGCGTACGGCCTTCGGCGTGCGTCGCGCGGACGGCAGCCGCATCAGGTTCGACTCGAACGCGGCGGTGCTTCTTACGCCCAAATTGGAGCCGATCGGCACGCGCATCTTCGGGCCCGTGACCCGGGAGCTCCGCAGCGAGCGCTTCATGAAGATCGTTTCGCTCGCGCCCGAAGTACTGTGATCGCCTGCAACGGTTGATGCCCGGGACTATGGAAAAAATCAGGAAAGGCGACGACGTCATCGTCACCGTCGGCAAGGACAAGGGAAAGCGGGGGACGGTGCTGCGGATCGTGGATGCGAGGCACCTCGTCGTCGAGGGGGTCAACCGCGTGAAGAAACATCAGCGCCCCAACCCCGTGAAGGGCCAGACGGGCGGCATCGCGGACAAAGACATGCCGATCGACATCTCCAACGTCGCGCTGTACAACCCGCAGACCAAGAAAGCCGACCGTATCGGCTTCAAGCTGATGGAGGACGGGCGCAAGGTGCGCGTGTTCAAATCCAACGGCGAAATGGTGGACGCTTGATCCCCTAGGACCCCGACAAACCCGCTCATGGCTCGCCTACAAGACTACTACCGCAAGGACGTGGTGCCCGATCTGATGAAGAAGTTCGGGTACAGGACCTCGATGCAGGTGCCTCGCATCAAGAAGATCACTCTCAATATGGGCGTGGGCGAGACGACGACGGACAAGAAAATCCTGGACAACGCGGTCGCCGATCTCACCAAGATCGCCGGCCAGAGACCCGTGGTCACCAAAGCCAAGAAATCGATCGCGACGTTCAAGGTCCGCAAGGGGTTTCCGGTCGGGTGCATGGTGACATTGCGCGGGAGGCGCATGTACGAGTTCCTCGATCGTCTGGTCACCGTGGCGATCCCGCGTATCCGTGACTTCCGCGGCATCTCGAGCCGCGCATTCGACGGCCGCGGCAACTACAGCCTCGGCGTGAAGGAGCAGATCATCTTCCCGGAGATCGAGTACGACAAGATCGACGTTCTGCGGGGGCTCAACATCAGCATCACCACCACCGCGAAAACGGACGACGAGGCGCGCGCTCTGCTTGCCGCCTTTCACTTTCCATTCAAGACCTGAAGGATCGCCATGGCCAAGCTCGCCGTGATCAACCGCGACAAGAAACGCCGCCAGACGGTGGCCAAGTTCGCCGCCAGACGCGCGGCCCTGCTCGCAATCATCAACGACGCCAGGCGCTCGGACGAAGAGCGCCAGGAGGCGCGCGAGAAGCAGCAGCAGCTGCCGAGGAACGCGTCGCCCGTGCGGCTGCGCAACCGTTGCAGGCTCACCGGCCGGCCGCGCGGGGTGTTCCGCAAGTTCGGGCTCGGGCGCAACAAGCTGCGCGAAATCGCGCTGCGCGGAGAGATCCCGGGCCTCATCAAGGCGAGCTGGTAGGAGACACCCCGCATGAGCATGACCGATCCCATTGCCGACATGCTGACCCGCATCCGCAACGCCCAGATGGTCGGAAAGACCGCGGTCGGCGTTCCGTCCTCGAAGCTCAAGATTTCCATCGCCCAGGTGCTGAAGGACGAGGGCTACATCGACGGCTTCGCCGTTCATGAAAAGGAAGGGAAACCAGAGCTCGAGATCGGCCTCAAGTACTACGCGGGGCAGCCCGTGATCGAGAAAATCGAGCGAGTGTCCACTCCGGGGTTGCGGATCTACAAGGGGCGCGACGAGCTGCCCCGCATCATGAACGGGCTCGGCGTCGCGATCGTTTCCACCTCCAAGGGCGTCATGACCGATCGTAAGGCGCGCGCCACCGGTGTCGGGGGCGAAGTGCTCTGCATCGTCGCCTAGGAATCGGCCATGTCGCGTATCGCGAAATATCCCGTAACGCTGCCCAAGGGCGTCGAGGCGACGCTTGCAACCGAGGCCCTCTCCATCAAGGGGCCGCTCGGAACGTTGTCGCAGCGGTTGCGCAGGGACGTCAGCATCGAGAAGGACGGCGACAAGCTGGTATTCAAGGCCCTCGAGGATTCGGACGAAGCGAACGCCATGTCGGGAACCCTGCGGGCGCTTGCAGCCAACATGGTGCTCGGCGTGACCAAGGGATTCGAGAAGCGGCTGACGCTGGTCGGGGTCGGCTATCGCGCGCAAGCGCAAGGGGACAAGTTGAACCTAACCCTGGGCTTTTCGCATCCCGTGGTGCACCCCATGCCCAAAGGGGTGAAGGTCGAGACACCCTCCCAAACCGAAATCGTGATCAAGGGGCTGGACAAGCAGCTCGTGGGACAAGTCGCCGCCGAGGTGCGCGCCTACCGCTCGCCCGAACCCTACAAGGGCAAGGGCGTGCGCTATTCCAACGAGCGGGTGATCCTGAAAGAAACCAAGAAGAAGTAGGGAACTACGATGATCGACAAAAAAGCGGCAAGGCTTCGGCGCGCTTCGCAGACGCGCCGAAAAATCCGTGAATTGGCGAAGGTGCGGCTGGCTGTGCATCGAACCAACACCCACATATACGCCCAGCTGCGCTCGGTGGACGGCAAAGTGCTGACCTCGGCCTCCACCATGGAGAAGGAGGTGCGCACCGCGCTCCCGAACGGCGGCAACAAGGCGGCGGCGGTCGCGGTAGGCAAGCGTATCGCCGAGAAAGCGAAAGGTTTGGGCATCGAGGCCGTTGCGTTCGACCGCTCCGGCTACAAGTACCACGGCAGGGTCAAAGCGCTGGCAGACGCCGCGCGAGAGGCCGGACTCAAGTTCTAGCTTGGCGGCGAACGGGAGGCCTTCCTCCCGAGGTCCCGATTTAGGCGAGCACTCTAAAGGAATCACGATGGCGAGAATGCAACCCAGGATGCAGGGCGGCGAGCAGCGCTCGGACGGCCTGAAGGAGAAGATGGTCTCCGTGAACCGCGTCACCAAGGTCGTGAAGGGCGGGCGGATCCTCGGTTTCGCCGCGCTCACCGTCGTCGGGGACGGCGACGGAGCCGTGGGCATGGGCAAAGGCAAGGCGCGCGAAGTGCCCGTGGCGGTGCAGAAAGCCTTGGAAGAGGCGCGCCGCAAGATGTTCCGCGTGTCTCTGAAGAACGGCACGCTGCAGCACGCCGTGATCGGCAAGCACGGCTCCTCCAAGGTGATCATGCAGCCGGCTTCCGAAGGAACGGGCATCATTGCCGGCGGCCCCATGCGCGCGGTGTTCGAGGTGATGGGTGTCACCAACGTGCTCGCCAAGTGCATCGGCTCGACCAATCCCTACAACGTGGTTCGCGCGACGCTCGACGGCTTGAAGAGGATGAATACTCCCGCGCAGATCGCGGCCAAACGCGGCAAGTCGATCGAGGAAATCACCAGCTGAGGGCAAGACGCATATGGACGACAAGAAAATTCGCGTGACGCTCGTCAAAAGCACCAACGGCTGCAAGAAGGAGCATCGCGCCACAGTGCGCGGCCTCGGGCTGCGGCGGTTGCGTCAGACCGTGGAGCTCAAGGACACGCCGCAAGTGCGCGGCATGATCAACAGCGTAATTTACCTGGTGCGCCTCGAGGGATAAATGGAACTCAACACGCTGAAACCCGCTCCCGGCTCTAAGCACGTGCGCAAGCGCGTCGCCCGCGGCATCGGCTCGGGGACGGGTAAAACGGGCGGCCGCGGGCACAAGGGCCAGAGGGCGCGCTCCGGGGGCTTTCACAAAGTCGGCTTCGAGGGCGGGCAGATGCCGCTGCAGCGCAGGCTGCCCAAGCGTGGCTTCAAATCACCGACCCGGGAGGACACCGCCGAAGTGCTGCTGTCGGATCTCGAGCGCGTCAAAGCCGAGAAAATCGACCTCGCGGTGTTGAAAGAAGCAGGCGTCGTTCCAGGATCGGCCAAGGGGGCGAAGGTGATCGTCTCGGGCAAACTCGCGCGCAAAGTGACGCTGACCGGCATTGCGGTGAGCAAGGGCGCGCGGACTGCGATCGAAGCGGCGGGCGGCAGCACCGATGCCCCGATTCCTCAACCCAAGCCCAAACGCGAGCCCAAGGCGGTGCCGGTGTCCCAGCCTCAGTCCGAGGACCCACCGGGAAAAGGGGAAGCGAGACCCGAAAAGCGCGCAGGCGAGGCGAAGGCAGCGAGCGAATCGAAAGGCGAGCGCAGCGCGAAAGACAAGAGCCAAGGGAAAGACAAGAGCCAAGGGAAAGACAAGCGCGAACCAAAGGAAACTCGTCCGGGGCCGGAGGGCAAGAAAGGCGGCAAAGCCTAGATGGCCGCGCCGAACCCGCAGCTCGGCAAGACCGGCAAGTACGGCGATCTGAAGAAGCGCCTGACGTTTCTGCTTCTGGCCTTGGTCGTTTTCCGGATCGGCGCGCACATTCCCGTGCCGGGAATCGATCCGATCCGCCTTGCCGAGCTGTTCCAGTCGCAGCAGGGCGGGATTCTCGGACTGTTCAACATGTTCTCGGGCGGAGCGCTCTCGCGCTTCACGATCTTCGCGCTCGGCATCATGCCCTATATCTCGGCTTCGATCATCATGCAGCTCATGACCGCGGTGTCCCCGCAGCTCGAGCAGCTCAGAAAAGAAGGCCAGGCGGGCCAGCGCAAGATCACCCAGTACACGCGTTACGGGACGGTCTTTCTCGCGCTTTTCCAGGCGACTGGCATCTCGATCGCGCTCGAGTCACAGCCCGGACTTGTGATCGACCCTGGCCTGATGTTCCGCTTCACCACCGTCGTTACGCTGGTCACGGGCACCATGTTCCTGATGTGGCTCGGCGAGCAGGTGACCGAGCGTGGTTTGGGCAACGGCATCTCGATCATCATCTTCGCCGGAATCGCCGCGGGATTGCCGAATGCAGTCGCCGGAATGCTCGAGCTGGTCCGGACCGGCGCCATGTTTCCGCTCACGGCGCTCGCGATTACAATCGCCGTCGTCTTGGTGACGTGGGCGGTCTGTTTCGTCGAGCGCGGTCAGAGGAAGATCTTGGTCAACTACGCCAAGCGCCAGATCGGCAACAAGGTCTACGGCGGACAAGCCTCGCATCTGCCCTTCAAGCTCAACATGTCAGGGGTCATACCGCCGATCTTCGCCTCATCGATCATCCTGTTTCCGGCGACCATTGCCGGCTGGTTTACAAGCGGTGTCGCAGGCAGCAACACCTGGGAACTGCTGTCGAAGGGGCAAGTCGGGGCGGCATTCAGCCTGGTGATCAGGGACCTCGCATCCACGCTTACGCCGGGCCAACCGGTGTACGTCATGCTCTATGCAAGCGCGATCGTTTTCTTCTGTTTTTTCTATACGGCGCTGCAATACAATCCGAAGGAGACGGCGGACAATCTGAAGAAGTCGGGCGCCTTCGTTCCAGGCATCCGGCCCGGCGAGCAGACGGCGAAATATCTAGAGAAGATCCTCTTGAGACTTACCTTGGCCGGCGCCATCTACGTAACCCTGGTTTGCCTGTTGCCCGAGTTCCTGATCCTGCGGTGGAATGTACCGTTCTACTTCGGCGGTACCTCGCTACTCATCATCGTCGTGGTGACGATGGACTTCATGGCGCAGGTGCAGGCCTACATCATGACGCACCAGTACGAGAGCCTGCTCAAAAAGGGGGGGTTCAAATGAGAGGAATCCCGACGACCCGGTGATGGGTGCGAGAACAAGGGGGCACGGCGCGTTGAGAACCCCCGTTTAGAGGGACAGAACAACAGTAACGAACATGGCGAAAGAAGACGTGATCCAGATGCAGGGAGAGATCATGGAAACCCTGCCCAACGCGACCTTCCGCGTCAAGCTGGAAAACGGACACGTCATCCTGGGACACATCTCCGGGAAGATGCGCATGCACTACATCCGGATTCTCCCCGGAGACAAGGTGACCGTCGAGCTGACGCCCTACGACCTGACTCGCGGACGCATCATATTCCGCGCGAAGTAAACCGACTGAAAGGAAGCACGCATGAAAGTACTCGCCTCTGTGAAAAAGATTTGCCGCAACTGCAAGATCGTGCGACGCAAGGGGGTTGTGCGCGTCATCTGCAAGGAACCCCGCCACAAGCAGAGGCAGGGGTAGCAAATCGGTAGTTAACGAACGGATTTCACGTTATAATTTCGGGTTTCCTTTTCGGCGAATAAACGGAGCAGGGTATGGCCCGCATAGCGGGAGTCAACATTGCGAATCATCAGCATGCCGAGATCGCGTTGCAGGCGATCTTTGGCATCGGGCGCTCGCGCGCGCAGGCGATCTGCGCTTCAGCCAAGGTTAATAAGCATTCTAAAATCAAAGACTTGTCAGAATCAGACATGGAGCGTCTGCGCGAGCAAGTCGCAAGATTTACCGTCGAGGGCGACTTGCGCCGCGAGGTCTCGATGAATATCAAGCGGCTGATGGACCTCGGCTGCTATCGCGGCACCCGTCATCGCAAGGGACTGCCGGTTCGCGGCCAGCGCACCCGCACCAACGCGCGTACGCGCAAAGGCCCGCGCAAGGCCGCGGTCAAGATTACCGCTGCGGCCCCGAAGGCCGGCTGAGCGAACGAGGATCCCGACCATGGCAAAACCGCCTGTCGCACCGACCGCAGCAGCACGCGTTCGCAAGAAAGTGAAAAAAAACGTGGCCGAAGGCATCGCCCACATTCACGCCTCGTTCAACAACACCATCGTCACCATTACCGATCGCCAGGGCAACGCCCTGGCGTGGGCGACATCGGGCGCCGCAGGGTTCAAGGGCTCGAGAAAATCGACGCCGTTCGCCGCCCAGGTCGCGGCCGAGCAGGCCGGCCGCGCAGCACAAGAGTGCGGCGTAAAGAATCTCGAGGTGCGCATCAAAGGCCCGGGGCCCGGAAGAGAGTCGGCGGTGCGCGCCCTCAATGCACTGGGTCTCAAGATCAGCAGCATCGCGGATGTGACGCCCGTGCCCCACAACGGCTGCAGGCCGCCGAAAAAGCGGCGCATATAGAGGAAACGCATGGCCCGAGATCTGGATGCCAAGTGCCGCCAGTGCCGCCGCGAGGGGGAGAAACTCTTCCTCAAGGGCGAGAAGTGCTTCACCGACAAATGCGCGATCGAGCGCCGCAGCTATGCGCCGGGACAGCACGGACAGAAAAGCGGCGGCCGTATGTCCGATTTCGGCAAGCAGCTGCGCGAGAAGCAGAAGCTGCGCCGCATATACGGGCTCCTCGAGCGCCAGTTCCGCAAGACCTATGCGGAGGCTTCGCGCAGCAAAGGCGTGACGGGCGAGCGTCTTCTGCAGCTCCTGGAGTCGCGCCTGGACACAGTTTCGTACCGCATGGGGTTCGGCGCGAGCCGCACCGAGGCGCGCCAGATCGTGCGGCACAACGGCATCCTCGTAAACGGCAAGCGTGTCAACATGCCTTCCTACCAGGTGCAGCCGGGCGACACCGTCGAAGTTGCGCCCAAGACCAAGGAGCAGCTTCGTGTCAAGGGCTCGGTCGCTGCGGCCGAAACGCGCGGCTTCCCGGAATGGATCGAGGTCAATGCAAAGGAAATGAAAGGCACGTTCAAGGCGCTTCCGGCACGTTCCGATCTGCCTTCCACGATCAACGAAAGTCTGGTGGTCGAGCTGTATTCGAGATAGCGCTGCACTCGAGTATCCGGCGAAAGCCACATCGTATCGAGGGTCTTACATGCAAACCAGTGGATTTCTGAAACCGCGCATCATCGATGTCCAAGGCATTGCCCCCAATCACGCCAAAGTCGTGATGGAGCCGTTCGAGCGCGGGTACGGCCATACGCTCGGCAATGCGCTGCGCCGAGTCCTGCTTTCGTCGATGCCCGGATTCGCAGCGACCGAAGTGCAGATCGCGGGAGTGCTTCATGAATATTCGACGATCGAAGGCGTCCAAGAGGACGTCGTAGATATCCTGCTCAACCTCAAGGGAGTGGTGCTCAAGCTTCACAACCGAGAGGACGCTCTGCTCAATCTGAAGAAAAAGGGCGAAGGTCCGGTGATCGCAGGCGACATCGAGGCCACTCACGACGTCGAGATCATCAACCCCGAGCACGTGATCGCGCATTTGTCTCCTGGGGGCAAGATCGAGATGCAGATCAAGGTCGAGAACGGGCGCGGATACATCCCCGGGAATCTCCGTGTCGTCCCCGAGGAATCCAAGGGAATCGGCAAGATCATTTTGGATGCTTCGTTCTCGCCCGTCAGGCGCGTGTCCTATTCGGTCGAATCGGCGCGAGTCGAGCAGCGCACCGACCTCGACAAGCTCATCATCGACATAGAGACGAACGGAGTGATCGAACCCGAGGAGGCGATCCGTTACGCAGCGAGGATCCTGGTCGATCAGCTTTCCGTCTTTGCGGCGCTCGAAGGCACGGCTCCGACGGTCGAGGAAAAGAAGGCCCCGCAGGTCGATCCGATCCTGCTGCGTCCGGTGGACGATCTCGAGCTCACGGTACGCTCGGCGAATTGCCTCAAGGCGGAAAACATCTATTACATCGGCGACCTGATCCAGCGCACCGAGACCGAGCTTCTCAAGACGCCCAATCTGGGCCGGAAATCGCTCAATGAGATCAAGGAAGTTCTGGCCTCGCGCGGGCTGACTCTCGGCATGAAGCTCGAGAACTGGCCGCCGGCCGGGCTGGAGACCGCCCGGACCTCGTGATCGCAGCGAAGGGAAAAAAAGATGCGACACCGGCACGGACTCAGGAAGCTCAATCGCACCAGCAGCCATCGCCTCGCGATGTTTCGCAACATGACCGTGTCGCTGTTGAAGCACGAGCTCATCCAGACCACTCTTCCCAAGGCGAAAGAGCTGCGTCGCGTGGTCGAGCCGATGATCACACTCGGCAAGCAAGCCACGCTTGCCAACCGGCGCCTCGCCTACAGCCGCTTGCGCGACCGCGGCATCGTTGCAAAACTCTTCTCCGAGCTGGGGCCGCGCTACGCGAAGCGAAATGGCGGCTACCTGCGCATCCTGAAGTACGGGTTCAGGAAAGGAGACAATGCGCCGATGGCGCTGGTTGAATTGCTCGACCGGCCTGAGCCGAAGGAAGAGGCCAAGCCGGCTGAGACCAAGACATAGGGTACGCCGGCTCAGCGGATCAGGATCGCCCGGTAGTCGTTGACGTTGGTCCGGGTCGGCCCCGTTACGACAAGATCTTCGAGCCGCGAGAAAAACCCGTACGCGTCATTGTCGGCGAGCAGTTTCCTGGCGTCGAGCCCGAGACGGGCCCCGCGCCCTAGCGACTCGGGCGTGAGTACCGCACCCGCATTGTCTTCCGAGCCGTCGATGCCGTCGGTGTCGCAGGCAATCGCATAGACGTTCGCGGCGCCCGCGAGCTCAACAGCCAGCGACAACAGAAATTCAGTGCAGCGTCCGCCGCGTCCGTTGCCGCGCACGGTGACCGTGCATTCCCCTCCTGAAATCAGAGCGACTGGCGGCTTCAGCGGGTCTGCGTGTTGCGCGATTTGACGCGCGAGGGCTGCATACACTTTTGCTACTTCCGATGCTTCGCCCGTCACGCTGTCACCGAGGTTCATGGTGGGGACGCCGCGTGCATGGAGAAATTCCTGTGCCGAAAGCAGCGCCTGGCGCGCCGTCGCGATGACGCGGTTTTCGACGCGCGCAAAGATCCCGTCACCCGGTTTGGGTGTTTCAGGAACCTCTCCGCCTGCGCCTCGTTCCAGGTGTTCCCTAACCGCAGGAACCGCGTTGACACCGTAGCGGTGCAGGACTTCGAGCGCGTCGCCGTACGTAGTCGGGTCCGGCGCACATGGACCCGAGGCGATGTGCGTGGGATCGTCACCCGTGACATCCGAAATGATCAGCGCGAGCACTGGTGCTCTGCACGCCGCCGCGAGCCGCCCTCCCTGAATCGCCGAGAGGTGTTTTCGCACGGTATTGATGTCCTGGATCGGTGCACCGCTGCGCAGCAGTTCCCTCGTCGTCGCCTTCAGTGCTTCCATGCCGACGGTCTCTACCGGAAGACTGAGCAGCGCCGAGCCCCCGCCGGATACGAGGGCGAGCAGCAAGTCGCTCGGCGCCAAGCTTCTCGTTCGTTGCAGGATTTCTTTCGCAGCGGTTTCGCCCGCCTCGTCGGGAACGGGGTGCCCGGCTTCGATCACCCTGACGCGGCGCGTCGGCAGCCCGTGGCGGTAGCGGGTGATGACCAGGCCCTCCAGCGGCGCGTCGCGCGGCCAGTGCTGTTCGACCGCAAGCGCCATCGAGGCAGCGGCCTTGCCCGCGCCGATCACGAGCGTTCGGCCCGACGGCGGATGAGGGAGGTGGCCCGGGAGGATCTCGAGCGGGTCCGCGGCGGCGACGGCGGCCTTAAAGCTCTGCATGAGCAGCTGCTTCGGATCCATGCGTGGACTCTAGCCGTCGCTGGCGGTGGCCGTGTCGCTCTAGACGTCCATCATTTCGAGTATGGCCTTGAACAGACCACTTTCGGGGTCGCACACCTCGTCCAAAACCGTGAAATGATTTTTTCCCGGGCAGGATATGTCTGTACGGCGCACCTTGCCCCATTTTTCCCCGATGAGCCGGTTCTGGATGTGGAATCCCTCGTTTTCCTCTCCGCCCACGGCGGTGTAGAGGGGTGCGTCGGTAGCGGGAGGCAGGAATGCGGGACTCACTTTCAGTGCCGAACTTTCGTCGAGGTGCACGTCGCAATTCACCGAAGGTACCTTCACGATCTCCGTCAGGTCGTACAGGCCGCTGATAGACATCGCAGCGCTGACGACCTTCTTCGGCAAGCCCGGCGAGTATTCCGGCCATCGACAGCAGAGCATCATGGCTGCCAGATGCCCTCCTGCTGAGTGCCCGCACAGGCATAGCCGGTTCGCGGGCGCGCCGAAATTGTCCCCGTTTCGGCGCAGCCACGCGCAGGCTTGGACCATCTGCATCACGATGTCTGCGACTCGCACCGCGGGGCAAAGGGCGTAGTCGGGCACCACGACCGTGACCCCGGCGCCGGCGAGCGCTGGCGCGACGAACGAAAACCGTTTCTTGTCGAGCGAACGCCAGTATCCCCCGTGGATGTACATCAAAAGCCCGCGGCTTCTTCCTTGGGCGCGAAAAACGTCCATTTTTCCGGCTTCGCCCGGGCCGTAAGGCACGTCCAAATAGCACTCGAGGGCGGCGCGGGCTCGCTGCGAGTGCCTGTCCCAGCGGTCGAAGATTTCCTGATGGTCCTTGACTATGAGCCGCGGATTGTAGAGAAGGTCGTAGTTTGCTTTGTCCGCGTTCATCGTATTGTTCCGGAAAGTGGGTCTCGCCGCACTTCGGGCGCGCAAAGACGCCGCCGAGCACGGGAATCAAAAGTGCGTGGATCTTGCTACGTCGCGCGGCTTAGAACGCCTCGCGCCAAAGATCGAGTGCCTGTTGCACTGGGCGGTCCGAAAAACTGAACAGCACCGCCTGTTCGTCCGCTTCGAGGTTGTATGGCAGCCAGGACGGGCAGACGAACACGTCCCTGGGTCCAAAGACCAGGATCTCGCCTCCAACGCGGCAGCGGCCTTTGCCTTCGACCACCGCATATACCGTGGAGTCGCTCGAGCGATAGGCCTTCCCCTTGAATCCCTTGGGCAGGAGCTGCAAGAAGGTGCCGATGGTCGGCATTGCCCAGTCGCCCGTCACGGGGTTCGTATACTGCAGCTTGTGGCCCCAGCAGGGGTGCGCGTCGTTAGCCTGCTCAAGCGTCTCGAGCGCTTCGCGAGCACGCTGATACGGATACCAGAAAAGCGGCGAAGTGCGGGTCTTCGCCCTGTACTCCACCGGTTTCATGGTGTTGCCGAATTGCGCGAGGTTGTCGCCTTCGGTGCGGCTCGTGTGCTGGGCTTCCTGCGGCCCCTTTTCCATGAACTGGGCATCGAGCAATTCGACGAGCGGGACGTCGAGGCCGTCCAGCCATACCATAGGTTCTTGCGAGGGATTGCCGTGGTCGTGGAAAGTCCACGACGGCGTGATGACGAAATCACCAACGCCCATCGTTACTCTCTCGCCGTCCACCGCGGTGTACGCGCCCTTGCCTAGCAGAATGAAGCGCAGGGCGGATTGCGAGTGCCGATGCGAGGGCGCAACTTCCCCGGGCAAGATCAGCTGCAGCCCCGCGTAAAGGCTGTGGGTAATGCTCGAGCGGCCCCTAAGTCCGGGGTTCTCGAGCACTAAAACCCGTCGCTCGGCCTCCTGTGCGCTGATCAAGCGGCCGGCCTCCTGGATCCAGGGCCACATATGATCCCATTTCCAGAGGTGAGGCTTGCAGGGCGTGCTGGGGGTGGGTGTGATGATGTTGTGCAGCACCTCCCACAATGGGGTGACGTTGGCTTTGTCGATCTTGTCGTAAAACGCCTTGCGATCTGCGGCAAGCTTGGTTTGCAGAACGGCGGCCATCCGCTCCTCCAGAGACCCAGACGGGTAGAGAAACGATTTTCCGCCAAAGCAGACGATCGCGGCAACCTCGCGCGCCGGCCACAGCGATTCGGGCCGAGGGCAAAGGCGAGCGCCCCGAGATAGTTGGGCAACTGCCCATTTTTCTCGTGTGATTGCCTGCTGGCGCCTGCAAATGTTGTCTGTGGTTCTAAAGTCGGGTTTTGGGAGGGTGTGCCAAGAGTGTTTCATAATTATATTATTATTCATGGTATTATATCGGAGTATGCGCTAACCCATAAAGGGACATCAGGCTAGTAGGATGGATCCCACTATTCGTCCCACTTTCACGATGGGCAAAATTGTGGTTGACCCTGGTTGCCTAGGCATCTTGTAATGACGCCGAAGCAGCCAGTCGCTTCGACGGGAGGAAAGAGGAGGAGATGGCGTGACGGCTGAGCAGTTGCTGAGCGAGATCGCGGATTACTGCAGGCGCGTCGGCATGGCCGAGTCGACCTTCGGCCGGCGTGCCGTCAACGACGGTAAGCTCGTCGGACGGCTGCGCATCGGCGGACGCGTGACCATGGAAACCGTGGAGCGCGTGCGCACGTTTATGTCGGAGCACCGGTCGGTCGAGAGCCGCGGTTTGGTTCGGCTGCGGTCCTCAGCCGGGAGCCTGGCCGGCGGCGAGGCCGCGGTCCTGGATCAGCCCAAGGTCGCCGTGCCCTTCGAGGCTAAGCACGAATCGAAGACCAACTTTCGTTTCTACGACAATCGCCAGAAGTATTTGCTGTTCGTCAGCACCTGCAGCGAGAAATGGGTGGTCGCGCAGCGGGTCGGCATGGAACTCGCCAATATACATCCGCGTCCTCCTGCGGTCAGGGTGTTCGATGCCGGCGTCGGCGACGGAACGGTCCTCGCCCGCGTCATGCGCGCAATGCACCAGCGGTACCCGACGATGCCTTTCCACATCGTGGGCAAGGAAATCAGCCTAGAGGACGTTCGGCTCGCGCTCGATCGCATGCCGGACCGCTTCTTCGAGCACCCGGCGACGGTGCTCGTCATGACCAATCTCTACTACTCGGAAGCTCCCTGGCTCACGCCGAAGTCGGTCACCGCCGCCACGAGTCTCGTCTGGAAAGAGGTCGCGCTTACGGGAGCGACCTCCAGCGAGTTCGAACAGCAGATCATCGGACTGCAGCCGTTCCTGAACGAGCACTGGCGCGCGGCCGTGAGCAAGACGAGCGGCAATCCCGTGTATGCGAAGCCGGTGGTGCTCGTGCTGTACCGGGAAGATCATAAGTTCCTTCTCGACCAGGTGTTACCGCGCCGCGGCGCCGCCCGCGCCGACTACGACCTGGTCATAGCGTCGCAGCCCTACCGCGCCCGCGCCTCGGCCGAGTTCAAGGCGTCCAAGGTCCTTGCTCCCCTCGCGCGGAGCCTCGCGTCGGGCGGGCGGATGATCGCGATCCATTCCCACGGCCGGGACCCGGGGCTGGAAATCGTGCAGCGCGTCTGGCCGGGAGAAACTCCGTTCCAGACCGATCGCCACTCGCTGCTGAAGGCCACCCGCGCCGCGCTCGGAGCGGACGGCCGCGACCTCAACTTCAACGCCTATGCGGACAACCGCTCGATATTCCGCTACGAGATGCACACGCTCCCGGAGGAAATCAGCGACGCGATCGGCACCTCGACCCTTCTCGCGGCGTGGAACGCCGCCGTTTACGTGGCGCAGATCGAGGATCAGCGCCTGGGCGAGGTCATGGGAGACCGCGGATATCTCGAGGCGACGCAGGAGGTGCTGCGTCGCCACAAGGGCCTCTGGTTCCTCGACGAGTCCTACGTGATCTCGCGCAAGCGCGACTGAGCGCATGCAAGCGGACCTGACCGTGGAGCCTGAAACCGCACTCGGCGCATTAAAGGACGATGAGCGCCGCAACATTCCGGCTCTACTCGCCGGGGCCTCGCTCGAATTGTCATCTCGGGATCCGGCCGAGATCGACGCGTGCGCCGATTTGCTCGAGCCGGGGACTGCGGTTTACATCAGCATGCCGCCGGGACAGACCTACCACGGAAACGTGGCCCTGGCCACGCGGCTGAGACGAGCCGGCTTTCGCCCGGTTCCCCACGTTGCGGCGCGCCGGATCGCCAGCCGCGATGCGCTCGAGGAATACCTTGCTCGCGCTGCGGGCGAGGCGGGCGTTGACAGCGCCCTTGTAATTGCCGGCGACAGCGACCGGTCGAGCGGGCCGTTCGATTCGAGCCGTGCTCTTCTCGAAACCGGGCTGTTCCAGCGTCACGGGGTCGTGCGCATCGGAGTGGCGGGCTACCCCGAAGGTCACCCCAAGATAACGGAAAGCGCCCTTGAGAGCGCGCTCACCGCGAAGAAAGTCCTAGCCCGAGAGGCGGATCTCGATCTGCAGATCGTGACGCAGTTCTGCTTTGAGTCCGCGCCGATCCTCGCATGGGCCGCGAAGATGAAGGGGCACGGGCTGCCGATGCACATCGGGCTCTCGGGAGCGGCGAGCCTCCCGCGCCTGCTGCGATTCGCGGCGCTTTGCGGTATCGGAAACTCGGTCCGCGCCCTCAAAGCGCGACCCCGGGCGATCACGCGCCTTCTGGTGGAAGCCGGCCCGGAGGTCGTCGTGAGGGACCTTGCGCGTCCAGGCCGTGCGGCGATCGCCGGAGTCCACTTCTTCTGCTTCGGAGGCCTTTTGAGGACCGCGCGCTGGCTGCGAGGAGTGCGTGAAGGGCGATTCGAACTGACGCCCGACGGCGGTTTTCGGGTCGAGGCTGCCTAGGAGAACCGGCAAGATAAGGCAGAATACGCGCGATGCACACGCAGGCACTTATCGTCGGCGGCGGCCCGGTGGGTCTTACGCTCGCCATCGATCTCGGCAGGCGCGGCGTGCGCTGCACCTTGATCGAGCAGAAGGAAGCACCGCAGTTTCTGCCGAAGATGGAACGATGCAACGCGCGCACCATGGAAATCTTCCGGCGCATGGGAATCGCCGACAAGGTCCGCGCCGCCGGACTGCGCGGCGACATCCCGATGGACGTGTTCATCATCCTGTCGCTGGCCGAGCCGCCGCTTCTTCACCTGCCCTACCCTTCGGTGGAGAGGGCGCGCGCCGAGATCCGCGCCTGCAGCGACGGGAGCCTGCCGCTGGAACCGTACCAGCTCATTTCGCAGTACACGCTGGAGCCGCTGCTGAAGTCGATCGCCGAAGGGCTGCCCTCGGTGACGGTACGCTACGCTTGCCAGCTTGAATCGTTTACCCAGGACGAATCAGGGGTCATCGCGAGCGTGAAGCACGCGGACGGCACAGGCGGCGCGATCGGGGCGTCGTATATGGTGGGCTGCGACGGCGGCGCGAGCACCGTGCGCAAGCAGCTCGGCATCAAGCTGCGCGGCGAGCACAACATACTCGAGCTGCGCCAGGCGCTGTATCGCTGCGACGAGCTGTTCGAGCGCCTCCCCATCGGCAAGGGGCCCGGCAGAGGGCGCCACTATCACGTTGCCGACGGCAACAACGGCTTTCTCATCATGCAGGACTCGACGAAGCACTTCACCTTGCACGCCGTGGTCGAGAAGGACGCCGCCATGAACGCGATGTTCGAGCGCACCGTTGCAATTCCGGTGAAGTACGAGATGCTCACCTGCGCCCCGTGGCGGCAGAACCTGTTGCTGGCGGACCGTTATCGGGATGGTCGCGTGTTTCTCGCCGGCGACGCCGTCCACCTGGTCATCCCTACCGGTGGTCTCGGCATGAACTCCGGCGTCGGCGACGCGATCGATCTTTCCTGGAAGCTCGCTGCGACCCTGCAGGGATGGGGTGGGCCAGCGCTGCTCGACTCGTACGAATCCGAGCGGCGGCAGGTCGGCGATCGCAACGTCGGCGCCTCGCGCTACGCTTCGCTCGGGCGGCGCAAGTGGCACGCGCAATACCGGCCGAACATTCGCGAGAACACGCCCGAGGGCGCCGCCACGCGCGAGAACCTCGTGCGCGTCGCCAGCGTCGAGCAGCCCAAGTCGAACGAGATGATCGGCGCCGAGCTCGGCTACCGCTACGTCGATTCCCCGATTGTGTGCGACATACCCGGCGGGCCCGAGCACCGCTTCCGCGTCTATGAGCCGAGCACGTGGCCGGGCGCGCGCCTGCCGCACGTGTGGCTCGCCGACGGCACGCCGATGCAGGATCACATTCCGTACGAGGGTTACACGCTGCTGCGCCTCGGCCGCACGAACGCCGATACCTCGGCGTTGGAAAAGGCGCTGCGGACGTTGGGCGCGCCGCTCGCCGTACTCGACGTGCCGGACGACGCGCCGCGTCAGGTGTACGGCCACGATCTCCTGCTGCTTAGGCCCGACCTGCACGTCGTCTGGCGCGGCAATCAGCCGCCGGAGGATCCGGGAAACGTAGCGGCAACCGTAACCGGGTACGGGGAATCCGATACTCGTGCTCAGGCGACTCTGCGCTTTTCCGGCTGAGGCCGGCGCATGAACTTCACGGGCTTCGGCCTGGGCGGCAGCGGCGCGATGCCGAGCGTCTCCAGGGACAGCTCGAGCTTGCGCCCTTCGGGGTCGGCCAGCGCCGCCTCGCGCGCCTTGCGGATCGCGTCGATCCGGGCGCGATCGTCCGGCACCACGTCGCCCTCGACCAGCGTATCGAGGATCCTGAGGAAGTTTCCCTTGCCGCGCTGGTGCGTGTCGCCGTAGCCCTTGATCAACCGGCCGCATAGGCCAATTTCGAGTGCGAGCTCTGCGTCCCGCTTCGCTGCGGTGGCGATCGCGACGAGCCAACGGTCGATCAGGATCTGCTCCTCGTGCCAGCGCGAGGTCAGAGGCCGCAACGGCCGCAGCCAAGCGAGGAAACGAAGCGCGAGAAATCCGCTCACGCTGGTCGTCTTGACGTGCATGCCGATGTTGAGCTTCTTGGCAAGCCCGCTCGCCTCGGCGAGGGCCTTCAGCGGCCGCGCGAGAAACCGAGGGAGCACCGCGGTGAACTCGTCCACACCGGGCTTGAGGAATTCGATGATGTGCAGCGGCTCGTGCGGTTTCGCCTGAACCTCCTCGCGAACGCGCTCGAAGCGGCTTCTGCGCGTCTTCAGGTCGGCGACGCGGATCACGTCTTCGTAGCACATCCACAGCGCCAGAAAACGCCCGGTTTCGTTGGAGAGCTTGTATCCCTCCGCGGCGTGGTCGAGATTCACGATCGGCTCGAGGCGGTCGAGGTACAGCCTCGCGTAGCTACGGTCCTGAAAGCCGGCGCAGCGCGCCGCGCCCTCTTCGAGCATGGCTCGAGTTTCCTCCGGGAAGGTTTGTCTGACGCGTTCCGAGCCGCTCAGGCGCTTTCTTTCCGCAGGCGTCACAGTCTTGCTCGGCGCCGGCCCGGCTGCAGCGTCGAAGCCCGCCGCAAAACCTCTGAGGCTCGCCTCGGCGCCTTTGCCGCCCGAACGGATCGCCGCCTCGCAGTCGGCGCGCGCGAGCGGCAGCGTTCCCGAGCCGGCCAGCGCCCCGAACATCACCGCGCTGATCACGGTGGCGGCGGCATTCGCCTGCGCCTGCATGTCGAACAGGATCGCGCGCTTCGCGAGTTCCCGTGCCGCCTTGAGCACGACCGCGCTGTCGAACCGCCCGTCGCCCATCTGCATCTTCTCGGCGACGGTGTAGACGCGGTGGGTCGATGCGATCAGCGTGGTCCGGTCGCGCGTCACGAAGCCGTTTTGCATCGCGCGTCCTGCCTCGATCAGCTCGGAGGCGACCATGACGTCCACGTAGCAGGGCGCCGGTGTGAGCGTCATCACGGGGCGCCTGGCGCCGAGTTCGGAGATCTTCGCCGGATAGATCTCGACGTAATAGGTGGTGGCGCCGGTGCGCTGAGCCACGCCCGGAATCGAGGTGCTCTGCACCGGATAGTCGCGCGCGGTCGCGGCGGCGATGATCCAGTCGGCGAGCACGCCGCCGCCTTCGCCGCCGAGAGCGGCGATCAGGATGGTGATGGGACGTTCGGGTAGTACCACTAGCTTCTTCCTTCGGCCGGCCGGAGCCAGCCGATGACGGTGTTGCGCAGTCGCGCGACGAATCGGTCCAAGACGTTCGGGTTTTGTACGATCTCGGCGCGGAAGAACGAAGGGCAAAGGATCGCCGCGTGGGCGACCTCGCCGCACAGCCCGCAGCCGACGCAGTCGTTGTTCACGTGCGCCACCGGGTCCACCTTGAGCGGATCGCTGGCCGCCTTGACCGTGAGCGAGGGACAGCCGGAGAGGCGGATGCAGGAGTGGTCCCCCGAGCACACGTCCTCGTCCACGCCGAAGCGCGTGCGCACCACGCGCTTGCCCGCCTTGAGGGCCGCGGCGATCTGCGGGCGGATACGCCGCTGGCGCTCGAGCTGGCACTCGGCATCGGCGATGATGACCTTCAGCCCCTTGTAGGCTGAGCTCATCGCTTCGCGCAGCGTCTTCGCCATCTCGCTGACGCGGTAGGTGTACACCGGCTTGATCCACTCGACGCCGATCCCTTTGAGCGCGCGCTCGATGCTCATGTCGCCCGATTTCCACTCGGTCTGGTGCCGGGAGGAGGGTATGTTCTGCGTGCCCGTCGCCGAGGTGTAACCGTTCTTCATGATGACGAGAATGCCGTCGCTCTTGTTGAACACAGCGTTGGCGATGCCCGAGGTGAGGCCGTTGTGCCAGAAACCGCCGTCCCCCATGATAGTGACGGTGCGCCCGGAGAACATCGGTGCGATGCCGGAGTTCGAGGCGAGCCCCAGGCCGTAGCCGAGCACGGTGTTGCCGATGTTGAACGGAGGCAGGGTGGAAAAGGTATGGCAGCCGATGTCTGCCGAGATGTGAAACGCGCCCGACTCGCGCTCGATCAGCTTCATCGCCGAGAACACCGGCCGCTCCGGGCAGCCGATGCAGAACCCCGGCGGCCGCGCGGGCACGGCTCCCCCGAGCAGTTCTACGGCGCGCATCTTCGTGACGCTGAGCTCGTCCAGCACGCTACGAATGCCTTCGGAATCGACGCCCGCATTTTCGACGTGAGGCGCCATGGCTGCCAGCCACTTCGCGACGCCCGTGAGCACGACCTCGCCGGTGTACTCGCCCGCCATCGGCAGGAAATCCTTGCCGTGCACTTTCGTCTGCAGGTCGGCGCGGCGCAGCGCCGCGTGCAAGGCGTCCTCGAGATAGGCCGGCTGGCCTTCCTCGACCACCAGCACCGCGACTTTGCCTGAGCAGAACGCGCCGACTTCCTCCGGGATGAGCGGGTAAGTGACGTTCAGGACGTAGATCGGGATTTTCGAAACTCCGAAGGTGTCCGCGAGCCCGAGCTGCTGGAGCGTGCGCACCGCGACGTTGTACATGCCGCCCTGGCAGACGATGCCCAGCTCGGCTATCGGTCCCTCGAAGACCTCGTTCAGGCGGTTCTCGCGGATGAACTTCACCGCCGCCGGCCAGCGCACCTCGACCTTGTGCTTCTCCTGCGCGTAGGTCGCCGGCGGAAGCGAGACGCGGGCGAAGTCGAATTCGGGATTCTCGATCGCGTTCCTGCGCGAGAACTGCGGCGCGCGGTTGTCTTTCGCCTCGAAGGCGCCGTGCACGTGGCAGGCGCGGATGCGCAGCTCCAGCATGACCGGCGTGTTCGAGGCTTCCGACAGCTCGAAGCCCTTCTCCACCATCCTGACGATGGTCGGAAGATTCGGCCGCGGATCGAGCAGCCAGATCTGCGACTTCATCGCGAAAGCATGGCTGCGCTCCTGGATGATCGAGGCGCCCTCGCCGTAGTCCTCGCCGATCACGACGAGCGCGCCGCCGCGCACTCCGACCGAAGCGAGGTTGGAAAGCGCGTCGGAGGCGACGTTGGTGCCGACGGTTGACTTCCACGCCACTGCGCCGCGCAAGGGATAGTTGATCGAGGCGCCGAGCATCGCCGCCGCGCCCGCTTCGGACGCGTTGGTCTCGACGTGGATGCCGAGCTCGTCCATGATGTCCCGGGCGTCGTTCAGCACGTCCATCACGTGCGACACCGGCGCTCCCTGGTAGCCGCCGACGTAGGAGATGCCCGATTGCAGCAGGGCCTTGGTCACGGCGAGGATGCCTTCCCCGTGGAAAGTCTGCCCCGCGCCGAGCTTGAGCAGCTCGACCTCTTTCGTGAAGGAGCGTTCCATGGCTATACGCGGGCTAGAACAGCGCCTTCGGGAGCCACACCGCGACCGCCGGCACGAAGAAAACCAGCGCGAGCACGAGCAGGCTCATGAAGAGGTAGGGCACCACGGCGCGGAAGATGTGGCCCATGGTGACCTGCGGCGGCGATACGCCCTTCATGGTCATGAGAAGCAGCCCATGCGGCGGAAGCAGGAGTCCGAGCTGCATGCAGATGAGGAACATCACGCCGAACCAGACCGTGTCGACGCCGAGCTTGTGCACCAGCGGCATGAAGATCGGCAACGTGATCAGCATCATGCTCACCTGCTCGACAAACAGACCGAGGAAGATCAGCATCAGCATCATCGCCGCGATCAGGCCCATCGGCGCGAGCCCCAGTCTGCTGATCGACTCCACCACGCCGTTGCTCGCCCCGGAGAACGACAGGATCTGCGAGAAGGTCGTCGCGCCGAGGATGATGAACAGGATCATTCCCGAGATGCTCGCCGTGCCGCGCAGCGCGAGCACTAGATTCTGCAAGGTAAGCGCCCGGTAGGCGGCGGCGAGGAGGATCGTGAACAGTGCGCCGATCGCCGCGGATTCCGTCGGCGTCGCCCAGCCGGCGGACATCGAAGCGACCACGATGACGAAGATCGAGACCAGCGGCACCACGTACTGGAAGAAGGGGCGGAATTTCTCCCAGCCGCGGTACTCGGTAAAGCTCGCGGCCGGTGCGAGCGAGGGATTCATCTTCACGCGCACCACGATGTAGACGACGAAGGCGAGGCTTAGGATCAGGCCGGGTACGATGCCGCCGATCAAAAGCTTCGAGATCGAGATGCCGGAGAGGCTTCCGAGCAGCACCGTCAAGGCCGAAGGAGGAATGAGCATATCGACCGCACCTATCGCCATCAGCGGGCCGGTCGCCATGGTCGGGTGATACCCGCGCGCGAGCATCACCGGCAGCATCAGACTCCCGAGCATCGCGGTGGTCGCGATGGTCGAGCCCGAGATCGCCGAGAACACCGTGCCCGCGACCACCGCGACCACCGCGAGCCGTCCCGGAACCTGGCGGATCAGGTGCTCGACGCCGTCGATCACTTTTACGGCGAGCCCCGTGTGGAACAGCACTTCCCCCATGAGGATGAAGAGCGGGATGGGAGTGAGCGAAAAGCTCGCGACCGACCCGACGGAATTGCGGGCAAACTGGACGAGTCCCGCCTCGCCGCCAAGGAATAGCCACGCGCCCAGCAGGTTGATCACCAGGAACGAGAACGCCACCGGCAGGCCGAGGAACAGCAGCGCCGTCGAGCCGCCGAGCATCAGCCACGCCGCTGCGTCCCATGACATGGCTCTAGCCGGTCGAGACCGCGTCGTCGCGCGGCGCGCGCTCGCCGAGTGCCAGGCGGCGCATGCGGAACAGCATCTCGATGGACAGCGCGAGGAAAGCGACCGGCAGCACGCTGAGCAGCCACCACTCCGGCGTCACCAGCGTCTTGATGGATACCGAGCCCGCCTTGAAGCTGGCGATCGCGGCGCGGGCGCCGTAGTAGGTGATGAAGAGGCAGGAGGCGAGGCCCAGGACGTCCACCACCCACTCGAAGGACCAGCCGACCCGATTCGGCACTGCGCGCAGGATGATGTCCACCCGGATGTGCTGCCCGCGCCGAAGCAGCCACGGCGCGGTAAGCATGGTGACGAGGTAGAGCGCGCCTTCCGAGATCTCGTTGCTCCACTCGAGCCCGGCGACGCCCGGGATGATGCGCACGTTGCGCAGCAGCACGTCGGCGCAAATCATCAGCGTCATGCCGAACACCAGCGCGCACGCGGCGAGGGCGAACGCCTCGAGGAGTTTGCCGTAAGCCGCCTCGAGCCGGTCCATGACTATTTCGCGAGCACCTTCTGCAGTTGCGGGCCGTATTGCGGGCTCGCCTTGATGGCGTTCGCCCAGCCGACATCCTTCGCCTTCTCGACGAACGCCTTGTTGGTCGCCGCGTCGAAAGTGATCACCTGTATGCCCGCCTCGGCCTGACGCTTGGCCTCCTGTTGATTGTAGGACTTCCAGAAGTCGTTCTGCGCCTCGTAGGCCTGAGCCTTGCGCTCGAGGTAGTCGCGCTGCGCCGGCGTCAGGGACTTGTACTTGTCGAGGTTGATGATCAGCGCCACCTCGGCGTTGTAGAAGCCCGGGTCGACGCGGTACTTGGTCTTCTCCTGCCAGTTCAGGTCGAAGAGCGCGTGGATCGGCCAGCCGTAGCCGTCGATCACGCCGCGCTCGAGCGCGGTGTAGACCTCGCCGGGCGCGGTGGTCATGACCTGCGCGTTCATCGACTGGAAGAACTCGCGGTACACCGGCGTGATGCGGATCTTCAGTCCGGTGAGGTCGGGCTTGTCGATCTTCTTGTTGAGATAGATATGGAAGGGCGTGAACTCGACGACCTTGGCGAGATAGCGCATGTTGCCCTTCTCGGCCCAGATCTTGTTGATCAGGTCGAAGCCGCCGTTCTTGCGCTGGTCCGCGGCGCTGGTCTCCGAGAGCTTGAGGATGTCCGCCTCGGGCATCACGTTGGTGTAGTAGGCGCCGGTGCTGAAGCCGATGTCCACCACGCCGGTCTGCACCGCCTTGCCGACCTCGAAGGTCGGGATCGCCTTCGGCCCGCCGATGAAGTTGATCTGCAGAACGCCCTTGCCGTCCTTGTTGACGTCGGCGATCCAGTCGAGCGTGCGCTTCACGTAGAACGCGTTCTCGGGGAAAGCGCTGACCAGGCGCAGCGTTATTTCCTGCGCGCAGGCGATCCCGGAGATTGCGGCAAGCGCCGCGGCGAGCGCGAGTCTGGGTGCGAAGCGGGTCATGCTGTCTCCTCCTCTGAGGGATTCTGCCGGGATGCTTGGAATGATACGCCGGATCGCCGCCGTTACACCCATACCTGCAGGACATAGTCGAACGCCGCCTGCGCGTTGGTCATGTCGACCCGCTGCAGCTTGATGCGGTAGCCGTCCTTCGTCTTCTTCAGATGGTGGATGTACAAGCCGGCGAAATGGCGCACGTCGTCGCGGCGCAGCTCCATCATGTGGAAGCGCGAGCGCACGACCACGTCGCCGTTCGGCGATTCGCGCTCGACGACGACGTTGCCGACAACGTGGTTCGTACCCCAAAGCGGCCGCTGCGACCAGGCGTCCGGGTGCAGCACGCGCTTCATGCGCACCGTCATCAGGTTCTTGTCCTCGGCGAAGATCGCGGGCATGCCGTCCCAGGTGGCGTGCGACGGCTCGGGGGGCATCCAGTACATGCCGTCCTCGGCGAAGAGGTCGATGTAGTCCTGCCAGCGTTTCTCGTCGAGGAGCTCGGCCTGCCGGTAGAGAAACTGCTCGACCGCGTGCTGCGTGTCGTGGCCGTTGGGCGCGGTCTTCGCCGCCCGGACCGGCCGTCCCGCCGCCGCGGTCTTCCTCGCGGGCTTCTTCACCGTCCGCTTCTTCACGTCACTTCCCCGAGGCCATGTACTGCGTCCAGGCCTTCATCTGGTTGCGCATCGGCGCCTCCGACGTGCCGCAGTTGGGCGCGGTCTCCACGATGCCGTCCTTTTCCGCGTCGCGGCCGTAGTGGCGGTGGAAACTCACCCAGTCGCCGCCGTCGGACGAGAGGCCCTGATGCGCCTTCCAGAAGTTCTCCAGGTCGTCGGCGTTGATCAGCGTCGAGGGCGAATTGACCAGGTTGTAGTAGGCGAGCGCGCGCCGGTAGATCGGCTCGGGCGCGCCTTTCAGGCGGAAATGCCAGATCTCGGTCAGCGTCTTGTCCACACCCAGCGGCCGCACCGCGCGCAATTGCTGCAACGGCGACTGCACCGAGAGGCCCGGATAGATGAGCACGTGATGGATGTTGGTCGAGAGTATCTCCTCCTTGCGTTTTTCGCCGTAGGCCTTGGCGAGCACGCGTTCGTACTCGAGCGTGTCGGGGTCCTGCGGCCGCAGGCCCATGTAGCCGGTCAGGATGCAGTGGCCGTACGGGTAGTTGAGGGTCTGGAAGTTGTCCCATTTCTCGATCGTCACGGTCGAGAACGCCGACAGCATGTGATACGAGAGCGGGATCTTGCCGGTGCGTTTCTCGATCTCCAGCTCCACTTCCCGCGCCGCTCGTCCGGTGGACTGATGCGTGACCGAGGGGTGCAGGGCGTCGAGCTGATTCTCGAGGAAGATCTTCCAGTTGGAGTGCTGAATCACGCGGAAGCAGTTCGGCACGATCTCGACCTCGCCTTCGGGCGAGCGGTCGCAGATGTCGTCGAAGGCGACTTTCGAGCGCCCGAGAAATTCGAGGAGCCCCGGACCTTCGGCGGCGAGGCTCGCGAACACGAAGCCGCGGTAGTTCTCCACCCGCGCCGCGCGCTTCATGTTGCAGTCGGGATTGTCGCGGGTCCAGCGCGTGCCGGCGTAGCCGGACTCCATCATGGGGATGGCGCGCAGCTTGCCGTCGTGGTGGAAGGTCCAGGAGTGGTACGAGCAGCGGAAGAACTCGCCCGCGTTGCCGCTCCGGTCGCCGCACATCATCGAGCCGCGGTGCGGGCAGCGGTTGTACAGGACATTCACCTTGCCGTCCTTGCCGCGCACCATGAGCATCGGCTGGCGGCCGATTCTCGTCGTGTAGTAATCGCCCGCTTTCGGCACCTGCGTCTCGTGGCCGCAGTAGATCCATACGTGCTCGTGGATGCGCTCCATCTCCATCTCGAAGATCGCCGCGTCCGTATACACCTCGCGCCGCACGCGGTCGGGCTCGACGAAATTTGCCAGGTTGGGGATGCGCTCGTGAAGCATAGCCAGCTCCTTGGAGTGGGATTCTCCGGGAAGAAAAGACTATCACACGCCCAGATAGCGGTGCCACAGCGACCGATCGGCGCCCAGCTCGGCCGATGACCCGTGCCAGGCGACGCGACCGCGCGAGAGCACGGTGTGATGGTCGGCGATCGCGATCAGGCGCTCCACGTACTTGTCGATCACCAGGATCGTCTGGCCGGCTGCCTTCAGCGCGGCGAGGCATCTCCAGACCTCCTCGCGGACCAGCGGCGCGAGCCCCTCGGTCGCCTCGTCGAGGATGAGGAGGTGCGGATTGGTCATGAGCGCCCGGCCGATGGCGAGCATTTGCTGCTCGCCGCCCGAGAGCCGGCTGCCGAGGCTGTCCATGCGCCCGGCGAGGCCGGGGAAGAATGCCAGCACCTTGGCGAGCGTCCACGGGTCGCGCGTCGCGCTGCGGTTTTCCGCGAACGCGACCAGGTTCTCGTGCACGCTCAGGTTGGGGAAGATCTGGCGCCCTTCCGGGACGAGCGCGATGCCGCAGCGCGCGATGCGGTCGGGGCGCTGCGCCTCGATGCGCTCGCCGCGGAAACGGATGACCCCGCTTCTCGCCGGGGTGAGGCCCATGATCGAGCGTACCGTCGTCGTTTTTCCCATGCCGTTGCGCCCGAGCAGCGTCGCCACCTCGCCCGCGCGGATCGCGAGGTCGAGGCCGAACAGCACCTGGCTCGCGCCGTACGCGGTTTCGAGATTTTCCACCTGCAGCAACACGCTCATGCTTTCGCATCCTCCCCGAGATACGCTTTCCTGACTTCGGGATGGGCGCGGATCGCCGCAGGCGCGCCGCTTGCAATCACGCGGCCCGACACGAGCACCGAGACGCGGTCGGCGAGCCGGAACACGGCGTCCATGTCGTGCTCGACCAGCAGCACGGTGATGCGTGCGCGGATGCGCTCGAGGAGCGCAATCATGTTTTCCGATTCCTCGGGGCCCATGCCCGCCATCGGTTCGTCGAGAAGCACGAGCCGCGGGCGGGTGGCAAGCGCCAGGCCCACTTCGAGCGCGCGCTGCTCTCCGTGCGCGAGCGCGGCCGCGACCGCAGCCTCGCGGCCGGCGAGTCCGATTTCGCCGGCGATCATTCGCGCTTCGTCGAAAAGCGGCGCCTCTTCCGAGACCGGCCGCCAGAAAGAGAAGCTCGAGCCGCTTCTCGCCTGCACCGCCAGGGCGAGGTTGTCGAGCACGGTAAAGCGCTTGAACATGCTGGTGATCTGATAGCTGCGGGCGAGGCCTGCGCGAACCCGGGCGTGCTGCGTGGCGCGCGTGATGTCCCGACCCTCGAAAAGGATTGCGCCGCCGTCGCTGCCGAGGCTGCCGGAAATCTGGCCGATGAGGGTGGTCTTGCCCGCGCCGTTCGGGCCGATCAGGGCGTGCACTTCGCCGGGCTTCAGCTCGAGCGTGACCTCGTCGGTGGCGACCACGCCGCCGAAGCGTTTCGAGACGTTCCTCAGCTCAAGCATGCTTCTTCCGCGCGAGCAGGCCCGCGATGCCCTGGGGAG
>Ga0209155_1000123_pt1 | contig 32784 bp, 31 predicted proteins | sample GraSoiAngelo_122_FD_185879 | JGI IMG/M metagenome (GOLD analysis project Ga0209155, IMG submission 185879) | Grasslands soil microbial communities from the Angelo Coastal Reserve, California, USA - 14_0927_02_20cm (SPAdes) (version 2) | ecosystem: Environmental > Terrestrial > Soil > Grasslands ... | reverse complement strand
ATCGACGTAGCGCTCGGGCGCCGGCGGCTTGCCGCCCCAGCTGCCCTCGATCTCGGCGCGCAGCGCGAGCACGTTCCTGAAGCCCTGCATGTCGAAGCGCGCGTCGCGCGCCAGGCCGAATTTCGGGTCGGTCATCAGCTCCCAGGTGCGCGCGGCGACTTCCGGCGTGACCTTGAGGCGCTCGACGAGGATCCTGGTGCCTGCCTCCCGGTTGGCCGGCGAAACGGCCCAGCGGTAGCCCTCGATCAGCGCGGCGATGTAGCGCTCGAGCGTGTCGGCGTTGGCCTTCGCCCAGCTGCGCAGCACGAACGTGCCGCTCGCCTGGTACGGGCCGATGAGATCGATGGCGCGGCCCATGCTCCTCAGCCCGGTCGCCTTCGCGTCCACCGAAAACGGCGGGTTGAGCATCGCCGCCTTGTAGTCCTTGTTTTCGCGCATGCCTTTCAGCCGCAGGAACGTGCCGCCGAGCGGATGGATCTTGTAGTCGGCGCCTTCCTTCAGGCCGTTCATCAGCAGGATCTTCTTCAGCTGCAGCGCATAGGCGGTGTTGGGGGCATCGACCAGCAGCGTGTGGCCCTTCAGGTCAGCGTACGACGCGATATCGGGCTGCACGAAGAACTCGTTCATGCTGCTGTCGCCGCCGGTGACGATGACCACGTCGTGCCGAGCGAGCTCGACCATCGCCACCGCGTTGTCCACCGCGGCTTGCGCGATCTGGAAATCGCCCGCGGCGAGGCCGTCGCGCTGCTCCTGCGAGTTCACGGTGAACAGCACTTCCACCTTCAGGCCATGGCGCTCGAAGATGCCCTGGGACGCCGCCGCCATCACCGGCAACGCCTGGGCACCGGGGAACATCTTGACGCGCAGCGGGATCGGTTGTGCTTGCGCAACCAACGAACAAAAGACAAGAAGCCAAATGAAATTCCGGTACATCGGGATCTCCTCCTTCGTGGCGGCTAGATTATCATTTCAGCCGAGGAGATCGACCATGCTGCAAGAGCGAATCGCGGACCTTTCGAAGTGCGTCGAGCCCGACCGGGTGCGGCGCGAGGTGTACACCGATCCCGAGATCTTCGAGCTCGAGATGCAGCGCATCCACGAGCAGGTGTGGATCTACTGCGGGCACGAAAGCCAGGTGCCGAAGCCGGGCGACTACTACACGGTGCAGATCGGCCGCCAGCCGATGCTGATGGTGCGCGGCGCGGAGGGCAGGATCAGCGTGCTCTACAACCGCTGTCCCCACCGCGGCAACATGATGTGCGGCGACCGGCACGGCAACACGGGCGAGTTCTTCCGCTGCTCCTACCATGCCTGGACCTTCCAGCACGACGGCAGGCTGCGCTCGATCCCGATGATGGAGTCGGGCTACGCCGGCACCCGCTACGGCCGCGACAACCCGGACTGCAGCATGAAGCGCGCGGCGCGCGTCGAGAGCTACCGCGGCTTCGTGTTCGCGAGCCTGGCGCAGGGCGGTCCGGCGCTCGCCGAGTTCCTCGGCGCCTCGCGCGTCGCCTTCGACGACATGTGCGACCGCGCGCCCGCAGGCGAAGTCGAGATCGTGCCCAACTGCTTCCGCGTCATCCAGCACTCCAACTGGAAGATCTTCCTCGAGAACCAGCTCGACGCCCTGCATCCCTCGGTGGTGCACCAGTCCACCGGCCGCGCCGCGCACGAGGTCGAAAAACAGATCGAGAAGCGCACCGGCAAAGCGCCGCTGTCCTACCACATGCTGTCGGCCTTCGCGACGGTGACGATCGACAAGTGGGACAACTTCCAGACGCTCAATTACCCGTATGGCCACTGCATCCTCACCGGCTACATGGGCCTAAGGCCGAAGGATCCTGATACGGTTGCGTATGAAAAAACACTAATAAAAGCCTATGGTAAACAGCGCACCGAGGAGATCCTCGCGGTCAACATCCACCACGTCCTGATCTACCCCGGGCTGTCGGTGCAATCGCCGCTGCAGCAGCTGCGCGCGGTGCGGCCGCTCGGCGTCGACCGCACGCTCACCGAGATCTGGCATTTCCGCCTCAAGGGCGCGCCCGAGCCGATCTACCGCCGCTCGCTCGCCTATTACAACCTGGTCAACTCGCCGGCAACGCTGATCAATGCCGACGACCTGGAGAACTTCTGGAAATGCCACCAGGGGCTTGCCTCCGACGGCGGCGACTGGGTCAGCTTCGGCCGCCACCATGGCCACGACCTCGAGAAGGACGGCACGGTCGAGACCGCGCCGAACTGCGGCACCTCGGAAGCGCCGATGCGCAACCAGATGAAAGCCTGGGCGCAGTACATGCGGGCATGAAGCAGCAGCACGAGGTCGAGCAGTTTCTCTACCGCCAGGCGGAGCTGCTCGACAGCAAGCGCTGGCAGGACTGGATCGACCTGTTCGCGCCCGACGGCGTGTACTGGATGCCCGCCGACCCGTCGCACAAGCACTGGGACGGCGTGCCGTCGATCTTCGCCGAGGACCGCAACCTGATGGACGTCCGGATGAAGCGGGTGCTGCATCCCGACGCCTGGTCGCAGCGGCCGATGTGGGGGACAAATCACGTCGTCTCCAATGTTGTAATTCAAAAAGCCTCCCCAAAAGGTGAAATCGAGGTGCGCTCGCGCTTTCACATGATGGAGCTGCGACGCGACGACGTGCGCCACTTCGCCGGCTCGTACACGCATCATCTGAAGAAAACCAGGGACGGCTTCCGCATCAAGCTGCAGCGCGTCGACATGACCAACGCCCAGGCAGCATACGACTACGTGCTGCAGGTCTGGGTTTAATCACAGGAGGATGACATGACGCGGCTCAAACTCGCGACCGTTTTCGCCATCGGCGCATTGTCGTACGCCATTTCCGGCTCTTTTGCGAATGCCGACGAGGAGCGGAGAGAGCGCCGGAAAGTCGAGGCGGACGCGATCTTCTTCAACGGCAAGGTCATCACCCTCGAAGACGTCGAGCAACCAAAGCACAAGACGAAGATCGTTCGCGCTTTCGCCGTCAGGGACGGACGTTTTCTCGCCGTGGGCGACAACGACGACGTCATGCGCTTTTCCGGCCGCAATACGCGAAAGGTGAACCTAAAAGGGCGCACCGTCATCCCCGGCCTGGCGGACGGCCACTTCCACTCCATCGGCGGCGGCCCGGGAATGGACCTTTCGCAGACCCGCTCCCTGGCGGATCTTTTCGCGGTGGTGGCGAAAGCCGCCCAAGCCGCGGCGCCGGGCCAGATCCTCGTCAGCAACAGCGACTGGCACGAGGCGCAGCTCGCCGAGCAGCGGCTGCCCCTCGCGAGCGAGCTCGACATCTCGGCACCGAACAATCCGGTAGTGCTGGTGCGGGGCGGGCACGAATACATCCTCAACAATGTGGCGTTGAGGCTGTTCAACATCACGCTCGATACCCCGGTTCCGGCAGGCGGCGCGATTCCGCGCACGCCCGACGGCCAGTTGAACGGCGAACTGGTGGACAACGCGAGACAGTTGGTAACCCTGCCGCCCCCGCCGCCGCAAACGCCGGAGCAGCAAAGGCAGGCGCTGCTGGACACGCAGAGCAGGATGAACTCCATGGGGGTCACCGCGGTGAGGAACGCATTGAGCTCGGTGGCGGTCTATCGGCGCTGGCAGGCGTTGCGCGACGAGGGCGCCATCAGCCTGCGCAATGCCTTTCTGATCGGGGGACTGGGAACCGCCGCTGCGGTCGAGAACTTCGTTGCCACCTCCGGCGTGCAGCCGAACGAAGGCGACGATTGGCTGCGGCTCGTCGGCCTCAAGTTCATCTCCGACGGAGGCTTCGAGGGCGGACTGATGCGTGATCCGTACAAGGAGCCCTACGGCCATGGCGGCACCTATCACGGATTGCAGGTCGTCAATGGCGCGAACTACTTCGGGGCATTGAAGGCGGCCGCGCTCCATGGATGGCGAGTCGCCACCCACGCGGTGGGCGACGCGGCGATCGACCTGGTTCTCGAAGGATACAAGCAGGCGCACGACGCTGCGCCGTTCGCGAAGGGCGAGTGGGTCATCGAGCACGGGTTCATCGCGCAGCCGGATCACTTTCCCAGGATCCGCGAATTGGGCCTGGTGCTTTCGGTGCAGGACCATCTGTTCCTTGCCGCGCCTTCCTTGAAGAGGATGTGGGGCGAAGAGCGCGCGGCTCACGTGACGCCGGTGAGAACCTATCTGAACCAGGGATTCCTCCTCGTCGGCGGCACCGATACGCCGGTCGTGCCGTTGAATCCGTGGTGGGCGATGTATCACTTCCTCACGCGCGACACCATCTCGGACGGCGTCTACGGAGCCGACGAGCGGGTGTTGAACCGGGAAGACGTGCTGCGGCTGTTCACGCTCAACTATGCCCGGCTGATTCACGAGGAGCAGACCAAAGGTTCGATCTCCGCCGGGAAACTCGCCGACTTCGTGGTCGTGTCGCGCGATTTCCTCACCGTTCCGGAGGCGGAGATCAGGAATCTGAGCGCCCTGGCGACATACGTAGGCGGCAAGCGCGTGTACCTGGCGCCCGAAATGCAGGACCGCGACCTTTAGGCGATGGAGCTTTCCAAGCTGATACAGCCCGACCGGGTGCATCGCTCGGTGTACGCCGACCCGGCGATCTTCGAGCTCGAGATGCAGCGCATCTTCGGCCGCGCCTGGCTGATCCTCGGGCACGACAGCCAGATCGCCGCGCCGGGCGATTACTTCACCACCCGCATGGGCCGCGAGCCGGTGATCGTCGCGCGCCAGGGCGACGGCTCGATATGCGTGCTGATCAACCGCTGCATGCATCGCGGCGCTATCGTGTGTTCGGAGGGACGCGGCCACGCCAGCGATTTTGTCTGCCCGTATCACGGCTGGACTTACGACACCGACGGCCGCCTGCGCTCCGTTCCCGTGCCTTCGGGCTATGCGTCCGACAGGCGCGAGGAGCTCGGCCTGCGCCGCGTCCCTCGGGTTTCGACCTACCGCGGCTTCATCTTCGCTTCCCTCGCCGCCTCGGGCGCGGGCCTGGAGGAGTTCCTCGGACCGGCAAAGAGCTCGCTCGACGATCTGGTCGACCGCGCGCCGGGCGGCGAGCTGGAAGTCGCCGGCGGGGTCTTCAAGCACGCGTACCACGGCAACTGGAAGCTGATGCTGGAGAATCACCTCGACGGCATCCACCCGGCGCACGTGCACGCTTCGTCGATCGCCGCGTCGCGCGGCGCGCCCGAGCCTGGAGCTCCGGGCGAGGAGAGCTACCGCGACATCGCGATCCGCCAGATGCGGCAGAACGCGATGCCCGAGCCGGTATGGGAGGCGATCGGGCTGTGGACCACGGCGCGCGGCCACGGCTACATGGGGGACTACCACGACGACAGCCGCCTGGTCGCGGCAATGGGCAATCCCGCGTTCCAGGAGTACCGCGCGCGCCTCGCGGCGCGGCAGGGCGAGGCGGAAGCCGATCGCATTCTGGGCGTGACGCTCTGGAACACCATCCTTTATCCGAGCTGCTCGTTCATGAGCCAGTTCCGGCAGCTGCGCATCGTGCAGCCGCTCGCGGTGGACCGCACCGTCGTCTACACCTACTCTTTCCGCATGAAGGACGCGCCGCCGCAGATGTTCCGCGACACGGTGGCCTTCGCCAACGTGGTGAACGGCACCGCCTCGTGGGTGCTCACCGACGACCTGGAGGTCTACGAGCGCGTGCAGCGCGGGCTTTCCTCGGGTGCCGCGGAGTGGGTATACATTGCGCGCGGCGCGGGACGCGACATCGACGAGCAGGACGGGACACGCCGCGGCGCCACCGGCACCAGCGAGGTCTTCATCCGGGCGCAGTTCCGCGCCTGGCTGGATTACATGAATGAACGTTGAGCAGTTTCTCTACCACGAGGCGCGCCTTCTCGACACGCAGCAGTACGAGGCCTGGCTGGAGCTGTTCACCGACGACGCGACCTACTGGGTGCCGCTCGAGCGCGAGCAGAAGGACCCCTTCGAAACCAGCTCGATCATCCACGACGACCGCACGCTCCTCGGGCTGCGCGTGAAGCAGGCGCGCCACCCCAGGGCGCACGCGCGCCTGCCCCTCGCGCGCACCGTGCACCAGGTGGGCAATATTCTCGTCCTGAAAGAAGATGAACCGGAATTTCTGGTCGCTTCCACGCTGACGCTGGTCGAATTCCGGGCCGAGCGCCAGCGCCTCTGGGGCGCGCTCGTCGAGCATCGCCTGCGCCGCACGAGCGCCGGCCTGCGCATCGCCCACAAGAGAGTCGACCTCGTGAACTCCGAAGGCGAGCTCGACGGCATCGCGATCCTCCTCTGACGTGAAGAAGGTATTCCGGGACTACGACCAGGCCGCGCTCGATGCGCAGTACGAGCAGCGCGCCTGGGTGCCGCACGCCGACGACATCATCCGGCGCTTCGGGGAAGCGAGCGACGAAGTACGAGCGCGCCTCGGCGAGCCCGGGACCTATGCCTACGGCGCGAGCGCGGCCGAAACGCTGGACGTCTACGGGTTTTCGACGCGCAAGGCTCTCGTTTTCGTGCACGGCGGCGCATGGAAACGCCAGTCGAAGCGGGAGAACGCGTTCGCCGCGGAAACCTTCATCCACGCCGGCGCGGCTTACGTGGCGCTCGATTTCGCGCTGCTGCCGAGCATCACCCTGCCCGAAATGGTCGGCCAGGTTTGCCGCGCGATCGAATGGGTCGCATCGAATCTGTCCGAGAACGTTTTCCTGTGCGGGCATTCCTCCGGCGCGCATCTTGCCGCCTCTGCCCTGACAAGGGTTGCGTGCGTGAGAGCAGCGCTGGTTGTGTCGGGGATCTACGACCTGCTGCCGGTACGGCTCAGCGCGCGCAATGTCTACGTGCGGCTGGACGAGCGCCTCGAGCATGAATACAGCCCGATCCGGCACACCGATCGCATCCGCTGCCCCGTAACGGTGGTATGGGCGGAAAAGGAGAGCGCCGAATTCGCCCGGCAGTCGCGCGAGTTCGCCGAAAAGCTGAAGGCGCCTGCGCACGTAGGCAACCGCATGAATCACTTCGAGATCATCGAAACCCTGGCCAACCCGCGCTCGCCGCTCGCCAAGATCGCGCTGGAGATGATCGCCTAGCGGCAGTGTTTCCGTCGCATACGTACGTCAGCGCACGGACGCCGCCGGCGAGACGGAGTATGAGAGTCGATGGGGGTTCTTGTGGGGGGTGGGGGCGCGACCGCTTTCCCCGTTGTATGAGCAACTGATCGGAGTATCGCAAAGGGTCGCGTTACCGAGGATGTGTGGCTTGCGCACCGCCCACAGCGCCAGGTGGGGGGTAACGTGGCTGATTTCCTGTCGATTCAAGCCCAGCACGCGAACTTCAGTTTTGTGGTACTGACGTTCGGGCTCACGCTGGCGATCTACTTCACCTTTCGCTACCAGGTCAACTTCTGGTGGCTCAACTTTTGGTACTCCTTGCCATTCTTTGGCAAGCTCGCGCAGCTGTCGAAAGACGCCACCCGTTCGTCGAACCCGGGCTGGCTGTGCGGCGAGGAGACGCTTTGCGGCGATTACCGCACACACATCACGACCACCTCCAAGGCGGAGTTTTACAAGCGTCTTATCTACATGCGAAAGGCGCATGACCGCGGGCGCAAACCGTTACCGGGATGGATGGTCGTCATCCTGTCCATCCTTTTGCTTGCGGAAGGCCTTGGGTTTTCCTACCTGCTTGGGACCTGGATGGCGCGGGAAGGAAGCGCAAATGTGCACACGCTGCTGCTGACCATTGTGTTCGTGATTTGCACGCTCCTGTTGTTTCTGACGCATGCTGCGGGTCACCAGCTTTACCGCAGCGGCCTCATCAGACGCAGCGATAGGGAATGGCGCGAGGGTGGTCGGCACGGAGATTTCCGAAGCGCTGAGGTCATGCTGGACGATGACCAGCTCGTAGACGATCGCGCAGCACCCTATACGCAAGCGGTGAATCGTGTCGGTATTACCGGTGGGTATGCCATCGTTCGAAATGCGATTGCCGCGATCGTTGCCATTACGGCTATCTCGACATGGATGCGCGTAGGCCATCCCAACAGCGAGATGATTGCTACTTTTATCATGCTCGCCGTCATCTTTACCGTGACGCAGATCGTCAGCATCTGCGCTGGCTTCAAGTACGGCTTTGGTGGCAAAGAAAGCGAGGCGGCTTTCAAGGGGACGCGAGGGTTTTCGTCCTACGATGACTATATGGGTCGCGTCGAGCCCATGATCCAGGCTGCGCAGGCGAAGTTACAGGCTCTTCAGCGCAACCTTGCCGCCCTGGGCGGCGACGTCAAGCTCAATCTTTATAAGACATTTGACGACTACATCCGCGAGTCCGAGGCACGCCGGTCGGCGATTGAGATCAAGCGTCTGGCCGAGGCCGATAAGACGCGTGAGGTACTTACGCAATAATCACGTAGCGCGCAATTCAGCTGCTCGCGGTAGTACCTATAATCCGTTCCAGTGACGGCAGCACGCAATGCCAGGCCAGTAGTCGTCGCCGGGGGCGGTATCGGCGGCCTCGCCGTGGCGCTCGCGCTGGCGCGGCGCAACTTCCGGGTCATCGTGCTCGAGCAGGCCGCCGAGTTCGGCGAGATCGGCGCCGGCATCCAGCTCGCGCCGAACGCCTGGCACGCCATCGATGCGCTCGGCGTCGGCGAGCGGGTGAAGAGGCAGGCCGTCTTCATCGAGCACCTGCTGATGATGGACGGCGTGAGCGGCGAGACGGTGATCGACATCCCGCTCGACGCGCGCTTCGCGAAGCGCTTCGGCAATCCTTACGCGGTGACGCACCGCGCCGATATCCACGGCGCGCTGCTCGACGGCTGCAGGGAGCAGCGCTCGATCGAGCTGCGCGCCAGCACGCGCGTGACCGGCTTTCGCACCGAAGGCAATGAAGTGGCGGTTGAAATCGCCGGCGGGGAGCGTATTTCCGCCGCTGCCCTGATCGGCGCGGACGGCGGCCGCTCGGTAATCCGCGAGCGCATCGTCGGCGACGGCGAGCCGCCGGTCTCCGGGCACATGTGCTACCGCGCGGTGCTCAAGGTGGACGAGATGCCGAAGGATCTGCGCTGGGCGGCCGCGACGCTGTGGGCCGGGCACAACACCCACATCGTGCATTACCCGCTGCGCGGCTGGAGGCTCTTCAACCTGGTCGCGACCGTCGTCGGCAAGCACGCGAGCGGCGGCCACAACGAGGAGGCGCCGCCGGAAGAGGTGCTGCCGCTTTTCGCGCACAACTGCGACAAGCCGATGAGCATCATGCGCGTGCCGCAGATGTTCCGCCGCTGGATGCTGCGCTTCCGCGAGCCGGTGGACAACTGGAGCGCCGGGCCGGTGACGCTGCTCGGCGATGCGGCGCATTTCATGCTGCAGTATTTCGCGCAGGGGGCCGCCATGGCGCTGGAGGACGCGGTCTGCCTCGCCGCAACCGCCGACGAAGCCGACGGCGACTTCGCGGCGGCCTTCCGCAAGTACCAGGCGACCCGCCTGGTGCGCGCCTCGCGCGTGCAGATTTCCGCCGGGCTCCTGGGCATGATCTTTCACGTGCCCGACGGCGTCGGCCGCCTGGTGCGCAACGACATGTATCGCGGTCGCGCGGCCGAGCGCTATTACGACGCGCTCGAGTGGGTGTTCACCGCGCCCGATTACGTCAGGAACTTCAAGAGCAAATAAGCTCGGGGCCGATCTCGGCGACCGAGCGCGCTCCGCACAGCTTCATCGATCGCTCGAGCTCGCCCGAGAGGATTTCCAGCGCGCGGCGCGCGCCCGCCTCGCCGCCCGCGATCACGCCGAAAAGCGTCGCCCGGCCGGTGAGCACCGCCTGCGCGCCGAGCGCGCGCGCCTTCAGGATGTCGACGCCGCGGCGCACGCCGCCGTCGAGCAGCACCGTCATCTTCGAGCCGACTGCGCGCACCACCGCGGGCAGCGCCTCGAGGCTCGGCGCGGCGCCGTCGAGCTGGCGGCCGCCGTGGTTGGACACGACCACGCCGTCGCAGCCTATCGCCCGCGCGCGCTCGGCGTCGTCGGGCCGCTCGACGCCCTTCAGGAGGAGCTTGCGCGGCCACAGCTCGCGCAGGCGCTTGAGGTATTCCCAGTCGAAGGACGCGTCCATCTCGCGGCCGACCGCGGTGGCGATGTCGGTCCCCGCGGGGCTCGAGAACTTGTAGCCCTCGAAGTTCGCCATGCCCGGCAGGCCATAGCGCAGGATTTCCAGCAGCCACGCTGGCCTGAAGAGCACGTCGCGCGAGTTGCGCCAGTTCGGCTTGTACGGCGTGACGAAGCCGTTGCGCGGGTCGCGCTCGCGCTTGCCGGACACCGCGAGATCGACCGTCACGAGCATCGCCTCGTAACCGGAATTGCTGGCCCTGAGCACCAGTTTTTCGCGAAATTCGCGGTCGCGCACCACGTAGAGCTGGAACCACAGCCGGCCTCCGGCCTCGGCGGCTACGCGCTCGATGCTGGCGGCGGCGGGCGTGGCCAGGGTAAAGGGGATGCCGTACGCCTTCGCCGTGCGTGCGAGCAGGATTTCCGCTGCCGGGCGCCCGGCGCTGATCCCGCCGGTGGGAGCGATCGCCAGCGGCAGCTTCGACTCGACGCCGAAAAGCTTCACGCGCGTGTCCACTTGCGCGACGTCGACCAGCACGCGGGGCAGCAGCCGTACTCGCTCGAAAGCGGCGCGGTTCTCGCGCAGCGTCACCTCGTCCTCGGCGCCGCCGTCGAAGAAATCGAAGATCGCCCGCGGCAGGCGCCGGCGCGCGAGCTGCCGCAGATCCTCGATATTGATCGCCCTGGAGAGGTCGGCCATATAATTCGCGCAGCACTCTACCTCCGAAAGGCATCCCAGTGTCGCGTCTGTTCGCTTTTGCCGTTGCATTGCTGCTCCCCGTCGCCGGGGCGGCGCAGAGCTATCCCGGCAAGCCGATCCGGCTGATCTGCCCGTTCCCGCCGGCCGGCGCCGTCGACATCGCCTCGCGCGCCACGGCCCACGAGCTGAGCCGGATCCTCGGCCAGCCCGTGGCCGTCGAGAACAAGCCCGGCGCGGGAGGGAACCTCGGCGGCGCCGAGGCGGCGCGCTCCGCAGCCGACGGCTATACGCTGTTCATGACCACCAGCGGCATCCAGGCGATCAATCCCGCCCTCTACGCCAAGATGCCCTTCGATCCGAACAAGGACCTGGCGCCGGTGGCGGCGCTGGTGTCGCTCAACAACGTCCTGGTAGTGCATCCCTCGGTCCCCGCACGGACGGTGCAGGACGTGATCGCGCTGGCGAAGAAAGATCCCGGCAAGTGGACGTATGCCTCGAGCGGCAACGGCACCAGCATCCACATGTCTGGCGCGATGTTCACCCAGCTCACCGGCACCGACATCCTGCACGTCCCCTACAAGGGGAGCGGTCCCGCGGTGACCGATCTCCTCGCCGGCCAGGTCAACATGATGTTCGACAACATCCCGTCTTCGCTGCCGCACATCAAGGCAGGCAAGCTGCGCGCGCTCGCCACCACCGGCGCGAAGCGCGATCCGGCGCTGCCCGATCTGCCGACGCTCGCCGAGGCGGGCGTCCGCGGCTACGAGTCCGGCGTCTGGTTCGGGCTCTCGGTGCCGGCGGGCACGCCGCGCGAGATCATCGTCAAGCTCAATGCCGCGGCGCTGCAGGCCGCCAGGTCGCCGGAGTTCGCCAAGCGCATGACCGACCTCGGCTACAACCTCATTCCCAGCACGCCGGAGCAGATGGCCGCGATGCTCAAGGCAGAGCTCGTGCGCTGGGCGCCGATCGTGAAGTCGAGCGGCGCGAAGATCGACTGACATGGCCAGAGCGAAGCGCATCGAGGGCGTCCTCGCCCCGGTCATCACGCCGTTCAGGAAGGATTACGCGCCCGACGCCGAGCGCTTGGTGCGCCACTGCCGCTGGCTGCTGAAAAACGGCTGCTCGGGCCTCGCCGTGTTCGGCACCAACAGCGAGGCGAACTCGATGTCGGTGCCGGAGAAGCGGCGCCTGCTCGAGGCGCTCATCGCGGGCGGCATTTCGCCCGCGGCGCTGATGCCTGGAACCGGGCATTGCGCGCTGACCGACTCGGTGGAGCTTACCCGCGCGGCGCTCGAGATGGGCTGCGCCGGCGTGCTGATGCTGCCGCCCTTCTATTACAAGAACCTGCCCGACGAAGGCCTGTACCGCAATTTCGCCGAGGTGATCGAGCGCGTCGGCGACGAGCGGCTGCAGCTTTACCTGTATCACATCCCGCCGGTGTCGCAGGTGCCGATCTCCCTCGGCCTGATCGAGCGGCTGCTCGGCAAGTACCCCGGCATCGTCGCCGGCGTGAAGGATTCCTCGGGCGACTGGTCGAACACCAAGGCGATGCTCGAGCAGTTCGCGAAAAGCGGCTTCGACGTGTTCGCCGGCAGCGAGGAGTTCCTGCTCGCCAACATGCGCCACGGCGGCAAGGGCTGCATCACCGCCACGGGCAACATCAACCCCGGGCCGATCGACAATCTTTACCGCAACTGGCGCTCGCCGGACGCCGAGCGCCAGCAGGCCGCCATCACCGCAACTCGCAAAATCGTGCAGAAGCAGCCGATGATCGCGGCGCTGAAGGCGACCGTGGCGCATTTCGGCAACGACCCGCAGTGGAAGACCCTGCGCCCGCCGCTGGTCGAGCTGAATTCCGTTCAGGAAAAAGACTTGATCAGCGAGCTGAAGGCGAGCGGCTTCTCGATGCCCGGGCTCGGTTGAAGACCGCGCTGGTCACCGGCGCCGGCCGCGGGATCGGCTTCGCCACCGCCAATACGCTCGCCGCCGCCGGGTTGCACGTTTTCGCCCTGGATCTCGAATTCCCGGACCAACAGCAAAAGAATCAAATCGTCTTCGATTTATGTGACCTGAAAGGCATCCCCGCGCTCGTCGAATCCCTCGGCGCAATCGACGTGCTCGTCAACAATGCCGGCGTGCAGACGGCGGTGTCGATCGAGCGCTACACCGAAGAAGCGCGCCGGCGCATCCTGCGGGTCAACCTCGAAGCGCCGGTGGAGCTGATCCGCGCGCTCTCGAAGCAGATGATCGAGAGAAAGAGCGGCCGCATCGTCAACGTCGCTTCGGTGGCCGCCTTCACGGCGCACACCGACCTGTGGTACGGCGTGACGAAGGCCGGGGTGGTCAGCTTCACCCGCAGTTTTGCGTCCTATCTGGGCCCGCACGGCATCCAGGTGAACGCGGTCGCGCCGGGGCCGGTGGAGACCGAGCTGCTCAGGAAGGCGCAGCCCGAGCGCATCGAGCAGCTCATGCGGAATGCCTACACCCGGCGCACCGGGCGGCCGGAAGAGATCGCCGAAGCCATCCGCTGGCTCGCCCTCGACGCGCCGGTGGTCCTGAACGGCGCGGTGATCGACGTCACCGACGGCTGCTACCTGCGCTGAGGCTAGCCACAGCCGGGCGCAGGGGAGTAAATTAGCGGGCTGCATTCCAGAGAGGGGGAACACCATGGCGCTCAAGGTAACGAAAGCCGAAGTCTGGTCCGCAATGCTCGTAGACCGCGCGGGGGGCGCCGCCGACAAGCTCGAAGCGCTCGCCAGGGCGGGCGCCGACCTGGAGCTGGTCTTCGCGCGCCGCACGCCCGAGCAGCCCGGCAGCGGGATCCTGTTCGTCAACCCGGTCAAGGGCGCGAAGGCGACCCGGGCGGCGCAGGAAGCCGGCTTGGCGAAGACGGATACGATCCACTGGGTGAGGATCGAAGGCGGCGACAAGCCGGGGCTGGGCGCGAAGATCACGCGCGCGCTGGGCAATGCCGCGATCAGCTTCCGCGGCCTGAGCGCGATCGCGATCGGCACCAAGTTCATCACCTACATCGCGCTCGACAGCGCGGACGATGCGGCGAGAGCCGTCGCGGTGCTGAAAAAAGTCGCCTGAGCGCTACCGCACCCGGTAGATCTCTTCGTCGAAATTGCCGCGCGACACGCTGAGCGTGCCGCGCCTCTTGTCCGGCTGCGCGACCAGCACGGCGCGCTCGTCGCCCTTTTCCCACAGCAGCTTGTAGATCTGGCGCGCGGCCTTGCCGGGGATCTCGATTTTGTCGCGCGTCTCCGACACCGGCGCGCCGTAGCGCGACTTGGCGAACGCGGCAATGCGCTCGGTGTCCTTCGCGTCGAAGCGCACGTCGAAAGCCTGCACCGCGTCCTTCCTCAGGTACAAGGTGATGCGCACCTCGGCTCCGCCGAATGCCACCTTGGAGTCGTCGCAGCGTCGCTCCGCCGCCCGGCTTTTCCACTCCAGCTCCTTGCAGTGGATGCTCGGAAACCTCTTCTTCACCTCGCTCTCGCGCGCGCCGAGCCCCACGCCGTTGACGTCGTACGCGGCGGCCGGAAGGGCAGCCAGCAGCATCGCAAGCAGGCTAATTTTTCGCATCGATTTCACGGCGCCGGAAGCAGCCGCGCTCGTGGTCGTTCACCATGCCCACGGCCTGCATGAATGCATACATGATAGTCGGGCCGACGAACTTGAAGCCGCGCCGCTTAAGGTCCTTCGAAAACTCGTCGGCTCCGCGGCCAGCCAATTCCCAAACGTACTTCGAGAAGCTGCCGCATTCCTTCTTCACCGCGAGAAAGCAGCGCGCGTTGGTAATGGCGGCATCGATCTTCGCCCGGTTGCGCACGATGCCTGAATCCGCGAGCAGCCGCTTGCGATCTTTGGCGTTATAAAGAGAAATTCTTGCAGCATTAAAACCGTGAAATGCGCGCCGGTAATTCGCGCGCTTGGCGAGGATGGTGTCCCACGAAAGCCCGGCCTGCGCGCCTTCCAGGATGAGGAACTCGAACAGCTTCCGGTCGTTCCTGACCGGCACGCCCCACTCCTTGTCGTGGTAGGCGATGGCGAGCGGATTGCGCGCCCAGGCGCAGCGGCGCTTCATGCGACCGGCGCGTTGCGCGCAAAGCCGTCGAACAGATCGAGCAGCCGCTCGCGCCATGCGCAAAGCGGATCCTCCGGCCCCAGCACTTCGTGCGGGCTCATCACTCGCGCCCACTGGAACACCGAGAACAGGATGTAGTCGGCATAGGCCGGCGCGCGGCCGCATACGCACGGCTGGCGCTTGAGCGCCGCTTGCATCGGCTCGAGGGTGCGGCCGAGTCGCCTGAGCGCGTCGTCGCGCTCCGATCTCGTCTGCTCAAGGGATGTCTTCAGGGCTTTTTCGATCGACGAGCGAAAATACTCCTCGTCGGCGGGATCGACCCGCTCGTGGATGTCGGCGGCGATTACCGACAGCATCGCCGGCACCACGGCGCGGTCGACCCAGGCGTTGAAGGCCTGCGACACGCCGCGGCCGATGTCGCCGCCGAAGAGGGCCGGCGCATCGCGGTAGCGCTCCTCCAGGTGCTCGGCGATCTTCCAGGAGTCGCGCACGACGGTTTCGCCGTCGCGGATGATCGGCACCGTCCTGCCGCCCGAAAACGCAATCGCAGCCTTGTCCGACAGGCAGACCGGCTGAGTGGTGAAATCGAGGCGCTTGTGCTTGAGCGCCATCCGCGTGCGCCACGAAAAAAGGCTGTAGCGCCGCTCGCCTTTGCCTTTCAGCTCCCAGAGAGTAATCACGCCGCTTTCTTGACCTCGTGGCTGTCGGGGCGGGCGCGCAGGCGCAGATCGGTCTGCTCGGCGCGCTCGCGCGCGGCGAGGCGGAAGGCCTGGTCGCGGCCCGCGAGGTACTGCGGCGGCCAGAACTGGCTCAGGTGCTGGTACCAGGCGGAGGCCTGCAGCGTGAAATAGGGATTGGTCAGGTGCGGGCGGGCGAGCGCGACCAGATCCGCCTTGCCGGAGGCGAGCAGCGTGTTGACCTGGTCGGGCGTCGTGACCGCGCCGACGGTCATGGTGGCGATGCCGACCTCGTTCCTCACCCAGTCGGAAAACGGCGCCTGGTACATGCGGCCGTACACCGGCTTCTGCTGCGGCACCGTCTGGCCGCTCGAGCAGTCGATCATGTCGCAGCCGGCCTGCTTCAGCATGCGCGTGAGCGCGATCAGGTCTTCGCCCGACAGGCCGCCCGGCGCCCAGTCGGTCGCCGAGATGCGCACCGACATCGGTTTCTGCGCGGGCCAGATTTCGCGGCAGGCGCACCACAGCTCGAGCGGGAAGCGCATGCGGTTTTCGATCGAACCACCATATTCGTCACTGCGCCGGTTGGTGAGGGGGGAAATGAAGCTGGCGAGCAGATAGCCGTGCGCCATGTGGAGTTCAAGAAGGTCGAACCCCGCTTCATCCGCGTATTTTGTCGATTTTTGAAAATCGGCAACCACCTTCTCCATGTCGGCGCGGGTCATCTCGCGCGGCACCTGGGAGATGCCCTCGTAATAGGGGATCGCCGACGCCGAGACCACCGGCCAGTTCCCCTGCTCGAGCGGATGATCCATCCGCTCCCAGCCGAGCTGCGTCGAGCCCTTGCGCCCGGAGTGGCCGAGCTGCATGCACAGCTTCGCCCTGGAGTTGGCGTGGCAGAAATCGACGATGCGCTTGAAGGCGTCGCGCTGCGTCTCGTTCCACAGGCCGGTATCTCCCGGGGAGATGCGCGCCTCGGGCGACGGGCAGGTCATCTCGACATACAGCAGCCCGGCGCCGCCGATCGCGCGGCTGCCGAGATGCACGAAATGCCAGTCGCCCGGCACGCCGTCCACCGCCGAATACTGGTCCATCGGCGACACCACCACCCTGTTTTCCACCACCAGGTCGCGCAGCCTGAACGGCGTGAACATCGGCAGCGGGGGATTCTCGAGGTCGATCTCGAACCCCTGGTCCCTTACTTTCCTCGCAAACCACCGGTGGACCTCGCGCACGAAGGCCGGGTCGCGCAGCTCGAGGTTCTCCCAGGTGATCTGCTTGGAGCGCGACATCACGCCGAAGGCGAACTGCTGCGGCTCCATGCCCCAGTAGCGCTGCATGTGCTCGAACCAGGCCAGCGACACGTTGGCGGCATGCTGGGTCTTCTCCACTTCCTCTCTTCGAGCCGTGTCATAGACAGCCAAAGCTTTGTCTATTTCAGCTTCCTTCTTGAAGCACTCGAACAGCGCAATGGCATCCTCCATCGCCAGCTTGGTGCCCGAGCCGATGGAAAAATGCGCCGTCGCCTTGGCGTCGCCCACGAGCACGGCGTTGTCGAGTACCCAGGTCTTGTTGACGATGTTCGGGAAGTTGCGCCACAGCGAGCGGTTGGGGATCAGCGGGTGGCCGTCGAGCTCGGCGGCGAAGACGCGCTCTAGTACTGGCAGCATCTCGGTCTCGCTCATCGCGTCGAAGCCGAAGTTGCGCCACGTCGCCTCGTCGGTCTCGATCACCCAGGTGGAGCGGTCGGCCTCGTACTGGTAGCAGTGCGCGAGGATGATGCCCTCGGGCGTCTCGCGGAAGAAATACTTGAAGGCGTCGAGCGGGCGCGTCGAGCCCAGCCAGGTGAACTTGTTGGGGCGCAGGTCGACGCTCGGCTGGAAGTGATCCGCATATTTCGAGCGAATTCCCGAATTGATTCCGTCCGCGACGACGATCAGATCGGAATCGGGGAACTCGTCCAGATCCTCGACCTCGCGCTGGAAGCGCATCTGCACGCCGAGATCGCGCGCGCGGTCCTGCAGGATGTTGAGCAGCGCCACGCGCGAGCAGCCGCAGAAGCCGTTGCCGCCAGAGCGCAGCACCTGCCCCTTGTAGACCACGTCGACGTCGCCCCAGTAGGCGAAGCGCCGGCGGATGCGCTCGTAGGTGACCAGATCGTAGGCCTTGAACGTATCGAGCGTCTGGTCGGAGAACACCACCCCGAAGCCGAAGGTGTCGTCGGGCCGGTTGCGCTCGCAGACCGTGATCTCCCAGCGCGGCCAGGCTTTCTTCGCGAGGAGCGCGAAGTACAGGCCGCCGGGCCCGCCGCCGATGATGCTGACTTTCATGCTGCCCCCTCGGGGATCACCGCCGTGGCCTCGATTTCCAGGCGCGCGGCGTCCTCCACGAGACCGCTTACCTGCACCACGGCCATCGTCGGGTAGTGCCGCCCCATCAGCTCGCGGTACGCGGCGCCCAGCTCCTTCAGCGACGCCAGGTATTCCTTCCTGTCGAGCACGTACCAGGTCAGCCGCACCAGGTGCTCGGGCTTGCCGCCGGCCTGCGCCAGGATTTCCAGGATGTTTTTCAGCGCCTGCCGGAACTGCCCGGCAAACGATCGGTCGAGCCATTCGCCCCGGCCGCTCCAGCCGATCTGGCCGCCGATGAAAACCAGCCGGCCCCGGCAGGAAATCCCGTGGGAAAAGCCCTTCGGCCTCGCCCAGCCCGGCGGTTGCAGGATCTGCATCGTCATTGCCTCAGCTTGAAGCGCTGCAGCTTGCCGGTCTCGGTGCGCGGCAAGGCGTCGACGAACTCCACCACGCGCGGATACTTGTACGGCGCGATGCTGCTTTTCACGTACTCCTGCAGCTGGCGCGCGGTGTCCGGGCCGCGCGGGTGGCCGGGCTTCAGCACGACGAATGCCTTGACCACGGTGCCTCGCTCAGCGTCGGGCGAGCCGACCACGCCGCATTCCGCCACCGCGGGATGCGCCAGCAGGGCGCCTTCCACCTCGGGCCCCGCGATGTTGTAGCCGGCGGAGATGATCATGTCGTCGGTGCGCGCCTGGTAGAAGAAGTAGCCCTGCTCGTCCATCAGGTAGGCGTCGCCGGTCAGGTTCCAGCCGTTGCGCACGTAGTTCTGCTGCCGCTCGTCGGCGAGGTAGCGGCACCCGGTGGGGCCTTTGACGGCCAGCCGACCGACCGTTCCCGCAGGGCAGGCTTTGCCTTCGTCGTCCAGCACCGTGGCCCGATAGCCGGGCACGGCGTAGCCGGTCGCGCCGCGGCGCGTCTTTTCCGGCGTGTGCGAGATGAAGATGTGGATCATCTCGGTCGAGCCGATCCCGTCGATGATCTCGATGCCGGTCGCCTGCCTGAAGAGCGAGCGCGTCGCATCCGGCAATGCCTCGCCGGCCGAGACGCATTTTTTGAGGGAAGAAATATCGAAGCCTCCAGCCGCGGCGGCCATTCCGCGGTACATGATCGGCGTGGTGAAGCAGATGCTCGCCTTGAAGTTCTGGATCGTCTCGAGAAGCGTCTGCGGCGTGTGCTTCTCCACCAGGACCGTCGAAGCGCCGTAGCGCAGCGGGAAGCACAGCATCCCGCCCAGGCCGAAGGTGAACGCAAGCGGCGGCGTGCCGCAGAAGATGTCGTCCTTGTCTACCTTGAGTATCGATCGCGGGAAGCAGTCGCACATGGCGATCACGTCGCGATGGAAATGCATCGTGCCCTTCGGCTTGCCGGTGGTGCCGGAGGTGAAGGCGATCAGCGCGACGTCGTCCGCGGCGGTGGCGGCGTTGGTGAACCACAGCGGCTGCTGCAGCGCTCGCTCATCGAGCGAATCCGGCCCGTCGTCGTGCCAGTAGCCCAACGTCTGCAGCGTGGGACATTGCGGCAGCGCCGCTTTCAGCTCGGCGTCGAGGCGCTTGTCGCAGAGGGCGTGGGTGACCTCGGCCTTGGTGATGATGTCGGTCAGCTCCTTCGCGCGCAGCAGCGGCATCGTCGCGACGCAGATGCCGCCCGCCTTCATCACCGCGAACCAGGCCGCCGCCATCGTCGGGTTGTTCGGCCCGCGCAGCAGCACCCGGTTGCCGGGCTTGAGGCCCATCTCGCGCACCAGGACGTTGGCGAGGCGATTGGCCTGCGTGAAGAGCTGCGTGTAGGTACACGCGTCGTCCGGCGAGCGCAGCGCGATGCGATGGCCATGGCCGCGCGTCACCGGCTTGTCGAGCAGCTCGGTCGCGCAGTTCATCCGGCCCGGGTACTTCAGCTCCGGCAGCTCGAACAGGAACTCCGGCCACTGCCCGCGCGGCGGCAGGTTGTCGCGCGCGAACGTATCGGTGTGCGCGGTGTAGCTCACGGCTTCAGCAATTCCCGCGCGATGATGACCTTCTGCACCTCGGTCGCGCCTTCGTAGATGCGCAGCGCCCGTACTTCCCGGTACAGCCGTTCCACGGGGTGCCCGCGCATGACGCCGAGCCCGCCGCAGATCTGCACGGCGTCGTCGACCACCTGCTGCGCGGCCTCGGTGGCGAACATCTTGGCCATCGCCGCTTCACGCGTCACCCGTTCTCCTTTTGCGTCCCTTTTCCAGCCAGCTCTGTAGGCGAGCAGCGCACCCGCCTCGATGCGGGTCGCCATGTCGGCGAGCTTGGCCTGCGTCATCTGGAAGTCGGCGAGGGCCTGGCCGAACATCTTGCGCTCCCGGGCGCGAGCGAGCGCCTCGTCAAAGGCGCGGCGCGAGAAACCGAGCGCCGCCGCGGCCACCGTGGTCCTGAAAATGTCCAGATTGCGCATCGCCAGCTTGAAGCCCTGGCCGGGCTCGCCGAGCAGCACGGCTTTCGAGTTCCTGAGGCGCACGGTGGCCATCGGGTGAGGCGCCACGATCTCGATGCGCTCGCTCGCATCGAGGTCCGCGGCGTCGACCACGAACGCCGTGATGCCTTCGTCGGCCTTCGCGAACACGACGTAGAAGTGGGCGATGCCGCCGTTCGAGATCCAGGTCTTGGTGCCGTTGAGCGTCCAGCCGCCGCCGGCGCGGCGCGCGGTGGTCGACATCGCCTGCACGTCGGAGCCGGCGTCGGGCTCCGAGAGCGCGAACGCGGCGATCGCGTCCCCGCTCGCCGCCGGCGCGAGGTACTTTTCCTTCAGGCCCGCGCTGCCGGCGAGCGCGATCGGCCCGCTGCCCAGGCCTTGCATGACGAAGGCAAAGTCGGCGAGCGCGGCGTGATAGGCGAGCACCTCGCGCAGCAGTGCGATCGAGCGCACGTCGAGGTCCTCGCCGACGCAGCGCGCCAGGAATCCCGCGCAGCCGAGGTCCTGGACCAGCCTTCTGCAGATCGAGTCGGCATCCTCGCCGCGGGCGTAGCCGAGATTCCCGGCGCACCACGCGTCGGCCTCGCGCGCGAGCTGCGCGTGCCGCGGCTCGAAGAACGGCCAGTCGTAGTGGGCAAAGCGGTCCATCAATCGCCTTCGAACACCGGTTTGCGCTTGGCGGCGAACGCTTCGTAAGCGCGCCGGAAGTCGCGCGTCTGCATGCAGATCGCCTGCGCCTGCGCCTCCATCTCGATCGCCGCGTCGAGGCTCGCGTTCCATTCCTGGTGCAGCATCTTCTTGGTCATGGCATGCGCAAAGGTCGGGCCGGCAGCGAGCTCGGCCGCGACCTCGAGCGCCACCGGCAGCACCGGATCGGCGACGCGGTTGAAGAAGCCCCAGGCGAGGCCCTCCTCGGCACTCATCGAGCGGCCGGTGTAGAGCAGCTCGGCAGCGCGTCCCTGGCCGATCACGCGCGGCAGCATCGCGCAGGCGCCCATGTCGCAGCCGGCAAGCCCGACGCGAACGAAGAGGAACGCCACCCTGGCGCCCGGCGCCGCGTAGCGCAGGTCGGAAAAAAGCGCGATCAGCGCGCCTGCCCCGGCGCACACGCCCTCGACGGACGAGATCACCGGCTGCGGGCAATGCCGCATCGCCTTGATCAGGTCTCCCGTCATGCGCGTGAACTCGAGCAGCTGCGGCATCTGCATCTTCGTCAGCGGGCCGATGATCTCGTGCACGTCGCCGCCCGAGCAGAAGTTGCCGCCGGCGCCGGTGACCACAACGATCTTCACATCTTGAACTGAGGGTAATGTTTCGAATAAATCCTTCAATTCGGCATACGACTCGAAGGTCAGGGGATTCTTGCGCTCCGGGCGGTTCAGGGTGATCACGCCGACCTTGCCTTCGACGCGCCAGAGGAAATGCTTGGGCTGGATCATGAGCCGACCTCCATCGCGCTCGCCTTGAGCTTGGCGAGCAGCTTGAGCAACTCCTCGTGCTCGCGGCGCGAAAGGCCGGCGAGCAAGTCGACCACCCACTCCTCGTGCGCGCGCGCCATCTCGCCGAAGCTGCGCTCCCCGGCCCGGGTGAGCCGGATGCGGAAGGCGCGCCGGTCGGCGGGCTCTTCCAGGCGCTCGACCAGGCCTTCGCTTTCGAGCTGGTCGACGATCGCGGTGACGTTGCCGCCGGTGACCATCAGCAGGCGCGAGAGCGCGTTCATCTTCAAGCCTTCGGGATGGCGCTCAAGCTGCGCCATCAGGTCGAAGCGCGGCAGTGTGGTCGAGAACTGCTCGCGCAGGCGCCCGCGCACCTGCTTCTCGATCAGCTGCGTGCAGGTGAGAAGGCGCAGCCAGATGCGCAGTGCGCGGTGGTCATCGGAACGGGCGATGGTCTCGCGGTCGGTGCGTAACACGCGCTACTTACTCCAAGCCTCAATAGATGAAGCTTGAAGTATATCGGCCGGCGTTGTCAAGCGCTACCGCGGCTCAACAGGAGTATTGTGCTCGGTGCCAGGAAGTCCAAATCGAAAGGGGGCAACATGGACCAGCGCGCTCAAGGCATCAGTGAAGATTGGCTGTCGCTGTGGATCGGCCTGCTTGTTTTTGTGCTCTCGCTGGGGGTATTGGTCGGTGCAGACATTCTGGGGTGGGCGGTCACGACCAGCGTGTGGACCAGCCTCGCCAAAGCCCTGGCACCCGTTTCCAAGGCCTACGCGGGCATTGGAGGGGCCGGCGCTCTTATCGCCACTTATCTCGCCCTGCTCGTCGTGATGACGCTGGGCGCGGCGGCACTGCACGCCGATTTGAAGCGCTTCGCCCTCGGCTTCACGGTTGTTTTCTGGTTGAGCTATGCGTGCTGGATCATCGGCAGCTGGGCCAATTTTGCGGTCAATACCCCGGCCGACATGCAGAAGTTCGGGGTCAGCTGGTCCTTGAGACTCACCTCGGAGGGCGGCTTCATCGTGGCTCTGCTCGGCGGCCTGTTCGTGGGGAACTTCCTGCCCGGGTTTGCCGATTGGATGAAGGAGGCGGTTCGGCCGGAGCTGTACATCAAGACCGCGATCGTCATTCTCGGCGGCTTCCTGGGGGTGACGGCCGCCGAAAAACTGAGCCTCGCGACCTCGCTGATGTTCCTCGGACTCGCGGCGATCATCGTCGCGTATCTGATTTTCTGGTCGGTGGTGTATTACGTGGCGCGAACCTGGTTCAGGTTCAGCCGCGAATGGGCGGCGCCGCTCGCCTCGGGCATCTCGGTCTGCGGGGTGTCGGCTGCGATTGCCACCGGAGCCGCGATCCGCGCCCGGCCGGTGGTGGCGATCATGGTGTCGTCGCTGGTGGTGGTCTTTGCGGTCGTGGAGCTGCTGTTTCTGCCCTTCCTCGCGCAAAGCTACCTTTCCCACGAGCCGCTGGTGGCCGGCGCCTGGATGGCGCTCTCGGTCAAGACCGACGGCGCGGCGGTGGCAAGCGGTGCCATCACGGAGTCGTTGATCCTGGCGAAGGCGGCGGCGGAGGGCATCAACTATCAGAAGGGCTGGGTATTGGGAACCGCCGCGACGGTCAAGGTCTTTATCGACATCTTTATCGGCATCTGGGCCTTTGTCCTTGCCTACATCTGGACCACCCATATCGAGGTGCGCGCAGGCGACAAGGCCAAGGCCGGCGAGATCTGGAACCGCTTCCCGAAATTCATCATCGGCTACGTGGTGACATTTCTGGTGATTTTGTTTCTTGCTCTGGGAGCGACGCCTGCGCTAATGGCCAAGATCAAGTCGGCGATGGGCGAAGCGAACACTTTCCGCGGCATCTTTTTCGTCTTGACGTTTTTCACCATCGGCGTGATGTCCAACTTCAGAAAGCTCTGGGAGGAAGGCGTCGGCAAGCTCGCCGCGGTCTATGTGGTGTGCCTGTTCGGCTTCATCATCTGGGCAGGCCTGGTCATTTCCTGGGTTTTCTTCGGCGGGGTCAAGCCGCCGCTGGCAGCCGGTTAATTCAGAGGAGGATAGACAATGGAGCAGCCCAAAATTGCCGAAGAAATGCAGAAAATGGCCTATGAACCGCTCCTCCCCATCGAGAAAAAACTGATCGGATGGAGCCTGGGGCTTGGAATCACTCTGCTGATCGTTCTGCTGGTGGTCGCCCGCGTTTTCCTCAAAGTCAGCTCTTCCTGAGGAAGTCGAAGTCGCAGCCGTGCTCGGCCTGCAGCACGTGGTCCATGTACAGCTTTGCATAACCCCGCGCAGGCGGCGCGACCGGCGGCTTCCAGGAGCTTTTTCTTTTCTGTAGCTCCGATTCCGATACTAAAAGGTCGATTTTTCGTTCCTTAATGGAAAGGCGGATGCGGTCGCCGTTCCTCGCCAGCGCGAGCGGGCCGCCGATCGCCGACTCCGGCGAGACATGCAGCACGATGGTGCCGTACGCCGTGCCGCTCATCCTCGCATCCGAGATGCGCACCATGTCCTTCACGCCGGCGCGCGCCAGCTTCGCCGGAATAGGCAGATAGCCCGCCTCGGGCATGGCGTAGCCCGACTTGGGCCCGGCGTTCTGCAGCACGAGGAAGTCCTCCGGGGTGACGTCGAGGCCGGGATCGTCGATGCGCGCCGCAAGGTCATCGAGCGAGCTGAACACCACGGCGCGGCCCTCTTTCTCGAACAGCTTCGGGTCGGCCGCCGAGCGCTTCAGGATCGCGCCGTTCGGCGCGAGCGAGCCGAACAGCGCCACCAGCCCGCCCTGCTTCGATAACGGCTCGGAGAACGGCTTGATCACCGCTCGGTCCACCCACGCGGGGAGTTTGTCGAGGACTTCTTTCAATGAAACTCCTGCGACCGTCATGCAATCGAGATGCAGCAGCCCCTTGAGCTCGCGCATCACCGCGCCGACGCCTCCCGCCGCGTACAAGTCCGACATGTAGTACTGGCCGGTGGGTTTTAGATCGACCAGCACCGGTGTCGAGTCGGAAAGCTCGTTCAAATGGTTTAGTTGGATTTTTATGCCTGCCCGGCCGGCGATCGCGGTGAGATGAACGATGGCATTGGTCGAGCCGCCGATGGCGAGCAACACGCGCAGCGCGTTCTCGACGGATTTCTCCGTAATGATTTGTGACGGGCGCAAAGGGCTCTTAACGAGATCAATGGCGCGAGCGCCGCTCGCCTCGGCGGCGCGCAGCCGGTCGGCGTGCACGGCGGGAATCGCCGCGCTGCCCGGGAGCGCCATGCCGAGCGCCTCGGCGATCGACGCCATGGTCGATGCGGTGCCCATCACGGCGCAGGTGCCGGCGGTCGTCGCGAGATTGCCTTCGACTTCCTCGATGCCTTTCTCGTCGATCCTGCCGGCGCGGTGCAGCGCCCAGAAGCGGCGGCAGTCGGTGCACGCGCCAAGGCGCTCGCCGTGAAACGAGGTCGGCATCATGGGGCCGGCGAGCAGCTGCACCGCCGGCACGTCGGCCGATAGCGCGCCCATCAGCTGCGCGGGAACGGTCTTGTCGCAGCCGCCCACCAGCACCACCGCGTCCATCGGCTGCGCGCGGATCATTTCCTCGACGTCGATCGACATCAGGTTGCGGAACATCATCGAGGTCGGGCTGAGGAATACCTCGCCCAGCGACACGGTGGGGAATTCGATCGGCAGGCCGCCTGCGGCGAGCACGCCGCGCTTCACCGCCTCGATCAGCTCGGGAAAATGCCGGTGGCAGTTGTTGAAGCCGCTGCGCGAGTCGGCGATGCCGACCACCGGCCGCGCGAGCATCTCGCCCGAGTAGCCCATGCTCTTCGCAAAAGAGCGCCGCAGGTAGAGCGAGAAGCCCGCGTCGCCGTAATTGGTGAGACCCCTTGTCAGGCCCTTTTTCACCCCCAGACCTCGCGCGCGACATTCATGATCAGCTCCAGCTTACGCCGGGTATCGTCCTGCGTAAGCACCTGCCCGCCGCCGCCGGCGCTGGAGAACCCGCACTGCGGGCTGATGCCAAGGCGATCCAGGGGGACGTACCTGGAGGCCGCGGCAATCTGCTTTTTCAGGAAATCCCTTGATTCCAGCACCGGCGTTTTCGTGCTGACCAGGCCGAGGATCACGCGCTTGCCTTTGGGGACGAAACGCAGCGGCGAGAAATCCCCGGCGCGGGCGCTGTCGTATTCCAGGCAGTAGATCTCGGCGTTCAGGCGGTTGAAGAGCGCGTCGGCGATCGGCTCATAGCCGCCTTCCGCCATCCACGCGCCTTTCAGGTTGCCGCGGCAAAGATGGGTGGCGACCGTCATGCCGGCGGGCCTGCCGGCGATGCTGTCGTTGACCAGCTTCACGTAGCGCTCGGTGAGCTCGTCGGCGTTCTCGCCGCGCGCCGCGACGTCCTCGCGCGCATGCGCATCGCAGTTGCAGGGCAGCGCCGTGTCGTCGAGCTGCAGGTAGGTGCATCCCTCGGCGGCGAGGTCAGCGATCTCGTCGCGATACAGCTTCACCAGATCCGAAAAGAAGGCTTCCCTGTCCGCGTACACCGCGCGCTCGAAGGCCTGCGGGCCGAGGAAGTAGTGCATCACCGGCGGCGAGGCGACCGTCACCTTGGGAACTCCGCTCTTCACCGTCGATCTGAGGAAGCGATAGTCGTCGGCGACGATACGGTGCTTGCGCCTGAGGGGAGCCCTGGCATAAGGAGACGCGGCCACGCCAACGATGCTGCTTCCAGTCCGAAAGGTCAGAGTTCCGTCGCGCAATCCAAAACCGTCGACCGCATCGATGAACCCCGCCGACCAGCTGCGGCGGCGGAACTCGCCGTCGGTGACCGACGGCAGGCCGAGCGATTCCTGGAAGGCCACGATCTCGCGAATGCTTTCATCCTGGATTTTCTGAAATTCCTTTTCATCCAGGCGGTTCGCCTTGTGCGCGCGGGCCGCCTCGAGCAAGCGCTGAGGCCGCAGGAAGCTGCCGATATGCTCGACGCGAAACGGCGGTTGCATGCCCCGCTCATCCCCCGACGACCGGCTCGACGTAGATCTCGACGCGGCGATTGGCCGAGCGGCCGCTTTCGGTGTTGTTGCTCGCCACCGGCTCGCCTTCGCCCTTGCCGAGGGTCGCGAGCCGCAGCGGGCTGACGCGCCTGGACTCGAAGTACTGCGCCACCGACACGGCGCGCCGCTCCGAGAGCTTCTGGTTGTACTGGTTCGTGCCCACGTTGTCGGTATGCCCGACGATCGTCAGCGTGGTCTTGCCGTAGCGCACCACCACGTCGGCGAGCTTGTCCATGGTGCTGTGGAAAGCTGGCTTGATGTTCACCGAGTCGGTGTCGAACGCGGTGTGGCTGGTCATGGTGATCCGCACCACGTCGTTGGGCATCTTTTCGACTCGCGCCTCGCCGGACTGGATCTCCTGGCCGAGGTTTTTTTCCAGGTCGCGCTTCTGGCTGTCCATGTAGGAGCCGACCGCCGCGCCGGCAAGGCCGCCGCCCACGGCGCCGATGAGCGCGCCCTTGGTGCGGTTCTGGTGATAGGCCACCGCGCCCACGACGGCGCCGACCCCGGCGCCGACGAGAAGCCCCGTCTCCATGCTCTCGAGGGGGCGGCCGCTGGGTCGCTGCATGTCTGCGCAACCGGCGAACGCGATGCTCGCTGCCACAACCACGACATATCGCTTCATACCACCTCCGTCCGTAGGATTTTTGCCCCCTCTACCATGGCCTTCATCTTCCCGAAAGCGACCTCGCGCGGCAGGTACTTCATGCCGCAGTCCGGCGCCACGATGACATCTTCTTTTTTTACGAACCTGAGAGCCTTTCTGATCCGGTCGGCGACCTGTTGCGGAGTTTCCACGGCCATGTCCGAGAGATCAAGGCAACCGACCATGATTTTCTTGCCCCGCAACTTCGCAAGCACGGCGCAATCGAGCCTGGACTGCGCGGTCTCGATCGAGACCTGCGAGCAGGAGCAGCCGGCAAGCTCGGGAAGGAAGGAATAGCCGGAGGGCCGCGAGTGGATGATCGCCGCGTAGCCGAAGCAGATGTGCACGGCGGTGGTTCCATCGACGCCCTCCAGCGCGCGGTTCAGCGCCTTCAGCCCGTATTCGCGCGCCTTCTCCGGGCGCGCCTGCATGTAGGGCTCGTCGATCTGCACGATATCGGCGCCTGCCGCAAACAGGTCCCGAATCTCCTCGTTTACGGCGGCCGCGTAATCCATCGCCGCTTCCTCGACCGACTGGTAGAAGTCGTTCTGCGCCTGCTGCGACATGGTGAAGGGGCCGGGAACCGTAATTTTTACCTGTCTGTTGGTGTGCCTTTTAAGGAACTTTAGATCGTCGACCTCAACCGGGTGCTTGCGGCGAATCCTGCCGACGATGCGCGGCACCGGGTTGGGATGGCCAGAGCGGTCGAGCGCAGTGCCGGGATGGTCGATATCGATGCCTTCGAGCGCGGTGGCGAAGCGGTTGGAATAGCTTTCGCGCCGGATCTCGCCGTCGGTGATGATGTCGAGGCCGGCCCGCTCCTGCGCCCGGATGGCGAGCAGCGTGGCGTCGTCCTGCGCCTCGGCGAGATAGGGCTCCGGAACGCGCCACAGCTCTTTAGCACGCACGCGCGGCGGAAAGCGCCCGGCAAGCTTTTCCCGGTCGATCAGCCATTCGGGCTGGGGATAACTTCCCACCAGCGTCGTTGGAAACAGCATTTAATTCTCTCCTACGAACTTCGGCGCTACCTGGCGCAACCGCTCGCGGTCGATGCGTCCGCTTCTCTGGATGTAGCTCCAGGCAAAATCCCGCGGCGCGAGCCGCATGTGCTCGGCGAAGCGCTCGTACCACTGCGCGCTCGCATCGGCGGCCGCGACCAGCTTCTCCACGATCGGGCGGCGCGCCGCCTCGAAGCTTTTCAACGCTTTGTCAATATTAGCTTCAGTTCTCAGGGCCTTCGCGAGCGCGATAGCGTCCTCCATAGCGAGGCGCGTGCCCGAGCCGATCGAGAAATGCGCCGTGCGCAACGCGTCGCCTATCAATACCACGTTGCCTGACGACCATCGGGCGTTGCGCAGGTTCGGGAAGTTGCGCCACACCGACTTGTTCGACACGAGACGGTGCCCTCCCAGCGTGCCTGCGAATACCTCTTCGCAGTAGGTCAAGGTATCGGGCTCGTTCATGGAGGCGAATCCGGCCCGTTCCCACGTCCGGGCATCGCATTCGACAACGAAGGTGCTCATCGCCGGCGCGTGCCGGTAGTGGTGCGCGTTGAAGCTGCCATCCTCGTTCTCGACGAAGGTCTGCGTCAGGGTCTCGAAGCGCCGGGTGGTGCCGAACCAGCCGAACTTGTTGGTGAGATTCCTTACCGTGGTGCCGAACGCGTCGCCGTGCGCGCGCCGCACGAACGAATTGACCCCGTCGGCGGCGACAACGAGGTCATAGCTTAGCAGTTCTTCTTTTTTTGCAAGGGTCCGGTTGTATTCCGGGGTGATGCTGACACTTGCAAGCTGCTTCTGGAGAAGCTGCAAGAATTTCAGCCGGCCGATCGCGGCGAAGCCGATGCCGTCGATGCGCACCGGGGTGCCGCGGTGCGCGACCACCAGGTCGGTCCACATCTCCATCTGCGGCGTGATGCGCTCGTAGGTCTCGGCATCGTCGTCGCGCAGGAACTCGAGCGCGCGGTCCGAGAACACCACGCCGAAGCCGAAGGTGGAATCGGCCGGGTTCTGCTCGACGACGCGGATCTGCCAGTCGGGATGCTGGCGCTTGGCGAGATAGGAGAAATAAAGCCCGGCCGGGCCCGCTCCTGCTACGAGAATCTTCATTCAATGCGCAATTCTAGCGTGCAATAAAATCGAGGCATGCTGTTCCCGTCCAGGATTCACCTCGCCAGGGCAGGCCTGCTGCTGTTTCTCGTCGGCCTGTGGCAGCTGCTGTGGGTCTGGGGGCTGCCCGCATACGTCCTCGGCCCCGTCGACATCGTCAAGCACTTCTTCGCCGCGCTCGGCTCGGAGGAGCTGTACCAGCATATCGGCGCCAGCCTCCTGCGCTCGCTGCCCGGCTTTGCCATCGGCGCGCTGCTCGGCGTCGCCCTCGGGCTCCTCGCCGGAGTTACCCGGGCGTTCGAGCAGATGGTGAGCCCGGTGATCTTCCTCAGCTATCCGGTGCCGAAGATCGTCATGCTGCCGCTCTTCATGCTGTGGTTCGGCATCGGCGATCTGTCCAAGATCCTGATCATCGCCCTGGCGTGCTTCTACCCGATGTACATCAATGCCTACTACGGGGCGAAGTCGACCTCCGCGCTGCTGGTGTGGTCGGCGCTCAACATGGGCGCCGACCAGGGGCAGATCTTCCGCAAGGTGGTGCTGCCGAGCGCCCTGCCGCTGATCTTCGCCGGCCTTCGCGTGTCGCTCGCGCTGTCCTTCATCGTCATGTTCGCCACCGAGATGATCAATGCGAGCTCCGGGCTGGGCCATCTCATCCGGGTCGCGGAGAGCGGCCTGCGCTTCGACCTGATGTACGTGTCGCTCGTCACCATCGCGATCCTCGGCTACGCCGGCGATCGCCTGCTGCGCCTCGCGCGCCGGCGGGTGCTCGCCTGGCAGGAGCAGGTGGCATGAGCCGCCTGAGTCCTTTGTTCCTCATAGGTCTGGCGCTCGTCGCCTGGGAGCTCGCGGCGCGCAGCGGCCTGTGGAGCCCGCTCCTCTTTCCGTCGCTCGCGAGCATCGCGCACGAGCTCGGCCTGCTCCTCTCCCGCGCCGACCGCCTGATGGAAGCCTGGTATTCGCTGTACCGGGCGCTCGGCGGGTTTGCGCTGGCGGCGGTCGTGGGAGTGGCCCTCGGCATGCTGATGGGACGCTCCGCTTTCGCCGCGGGGTTGCTGGAGCCCCTTTTCTCCGGCACCTATGCGGTGCCCAAGCTCGCGCTGTTCCCGATCTTCATCTTCGTCTTCGGCATCGGCAGCCTGTCGAAAGTCGCGCTGGTGTTCCTGGAGTGCCTCTACCCGATCGTCATTATCACCAGCCAGGGAGCGCGCAGCGTCGATCGCGTGCTGCTGTGGTCGGCGCAGAACATGGGCGCTTCGCGCGCGGAAGTCCTGCGGCGCATCGTCATCCCGGCCACCGCGCCTTTCATCTTCGCCGGGTTCCGCGTCGCCCTGCCGGTGGCGATGATCGTGGTGGTGATCACGGAAATGATCAGCTCCGCCGACGGGCTCGGCTACCAGGTGATCTATGCGCTGTCTTCGCTGAAGACCGACCGCATGCTCGCGCTGGTGGTCGTTATCGCGCTGCTCGGCTGGCTGCTCGACCGCGCGCTCGTGGCGCTGCGCGACCGGTTGGTATACTGGGAAAAACTAGAAACCTACTATATCTAGAAGGGACGCCTCGTGAAGCTCGTCCTCGCGCTCCTCGCGGTCTTCGGCTTTCTCGATTCCATCGCGCGCGCCGCCGAGCCGCCGCTGATCCGTTTCGGCCGCGGCTTCGCCGCCGAAGAGCAGGTCTGGCTGATGAGCGCGCGGCCGGACCTGACTCCGAGCCAGGGCAAGAAATACCAGCTCAAGCAGATCCTCTTCCAGGCAAATCCCGAGCGCTTCCAGGCCTACCTGGCGGGCGAGCTCGACGGCGGCACCGCCCCGGGCCTTGCGGTGATCTTCGCGCGCGCACAAGGCGTCGACATGAAGATCGTGGCCAGCATCTGCCTCGAGGCCGCGGGCAAGGAGTGGTTCAGCACCACTTACATGGTGAAGGACGACGGGCCGGTCCGCACAGCCAGGGACCTTAGGGGCGGCACCGTAGGCGTGGTGGGCATCAAGACCGCCACCGATCTCTGGGCGCGCGCCGGGCTGCTCAACGCCGGCATCGTCCCCGACAGGGACGCCAAGATCTTCCCCATGGCCTTCCCCGGGATGGGCGACGCGGTGCGCACCGGGAAGATCAGCGCCGGGACCTTCGTCGAGCCGTTCTATTCGGCGGAGATCGCCCGCGGCGGGCTGCGCAAGCTGTTCACCGCGGTCGAGGCAGTCGGCTACGACCACGAGCTGCTCGATATCTGGTTCGGCGACAGGTTCCTCAAGGCAAACCCGGACGCGGTGCGCGCCTTCCTCGCCGACTACGTCGCCGTCACGAAGTACTACCTCGCCAACACCGCCCAGGCCAAGAGCGACCTGCACAAGAGCGGGTTCGTGCGCACGCCGCTGGAGATCTACCTCAGGAACGCCGACTGGAAGCGCGACCCCAACGCGCGCGTCGACGTCGCCAGCCTCGAGAAGCTCTCCAGGTTCATGCTCGAGAAGCTGCAGTGGCTCGAGAAGCCGGTCAACGTCGACGAGATGGTCGACCTGTCGTACCTGCCGCGCTGAGGCTGCGGCTACTCGGCGAGCAGCGCGCCCGAGCCGCCCATCTCCTTGGGCAGGTCCTTCATCTTCGGCATGCCATCGCGCATCGGCAGCCGCGTTTCCTGGTAATTGACGTGCACGCCGGGCTTATAGGGGAAGTCCGGAATCACCGCCGCGTACACGTCGACGAGCGACGACTTCGCCGCCATCCGTTGGGTCAGGCCGGCCCGCAGGCCGGCGCCGAGCGCCGCCCGGCCCAGCCGGGCCCGGAGTGAGGTGGCGTCGTGGTTGCGGGCCAGGGCAGTGGCGGCTTTCTTGCTACCCGCCCGCTTGGCAATCCGGGCGTAAATTCGCCGCGCGTTGGGATCACAGCGGATGGCCACCCAGGCAGCCTGTTGCAAGACCCAGCGCAAGATCGGCGGACCTTGCTTGCTGATATGACCATGGTGAGCGGTCTCACCGGATTGAGTGACTCGCGGGCAAAGACCGGCGTAGGAACTCAACTCATCAATGGAATCGAAACGGCGGATGTCCCCGCACTCGCAGAGAATGGTCAGGGCGATAATAAAGCCCACGCCCGGAACACTCTGAATCAGGGCCAGGGTGGGAGCCAACTCGGAGTGAGTGGCGACGGCTGCTTTGAGAGCCGCCTCGGTATCGGAGAGTTGCCGTTCCA
>Ga0209155_1000122_pt1 | contig 32818 bp, 33 predicted proteins | sample GraSoiAngelo_122_FD_185879 | JGI IMG/M metagenome (GOLD analysis project Ga0209155, IMG submission 185879) | Grasslands soil microbial communities from the Angelo Coastal Reserve, California, USA - 14_0927_02_20cm (SPAdes) (version 2) | ecosystem: Environmental > Terrestrial > Soil > Grasslands ... | reverse complement strand
TCGGAGTCGTCTTCGGCGTCGCGCTCGGCCGGGTGCGTCTGCTGTCGGACGTTTTCGCGCCGTACATCAAGGCGCTGAACGCGATGCCCCGTGTGGTGCTCGGCTCCATCTTCATCATCACCATCGGGTACGGCATCTGGTCGAAGGTCGCGCTCGCCGTCGTCCTCGTCTTCTTCGTCGTCTTCTTCAACGCCTTCCAGGGCGTCCGCGAGGTGGACCGCGTGATGATCGCCAACGCGCGGATCCTCGGCGCGAGCGAGCGGCAGCTATCGACGCACGTGATCCTGCCGTCCGCGCTCTCATGGATCCTGGCGAGCCTCCACACGAGCTTCGGCTTCGCGCTCGTCGGCGCCGTCGTCGGCGAGTACCTCGGCGCCTACCAGGGCATCGGGCTGATGATCTCGACCGCGCAGGGAACGTTCAACCCGAGCGGTGTCTTCGCCGCGATGTTCATCCTCGCCGTGGTCGCGCTATCGGCCGAGGTGGCCCTGACGTGGCTCGAGAACCGTCTCATCAAGTGGCGTCCCAACACGATCACCGACGTGCGCATCTAATAAAGGGAGGAACGAATGCAGCGAACCATCGCGACACTCGGTCTCGTCGCTACGATGATCCTCGCCGCCTGCGGCGGCGCGACGAACAACGCGGGGACGAGCCCCACGGCGAGCGCGAGCGGCAGCGCCGTCGCCAGCGCCGCGCCGGCATCTCTCACGATCATGGTCGGCGGGCTCAACAAGCAGATCTACCTGCCGAACAAGCTGACCGAGGCGCTCGGTTACTTCAAGGACGAGAACCTCACCGTCAATCTCATCGACGAGCCTTCTGGGAAGGACGCGACCACCGCGCTCATCGCCAGCGAGGTCGAGGCTTCGTCGGGGTCGTACGACCACACCATCGACGTGGCCGGCCTTGGCAAGAACCTCGTCGAGGTGGTGCAGCTCCTGCGCGCACCGGGTGAAGCCGAGATGGTCGCGGCCGCCAAGGCTAACGACATCAAGGGACCCGCCGATTTCAAGGGAAAGAAACTCGGCGTGACCTCGATCGGCTCCGGCACGCACGGTCTCACGCAGTACCTCGCGAGCACGAAGGGCATCACGCCGGATCAGTTCACCCCGATCGCCGTCGGCGCGGGCGACACGTTCATCGCCGCTATCAAGCAGGGGACGATCGATGCCGGCATGACGACCGAGCCGACGATTTCGCGTCTCGTCAAGAGCGGTGACGCCAAGGTCCTCATCGACCTCCGCACACCGGAGACGACGCGCGCCGCTCTCGGCGGCGACTACCCCTTCATCTCGATCTACATGCGGGCGGACTGGGTCGCTCAGAACAAGGGCGTCGTCCAGCGCGTCGTGAACGCATACGTCAAGACGCTCAAGTGGATCGCGACGCATTCACCGGCGGAGATCGCCGACAAGCTGCCCGCCGACTACTACGCCGGCGACAAGGATCTCTACCTCACCGCGCTCACAGGCAGCATGCCCATGTACAGCCCGGACGGGAAGATGCCGGCCGGTGCGCCCGACTTCATCCTCAAAGTGCTCCAGACCTACAACAAGAACGTACAAGGCAAGACGATCGATCTCACGAAGACCTGGACCAACGAATTCGTAGACGCTGCCAAGTAGGCGATCCAATTTGTGAGGGCATGGTGTTCGGCGCCCGCAGGGGGACCCCGAGGCCCTACCGCACCGCGGCCGGCGAAGGCGAAAGCCGAGGCCGGTCAGTGGCCGAGGGAGGGCCCCCCGAGGACGACGGACACCGTGCCCGAACGGACCCTGCGGGCGCCGGCCACCTCGGCCTCATCTTGCCGGTGCCGCAGTCGTTCTCCTTAGATCTCTTATTAAGGGCCGAGCGAGGAAGACACACCCGCGATGCTCCACCTTCGGCCACATCGCCCAAGTCTCCAGGGCTACTGCGGCTAGATCTCGATCAGCGTGCCATCTGTCGTGTGTTCGAGCTCGAGATCTGAGAGATGTGCGAGCGTCTCGGCTCCCAAATGTGTGAGCACTATCCGCTTGGCCTCGAATTCCGAGCGGTGCTTCATCACTTGTTTGTACGAGATGTGCGCCGGGTCGTCCCGGTCGAAGTACGAGGCCTCGCAGATGAAAAGATCCGCCCCCTTCGAGACGGCGGCGAGCTCCTCCGTCCACCGCGCGTCGCCGGAGTACGCGATGAGCTTTCCGGCGACCTCCACGCGCAGGCCGTGGGGCTCAGCTAAGCGCACGTGACGCACCGGTAGCGCGCTGACGCGCGCCCCGCCGAGCTCGATCGGCTCGTGCCCCAACAACAAGGTGCGGAGCGGAAAACCGAGCTGCACCGGGCCGAAGAAATCCGGGTAAAGCGCCTGTTCGGCGGCCCGCATGCGCTGCTCGAGCGAGGGCGGGCCGGCGCAGACGAGCTCTTTCTTGCGGCCGGCGAAGTGCTGCTCGATCACGAGGAACGTGATGCCACCGAAGTGGTCGCCGTGGAGATGGGTGACCGCGACCGCGTCGATCGTCGCCGGGTCGATGTGCTTCTTGATCGCCGGCAACGCGGATCCGCCGCAGTCGAGGAGCAGCGAAACACCCGGCGCCGTCACGTGGATCGCGGCGTTCGCACGGCCGCCGTCGCTGAACGCGTTTCCGCTCCCGAGAAAATGGACGCGGACGGTCACGCGATCTCTTTGACCGCGACCGGCAGGCGTTCTTTCAGCGATCGACCTGCGGCGAGCGCGATGCGGAGCGCTTCCATCCCATCGCGCACCGTGCAGGCGTTCTCGGCTTCGCCGCGCGCGAAGCGAAGGAAGTGCGCGAGCTCTGCTCGGTAGGCCGCGTCGAAGCGCACGAAGAAGGTCGGATACGCGGGACTCTTCATCTTCGGCCCATCACGTTCGACCGACGACATCGGCGTCCGTGGGTCGAGACCGACCGCGATCGTGTCCTTCGCGCCATAGACCTCGACGCGGATGTCGTAGCCGGCCTCGTTGTGCCGCGCGGCCTGGAGCAGACCGATGGCGCCGCCTCGCAGCTTGAGGACCGCGCCCGACGTCGCGACATCGCCCCACTTGGCGTACTGCGGAAAGCCGAGGGTCGATCCGGTCGCATAGATCTCATCGACCTCGTCGCCGAACATCCACCGCGTGACGTCGAAGTCATGGATGAGCTGATCCACGAATTGCCCGCCCGAGGTCTCGGCGTAGGCGTCGGGTGGCGGCAGCGCGTCGCGGCTGGTCATGTGAAAGCTGTAAACGGTGCCGAGCTCGCCGGCGCCCACGCGGCGCCGGGCCTCCCGGAATCCGGCGTCGAAGCGACGCTGAAAGCCGATCTGCACGCGCCCTTTCGTCTTCTCGACGTGATCGACGAGGCGTTTTGTCGATTCGAGATCGAGGGCGATCGGCTTCTCGCAAAACACCGCCAGGCCCTTGTCGAGCGCGCGGCGGATCAGATCGGCATGGGTCCCCGTCGGCGTCACGATCACCGCGGCATCGGCGCCCGAGAACGCATCGTCGATGGTCGGCGCGTGCTTGGCGCCGAGCTCCTTCGCGAGGCCCGCCGCCCGCGCCGAGTCGGCATCGTTGATGCGGAGCTCGTCGACCTCCGGCAGGCCGCGCAGGACCTTGGCGTGGAAGGCGCCGAGCCGGCCGACGCCGAGGATCGCGATCTTCACTCGGCGCGACTCTAAACTGCGAATCTCTTTGACGCAGATGAAGCTCGCGGGCGCGCCGATCTCGTGGGGCGTCTGCGAGGCGCCTGACTGGGGCCTGCAGCTCGCTGCGGACCGTGTCCTCGAGGACATGCGTGCCCTCGGCATGCGCGCGACCGAGGCCGGACCCCCCGGATTCCTTCCGACCGACCCCACTGCCTCGCACGCGTTGCTCGACGCGTGCGATCTTCGGCTTATCGGCGGCTTCGTCACGGCGGTGCTCCACGAGCGCGCGCGACGCGCTGACGAGCTCGCCTCCGTCAAACGCCAGGCGGAATGGCTGGCCGCGGGCGGCGCGGAGCTCGTCGTCCTCGCTCCGGCGCTCGCGCAGAGCGGCTACTCCGGTCGAGCCGAGCTTCCGGACCGCGCCTGGCCCGAGCTCTTCGAGGGCATCGACCGCGTTGTCGAGATCGCCGACTCGTACGGCCTCGGCGTCGCGGTGCATCCGCACTGGGGTACTGCGATCGAGCGGCCTGAGCACATCGAACGGTTCCTTCACGTCACGGCGCACGCCCTATGCCTCGACACAGGGCACATCGCGCTCGGGGGTTCAGACCCGCTCAAGATCGCGCGCGATGCCGGTCCTCGCGTTCGCCACGTGCACCTCAAAGACGTGGACGGCGCGCTCGCGGCGCGCGTCCGCGACGGAGCCTTGTTCTACAACGACGCGGTCCGAGCCGGTCTCTTCCGCCCGCTCGGAGAAGGCGCGGCTCGCATCAAGGACGTGCTCGCGCATCTGCGAGAAGCGGGCTACGCAGGCTGGTACGTTCTCGAACAGGACGTGATGCTCGACGCCGTTCCCGCACCCGGGCCGCCCCTCTGGATCGCTCAAAGCGCGGCGTTCGCGAGGAAGAATGCCTAGCCCCGAGGTCATCACGATGGGACGGGTCGGCGTTGACCTCTATCCAGAGCAGATCGGCGTGACCCTGGCCGAGGTCCGCACGTTCGCGAAGTCGCTCGGCGGCAGCGCCACGAATGTCGCGGTCGCCTGCGCGCGCCTCGGGCGGCGGGCCGCGGTCATCACGAAGGTCGGCGACGACGGGTTCGGGGTGTACGTCCGGCGCGCCCTCGCCGAATTCGGGGTCGACGCGCGATGGGTCGGGACCGACGCCGCGCTTCCGACCCCGCTCGTCTTCTGCGAGATCTTTCCGCCGGACCGGTTCCCGGTGTACTTCTATCGGGAGCCGAAAGCGCCCGACATGAACATCGCGCGCGACGATCTCGACCTCGGGGCGATCGCAGCGGCACCTCTGTTCTGGACGACCGGCACCGGTCTTTCGGACGAACCCAGTCGGACCGCCACGCTCGCGGCGCTCGACGCGCGCCGGCGCCGCGATATCACGATCCACGACCTCGATCACCGCCATCATCTCTGGCGGAGCGGGGATGATCCGCGACGGTGGGCGCGCGAGGCGGTGAAGCGCGCGACGGTGATCGTGGGGAACACCGACGAGGTGGAGATGGCGACCACGACGCGCGATCCGCGCGCGGCCGCGGCTGCGCTCCTCGATCTCGGGGCGAAGCTCGCGATCGTCAAACGCGGCGGCGCAGGCGTCTACGCCCGGACCGCGGATGAGGAGCTCAGCGTGGCTGCGGTGGAGATCCCGGTGCTGAACGGCCTAGGCGCCGGGGATGCGTTCGGTGGAGCGCTCTGCCACGGGCTCCTGGCGGGCTGGCCACTCCGCCGCACTCTCGAAGCCGCGAACGCGGCAGGCGCGATCGTCGCGTCTCGTCTCGCGTGTGCGGATGCGATGCCGACGCTCGCGGAGATCGAGACCATCGTCGCGCGGAAGATTTCAGCGTGACCCGACTCACCATGGCGCAGGCGCTTCTGCGGTTCCTGTCGTCGCAGTACGTCGAGCGCGACGAAGTCGAGCAGCAGTTCTTCGCCGGCGTGTGGGGCATCTTCGGACACGGCAACGTCGCGGGGATCGGCGAGGCGCTCTTCGAGTCGCCTGACCTGCTCCCGTACCACATGGCGCGGAACGAGCAGTCGATGGTCCACAGCGCAGTCGGATATGCGCGCCACAAGGATCGTCTCCAGACCTTCGCCTGCACCTCATCGATCGGCCCTGGCGCCACCAACATGCTCACCGGTGCCGCGCTCGCGACCGTGAACCGGCTTCCGGTTCTGCTCCTGCCGGGCGACGTCTTCGCGTCGCGTGTCTCCGATCCGGTGCTGCAGCAGCTGGAGCAGCCATCGCGCGGTGACGTGAGCGTGAACGACGCCTTTCAGCCGGTATCGCGTTACTGGGACCGCATCGCGCGACCGGAACAGATCATCCCCGCGGCGCTTGCCGCGATGCGCGTGCTGACCAGCCCGGCGGAGACCGGCGCGGTCACGCTGGCCCTTCCGCAGGACGTGCAGGCGGAGGCGTACGACTATCCCGACGAGTTCCTGGCGAAGCGCGTGTGGCACATCGAGCGGCGGCCTCCCGATCCGGCAGCTCTGGCGCGCGCGAGGGCGGCGATCCGGTCCGCGAAGCGGCCGCTCGTGGTGGCCGGGGGCGGCGTCATCTACGCCTGCGCCTCCGACGCGTTGCGGCGCTTCGCGAATGAGACCGGCATACCGGTGGCCGAGACGCAGGCCGGCAAGGGATCCCTCCCCTTCGACCATCCCGCCTCGCTCGGCGCGGTCGGCGCGACTGGAACGTCCGCGGCGAACCGGGTCGCGAGAGATGCGGACCTTGTGGTCGGGATCGGCACGCGTTGGAGCGACTTCACGACCGCCTCCAGGTCGATCTTCCAGGACCCACACGTGCGATTCGTGAACATAAACGTCGCCGAGCTCGACGTGTACAAGCAGGGCGCCATCGCCGTCACGGCGGACGCGCGAGTGACCCTCGAGGCGCTCACAGAGATCGGCTACCGGGTGGAGCCGGCCTATCGCGAGACCTGCGCGCGGCTGGCGAAAGAATGGGACGCCGAGGTCACGCGCTTGTACTCGCTCGGGCACTCGCCGCTGCCGGCACAGTCGGAGGTCATCGGCGCGGTCAACGAATTCTCTGGACCCAGCGACGTCGTGGTCTGCGCCGCCGGGTCCATGCCCGGGGACTTGCACAAGCTCTGGAGGACGCGCGATCGCAAGCAGTATCACGTCGAGTACGGGTATTCGTGCATGGGCTACGAGATCGCGGGCGCTCTCGGGGCCAAGCTCGCGGATCCAGCTCGTGAGGTCTATGCCCTCGTCGGCGACGGCTCCTATCTGATGTTGAGCGAGGCCATCGTGACGTCGCTGCAGGAACGGGTGAAGCTCGTGGTCGTTCTCGTAGACAACCGTGGCTTCGCCTCGATCGGCGGTCTATCGCGGTCGCTCGGGACCGACGGATTCGGGACGCAGTTCCGCGAGTCGAGGCCGGGCTCGCGGGGCCTCGACAGCGAGCGCGACCCCGCGCCGTATCTGCCGGTCGATCTCGCGGCGAACGCCGAGAGTCTCGGCGCACACGTCATTCGCGCGAACGGGATCTCCGAGCTGCGCGATGCGCTTGCCGCCGCCAAGAAGGTCGACCGCACGGTCGTGATCCATATCGCCGTCGATCGTTACGTCGCCGTCCCGAGCTACGAGAGCTGGTGGGAAGTGCCAGTCGCGGCAACGTCCGAGGTGCCGAGCGTGCGCGACGCTCGCAAGGGCCATGAGAAGGCGAAGCAGAAGCAGCGGCGCTACCTGTGAGCTCGCTGCTCGTGCCCGGCCAGGATGGGGTCGTGTCGGCGACCCCGGAGTCGGCGGGCTGGCGCCACGTCAGCTTCAACGCGCTCCGCATCCCGAGCGGTGGCCGGTTCGAGCTGGAGACCGAGGGGTCGGAAGCGTGCGTCGTCGTGATCGCCGGCCGGTGCGCAGTCCGCATCGGCGAGGTCGGATGGCCCAACGTCGGCGAGCGGGCGTCGCCCTTCGACGGGCCGCCCCACGCGGTGTACGCGCCGCCGCGCGTGACCGTCGAGATCGCCGCGCATTCGGGCGACCTCGAGATCGCGATCGGATCGGCGCCCGCGGAACGGGGCGAACCGGCGCGACACATCCGGCCGTCAGACATGCGGCGCGAGGTGCGCGGCATGGGGAACATGGAGCGGACGATCCATCACATTCTCATGGAGGACGCTGCTGCGGAGTCGCTCCTCGTGACAGAGGTGGTGACGCCCGCCGGGAACTGGTCGAGCTATCCACCGCACAAGCACGACACCAACGATCCGCCTCAGGAAACGCAGCTCGAGGAGACCTACTACCACCGCCTCCGGGACGTCCGCGGGTTTGCGATGCAGCGGGTGTACACGGCGGATCGCTCGCTTGACGAGACGATGGCGGTGCGCGACGGCGATCTCGTGCTCGTGCCCCGTGGTTTTCACACCGTGTCCGCGGCGCCGGGATACGAGCTCTACTACCTGAACGTCATGGCCGGTCCGGTGCGGCGCTGGTGCGTGACATTCGATCCTGAGCACGAGTGGCTGCGCCGGTAAACGTGCCGCTGCGTGCCGTGCTCTTCGATTGGGGCGACACGCTCTTTCACGCGCCGCACGCGCCGGAGGTCATCGTCGACTTCGCGCGGTCCTGCGGCGTTTCCGTCTCCGAGTCGCGAGCGCGCGAGATGTGGGATGAGATATGGACAATGGGCAAGACGATGGAGGAGATCGCGAAGGGGCGGGATCTCTCGCCCGAGGCGCATCGTCGCGTCTGGACCGATCTTTTCGCTCGGCTCGACCGTGTCGTCCCCGGCGTGTCGGACGCGCTGTACGAGCGGGTCATGAACCCGCAGTCGTGGGTTCCGTTCGCGGACACGCGCGCGACACTCGAGGCGGTGCGGGGGCGCGGGCTCAAGGTGGGCGTGGTCAGCAACGTGCCGGCGGACCTCCGACCGGTCTTCGCGCAGCACAAGCTCGACCGACTCGTCGACTCGTACACGCATTCGTATGAGGTCGGCGCTGAGAAGCCTGATGCCGCGATCTTTCTCGCCGCGGCGAAGTCGCTCGGCGTGAAGCCGAGCGAGACGCTGATGGTTGGGGATCACGAGGTGGATCGCGGAGCGGAGCGCGCGGGGATGCGCGTGTTCATATTGCCGGCGGAGTTTGATGAGGATGTGCGGGGCCTCGCGGCGGTCTTCGACCTTCTACAATGACTCATGCCGCGCGATCGGCCCCGTAGCTCAGCGGATAGAGCATCGGTCTACGAAACCGAAGGCGAGAGTTCGATTCTCTCCGGGGTCACAGTCAAGCCAGGGCGGCGGGCGATCTTGTATCCGCCTATCCGCTGGGCGGTTCTTCGCGCGTGACAGTTCGCGCAACAGACCTCGCACTTCGCGATCTCCCACTCGATCTCTGACCATGGTCGACCACCTGCCACCATGTTCGCTACGTCGTCGGTTTTGTCGCGAAGATGATCGAAATCGAGGACGTTCAGATTCGATTCGCCGCAGTCGACGCACGGATGGGCGCGGAGATATTCGTCGATGCGCGCGCTTAACAATTCGCGTACGAATGTGCCGTAGCCCTCGAGTCTCCGCGCCTCCGGGACGCGCGCGACATACCACGAGCGCGCTGCTGCGCGCTGACATGCAAGGCAAATCCAATGACGCGTTCCCTCAGCACGCGAGCGAAACGGAAACTCGGAGAGGTGCTTGGTTTGCTGGCAAACGCGACAGGTTCGGGGTAGGGCGTCTCCCATTCGCAGCTGCTCTGCCCGAGCCACAACCGGCTCGCGCCGAGGTTCGCCCTGAAGGTATCGCAGCGCTGTTCGAAGCCTGTGGCAATTTGCACAGCGAACCTCACACTTCGCGATCTCTTGCTCGATCGCGTACCAGGACCAACCGCCGCTAAGCATGCTCGAGACGTTGCGCTCTTTATTCGAGAGGTGATCAAATTGGAGAACGACGATGTCCGCCTCGCCGCAGTCAACACAAGGATGGGTTCGAAGGTATTCGATCATCCGAGTTTGGTTGTCGGCGCGCCTCGCCGCCGTGTTGCGAAGTAGGCGCGACTTCTGTACATCTCGGTTATTTCGGTAGTAGTCGCGTCCGTACGCCGCGAAGCAGTCGCGACACCACGACTGGAGCTTCGGCTCGCCGCGCCGCACCGGAGGAAAGGCCTCAAGCGGCTTCAGCTCGCCGCATTTCGTGCACGCTCGCATGAACGCGAGCGTGCCGACACCTCAACAGCGCGCGAATAGGACCGCCGGTCGGTACCGGAGTACCAGAGCTGCGACCCCGGAGAGAATCGAACTCTCGCCAACAGCTTCGAAGGCTGCTGCTCTATCCGCTGAGCTACGGGGTCAATGAAACAAAAGGTTACCGCCTCACGAGCGTGTACCACGCCGACGGGATTCCCTCGCCTTCCTCCACCCCGACCACGTCGAACGCGCCCGCGAACGTCACCCGTACATCCTCGGCGGTGAGCCCGACGGCAGGACCGCCGGGGGCGAACGCGTACAGCAGATACGTCCCCCCTGCGCGCACCACCCGAGCCAGGCCGGCCGCGTACGCGGCACGAGCCGTCTCGGGCATCGAGTGCAGGCAGCCGATGTCGAGCGCGAGATCGAACGGTCCCGGGAGCGCAAGCGCCGCCACGTCGCCGACGACGAACGTGCACGAGACACCCGCGTCGCGCGCCCGCCGGCGCGCCTTCGCGATCGCGCGCCCCACGAAATCGATGCCGACGGCATCCCAACCGTGCCGCGCCATATACACAACGTTCGTGCCCGTCCCGCAGCCGAGGTCGATCGCCCGGCCCGGCGGATGCGACGCGACGAACCGTTCGAGCTCCGGTGGCGTGACGCCGGTGTCCCACGGCGGCCGCCTTGGCAGCCAGTACCACAGGCCGAACCAAATGCGCCGCACCCGGCGAGACTAGAGCGAGGCCACACAGGACAACGAGGCCGACCCGCAGGACCCGAAGCAGAGCTCGCCCAGCCCGAGTAACGCCGCGCCGGCGTCACCAAGCGTCAGCCACAAACGCCGACGACGTCGCCGGCGGGATCGCCGAGCCCACAGCGACCGCGACGCCCTAGACCGAACCACTCGCGCCCTCAGCCTCTAATGTGTCGTAGGTGGCGACTCCGTTCCGCGCGCCTACGGCCAGCGATTCGGTGCTGCGGCGCGGTGACTTCATCGCGCCGGTCCTGCACGAGATCCACCGGGTCATCGTCGGGCAGGACTATCTGGTGAATCGGCTCCTCATGGGGATGCTGTGCAACGGTCACCTCCTGGTCGAAGGCGTCCCCGGCCTCGCGAAATCCCTCGCCGTGAAGACCCTCGCCGACACGATCGACGCCGATTTCAAGCGCATCCAATTCACACCGGACCTGCTCCCAGCCGATCTGAACGGCACGATGATCTACAACCCCTCGACCCAGAGCTTCAGCCCGCGGCTGGGCCCGATCTTCACCGACCTATTGCTCGCCGACGAGATCAACCGGGCTCCTCCCAAGGTGCAGAGCGCACTCCTTGAGGCGATGCAGGAACGTCAGGTCTCGATCGGGGGGCAGACCCATCCCTTGTCCGACCTCTTCACGGTGCTTGCGACCCAGAACCCCATCGAGCACGAGGGCACCTACCGCCTGCCCGAAGCGCAGGTGGACCGTTTCATGATGAAGGTCGTCATCGGTTATCCGTCCCCCGACGAAGAGCGAGTGATCATGGACCGCAACACCATCGAGGAGCCGGCGATCCCGCGGAAGCTCGCCAGCGCGGCGGCCATCCTCGACGCGCGCGCCGCCGTTCGGCAGGTGCACATGGACGATGCGATCAAGGACTACGTGGTCCGCGTCGTCGTCGCGACGCGCGACCCGCAGGGACCGAAGCTCGCCGATCTGAAGCCGCTGATCGCCTACGGCGTCTCGCCCCGAGCCACGATCTATGTCTCGCTCGCGGCGCGAGCACACGCGTTCCTTGATGGCCGGGACTACGTCCTTCCCGACGACATCAAGGCGGTCGCGCTGGACGTCATGCGGCACCGGCTCATCGTCACGTACGAGGCGGAGGCGGAGGAGATCACACCCGAGATGGTCATCGGTCGCGTCCTCGACAACGTAGCGGTCCCCTAGCGTGACCGCCGCGACGGCGCCGCAGCGGGGACACGTCCCGCCGGAGGTCCTCCGGCTGGTCAAGCAGGTCGAGATCAAGGCGCGGATCCTCGCTGACGAGGCGCTCATGGGGACGTACCGAAGCGTTTTCCGCGGCTCCGGGCTCGACTTCGAAGAGGTCCGCGAGTACGAGCCCGGCGACGATATCCGCAGCATCGACTGGAACGTGACCGCCCGCATGAACGCGCCCTACATCAAGAAATACCGCGAGGAGCGCGAGCTCAACATCTACCTGGCGGTCGACGTCTCCTCGAGCGCGTGGTTCGGCACCGGGGGCCTGTCCAAACGAGAGCTCGCCGCAGACGTCGCCGCACTGCTCGCGGTGACCGCGCTCCACAACAACGACCGCGTGGGGCTGGTCCTGTTCGCCGACGGGGTCCGCGAATTCATCCCTCCGCGCCAGGGCCGTCATCATCTGCTGCACATCATTCGCGAGCTCTTGTACACGGAGCCCCGCCGGTCCCGGACGGAGATCGCGAGCGTCGCGGACTACCTCGCGAACGTCACCAAGAAACGGAACGTCGTGTTCGTGGTCTCGGACTTCCTCGATGTGGACTTCGAGGCGCCGCTTCGGGCGCTCGGGCACAAGCACGATCTCATCGCGCTCATCCTGAACGACCCGCGGGAGGCCGAGCTCCCATCGGTCGGGCTCGTCGCGCTCGAGGATGCCGAGAGTGGTCGCGTCGGTTACCTCGACACCTCCGATCCGGCGGTGCGCGAGCGCTTCGCGCGGTCGGCGCGCGAACGCCGCGCGCAGCGGCTGCGCGCGTTCAGCCGCATGGGCATCGACCGCGTGGAGCTCTCGACGGAGCGGCCCTACGTGCCGGCGCTTCTCGGGCTCTTCAACGCCCGATCCAGGCGCAACTGATGCGCGTTCTGGCCCTCGCGGGCCTGCTCTTGATGCTGCTCGGATCGGTGGCGGCGGCCGACGGTCCGATCAACGTCGCCGCCTCGGTGGACAAGCACGGGATCACCATCGGCGATCCGATCGGGCTCGTGCTCGTAGTGGAGACCGATCCCGGTTATCTGATCACGGACAGCGGCGTCGGCCGCTTCATGGACGAGTTCGAGGTGCTCGAGGCGATCCCGCCTCAGGTCACGAAGATCGCGGGTGGCAGGACGCGTTACACCTTCCGCTATCGGATCACGGCATTCCGTGTCGGCGATCTCGTCTTTCCGCAGATCAACGTCGCGTACCAGTCGCCGGCGGGCGTGCCCGGAATCGTATTGACCGCCGACATACCCATCGTCATCACGACCGTCATCCAGCCGGGTGAAGCAACCGACGACATTAAGCCGGCGAAGCCACCGCTGCGGCTTCCCACCGCCACGCCGCAGATCCCGCAGCTCGCGCTCCAGGTCGCCCTCGCTGTCGTGGTGCTCGTGATGCTCACGCTCATCGTTCGCCAAACGCGGCGCGCCGCCGCCCGCCGTCCGAAAGACGCGGAGATGGACGAGGTGCTGCAGACGCCCGCGCAACGCGCGCTCGCCGAGCTGAATCGGGTTGCGTCGCTCGGTCTACCCGAGAAGGGTCGCTACGCCGAGCACTACGCGCTCCTGTCAAAGACCCTCCGGGCATACGTGCGCGACCGCTTCGGCCTGGCCGCGGGTGAGCGGACGCCGCGGGAGCTGCGCGAGGACATGCTCCGCGCCGGGATCGACCGCACCGAGATCGCGACGATCTACGAGATCCTGCGCGAGGGCGAGACCGCCCGCTTCCATCGGGCCATCTCCTATCCCGCGCGCGCCCAGCACGCGGTGCGGTCCGCGCTCGACGCGATGCGCCGGGCGGCCGTCGCCGAGCAGTACGAGCTCATGAAGGGCCAGCCGTCGTGACCGACATCACCTCGTTTCAGTTCGAGGATCCATGGATCCTCGCGCTCCTGGTTGTCGTCGGCGCGGGTCTCGCGCTGAATCTGCTGCGAGCGCGGCGGCCCGGCGCGGGTCTTCTCTTCTCATCGCTCGGACTTATTGGTGGAGGGACGCCGGGCTGGCGCGTGCGCTGGCGATGGGTCCTCATCCTCCTACGCGTTCTCGCTCTCGTAGCCTTCGTCGTGGCGCTCGCGAGACCGCAGCTCGTGCGCGCCTCGGTCGAGTCGATCGCGGAAGGGATCGACGTCGTCCTGGTCCTCGACACGTCGGGGTCGATGTCCGAGCGCGGCTTCGGCGGCTCCGCGAAGATCGACGCGGTCAAGCGCGTCGTCACCGATTTTCTCGGCGGGTTACGGAACGACCGCGTGGGCATCGTCGTCTTCAGCGGCGAGGCGATCCTGCTTGGCCCGCCGACGCTCGATTACTCCGCTTCGCAGAAGCTCGTCGAGCCGATCGAGACCGGCACACTCACCGGTGGTACGGCCATAGGCACCGGCCTCGCGACCGGCATCAACGTCCTTCGCGACTCGCAGGCGAAGTCGAAGGTCGTGATCCTCTTGACCGACGGCGAGAACAACGGAGGAGACATCACCCCGCTCGACGCGGCGAACATGGCGAAGCTCCTGGACGTTCGCGTGTACACCATCGGCGCGATAACCCTCAACGCCACGGCCGATCAGGACGTGAGCTCCGACACCGTCGACGAGCAGTTGATGCGCAAGATCGCCGAGGGCACCGGGGGCCACTACTACAGCGTCTCCGACGAGAACTCGCTCGCCGAGGTCTACCGCGAGATCGAGTCGCTCGAGAAGTCGCACGTCGGAACGCGGGACTTCATCGACTACCAGGAGGCGCAGCTGGGCTTCCTCGCACTCGGCATCGCAGCTCTCTTTGCCGAGCTCGCGCTCGCGGCGACCGTGTTCCGGAGGACCCCGTGAAGATCGCGCTCGCGCATCCGGAGCTCGCGCCGCTGCTGCTCGCGGCCGTCCTGATCGTGGCTCTCTGCGCGGTCGCGCTCGTACGGCGGCGCCGCGCGCTCGCCGCGTTCGCCGGTACCGGCGCGCGCCTCGCATCGGCGAGCCCCGCGCGGCAGGTCACCAAGCTGATCCTTGTCGGGGCGGGCTGCCTCCTCGTCGTGGTCGCGCTCGTCGGTCCCGAGATCGGCGAGGCGCCGCGGCGTGCCCCAATCTCGACGCTCGACACGATCGTCGCTCTCGACATCTCGCAGAGCATGGCCGTTCGCGATGTCGAGACCGATCGCCTTCACGTGGCGCAGCGCGCGATCGAGCTCCTTGGCCAGCAGCTGAGTGGGGGGCGCGTCGGCCTCACGCTCTTCGGCGGCTCGAGCGTGCTGCGCTATCCGCTGACGGCATCAACGAAGATCGTGGGCCCGGCGCTCGATACATCCGGCCACGGCTTCCACGTGCAGCCCGGCTCCTCGCTCCAGGCCGCGCTCGACGGCGCGGCCGCGCAGTTCCCGACGACCGCGGCCGATGACCTGCGGACGCGGGCGATCGTGGTCGTCTCGGACGGAGAGGATCCCGTACCCGACCTCCCGGTTCTCGATCCGTATCTCGCCCGGGGCATCCACGTCTTCACGCTCGGTATCGGCACGCCCGCCGGTGGCCCGGTCCCGGTCTACGACATAAAGGGCCAGTACCAGCAGATGCTCGTCGACGCGAACGGCACGCAGATCACGAGCCGGCTCGACGAGGCTCGACTCGTCAACCTCGCGACCGCCGGCGGTGGACGCTACTTCCGCTACGAAAACGAAGGGACGGTGAAAACCCTCAGCGACGCGTTGCGCGCGACCGACATGGCCGTGGCGACGACCGAAGGTGGGCTCAGCGCTGAGGACCGTTACCAGATCTTCCTCGGCGTCGGCTTGGTCCTTCTCATCGCGGACTGGCTTTTGGGCGAGCGTCGGCCCATGCCGCGGCCGCGCCTTCCCCGCGGACGCGCCGCACCGCGCCGTCGCGTCCTCGGAGCCGTGAGCGCGCTGCTCCTTCTCGTGGTTGCCTGCGGGCCGGGCGACCCGATCGCGGACCAGCTCGATGCCGCGAACCAGGTCTTCCCGCACGATCCCGCCGGAGCGGTCGCCCGCTACCGCGATCTCCAAGCCAAACGTCCGACCGCACCCGAAATTTCGATCAACCTCGGCAACGCGCTGGCCGCACTCGGAGAACACGACCGGGCCCTTGTCGAGTACGGCCGCGGGATCGATGCCGCGACGGGGAAGATCCGGGCGATCGCGTTCTACGATCGAGGGACCTCGCTCTTCCGCCTGGGACGGATCCTTGACGCGCGCGCGGCTTACGTCGAGGCGCTCCGTCTCGACCCGAACGATCGCGATGCGAAGTTCAACGTCGAGGTCATCGACCGCATCCTCGGCCAGCTTCCTCCGCAAAAGACAGCTCCGACGAGCTCGCCCGGGCCTGCGACCGAGGCGCCCGGGCAGCAACAGCCGGGCGGATCGCCCCAGGCGACGGCACCCGCAACGGGCTCGGGCAACCCGACCGGCACGCCGATCCCGGATGCTTCGGCGTCGAGTGGCGCCCCCGAGCCGGAGTCCGTCCAGAGCGCGCTCACCAACTTCCGGCGAGATCTGACGGTGGACGAGGCGCTCCGCCTTCTGGATGCGCTCCGTGGCGAGCAGCGTGGGTTGCCGGCGGTCCTCGAAGGCACGGGTGTGCGTCGAGGCAGTAACTTTGATGTGGCGTATTGACGCGGGCGTGGGCGGGTCAGGCGCGGCGCGCTTTCTGGCTTTGGTCCTGCTGGTGGACCCGTCAAGCCGAGCGGCATTTGGGGGGAAACGATGCGCATAGATCTGAACGCGAAGGTCAGGACGAGCGACGGGCACGACGCGGGGAACGTCCACCGCATCCTTGTGGATCCGGAGACGGAGCGCATAACGGGTTTCGTGGTCAGCACCCGCCGATTGCTCGGCCGAGACGTGATCGTCGGGGAGGACATGTTCGCGGCAGCATCGGCCGGCGGCGACACGATCACGCTCAATCTGAGCAAGAAGGAGCTCGACACCCAGCCGAGCTTCGAGGAAGACGACTTCGTCGCGCCACCTGCCGGTTGGTCGGCGCCCAATCTCGGCTACGCGATCCCGCCCCAGTCATTCCTCTGGCCCGCCGATTCCGCGGTCGCCGATATGGGCAGAGGCGAGGCGTCACGTCCCTCGATCAAGAAAGGCGACGCGGTCAAGGACCGCGACGGTGACGTTGTCGGCGCGGTCGAGGACATACGGTTCGACGAGAAGACCGGCGAAGTCTTGAGCCTCACGGTGAAGGCCGGCACCGGACTCGAACGCCTCTTCGGCGGCAGCAAGGTCGCCGAGATCTCGCGGGACGACATCCTGCGGATCGCCGAGGGCGAAGTGCGGCTGGGAGTCGACCGCGAGGAGATCGTCCCGAGGGAGCACGAGACCGGCACGCGTTAGCTCGCTCCAAAACAGGCCCGCGCGACGAACGGCGTCGCCAGAAGCAGACCCGTCATGAGCGCGACGATCACGATGAGACGGACGACCGGATTGTCGTGGGGCTCCTCGCCCGCCGATTCGTGGAGCACGGCTCGCGCGCGAGTGGCTTCATCCTCCGGCACCAGAACGACGAAGCGTCCGACGGAGAGCCCGCCAGCGACACCGAGCATGGCGTCATCTCGCGCCACGCGCGGACGCAGATGCTCGGCGCGCAGGGCGCTCGCGGCCACCTCGGCGTCGACCTGGCTCGCCGCGAAGTGGACGGCCACCTCGTTCACGATCCGGCCACCGCCGTGAGGGCGATACGGATCGCCGCGAGCATGACGACGACCGAGAGGATCGCGAGAAGCGCACGCGGTTGCGTGCGCACGCTCACCGCGGCGCCGATCGGCGATGCCACGAGCGCCGAGATGAACACTATGGCGGCGAGGGGTGGGTCGATCTGCGCGGTCGCGGCCTTTCCGATGAGCGCGGCGACCGCCGCGAAGAGGCCGATGCCGAGCGACGATCCGATCGCGATCCGCGGCGGAACTCGCAGGATGTACACGAGCGCGGCGATGATGAAGGCGATGCCGCCGATCCCCACGATGCCGCCGAAGAAACCGAGCACGAGCGCGATGGGGATCGCGAGCCTTGGATCGGCGCGGATGTCTTCCGCGGGCTCATCACGCGGCGTGACCGGGAGCAGCAGCATGATGCTGCCTGCGAATGCGAGGATGGCGAAGATGATCAGGATGACGTTATCGGCGAGGTCGCGCGATAGGAACGCACCGACGACCGCCGCGATCGCGCTCGGCGGTCCCATGAGCCACACGAGGCGCGACGACACGTTGCCGTAGGAGCGATGGCGCAGCGTGCCGAGGGCGCTTCCGGAGATCGCCTGCACGATGGTGAGTCCGGTCACGATCTTCACCGGGATCGCGACGCCGCCGACGAGCGGCGGGAGGTAGAGGAGGAACGGCGTCAGCACGAGACCGCCGCCGATCCCGAGCAGCCCCGAGAGGAAGGACGCCACGAGGCCCGCGACCGCGGTGATGGCCTCGTCCGTCATCCGCCCCTATATATAGGGGAGTGGTGCGCCTTGCGCTGGCTGCGGCGGTCGCCCTTGCGGCGTGCGCACCGATCGAGGCACAGCCCAACCGCACGTTTACGTTCGGTTCGTCGCCTTCGGCAACGGTTGCGGGAGCTACCTGGCGACGCATCGCGGACGTCACGACGCCGCGCAGCGAGGTCGCCTCTGCGGTCTTTCGGGGCGTCGTCTACGTAGTCGGCGGGTTCGGCGGCGGGAACGTGGTCGAGACATATGTCCCCGATAGGTGGTCCGCGGGTCCGCGCTATCCGATCTCGGTCGATCACGCGATGGCCGCCGGAGTCGACACGGCCGGGACGCCGGGCCTTTACGTTTTTGGTGGCAACGTGAACGGCGTCGCGGTCGCACGGTCGTTTCGATTCTTCGGCGACCAGGGCTGGCGCGAGATCGCGCCCATGCCCGCGCCGCGCTCGCAGGGCGCCGCGGCCGCGATCGGCGGTCGCATCTTCATCGTCGGCGGTGCGCAGGGCGACCGCTTGGTCAGCCCGACCTTCGTGTACGACACCGCCGCCGATCGGTGGACCACGGCGGCGCCGATCCCGACGCCACGCGATCATCTTGCCGCCGCCTCGATCGGCGGACGCGTCTGTGCGGTGGGTGGGCGCCGACTTTCGGTCCTCCAAAACCTCGCCGTCTTCGAGTGCTACGACCCAACAACGGACAGCTGGCAAGCGATGGCCGATGCGCCAACTGCGCGCGGTGGGATCGGCGCGGCGACGATCGGGTCGCGCCTGTTCGTCACCGGAGGCGAGCAGCCGATCGGGACGTTCAAGGAGCTCGACATCTTCGATTCCGCGTCGGCCAAGTGGACCCGCGGTCCTGACCTACCGACCTCGCGTCACGGATTGGGCGTCGTCGCGGTGGGGAGCACGCTTTACGTGATGAGCGGCGGCCCGACCCCCGGCGTCAGCCAGACGGCCGTGTGCGAAGCGCTCGACGTTCGCTAGCATCGCGTGATCAACGCCGCCGGGGAGGCTCGCCATGAGGACTCGTTTGTCTGCGGTCACTGCCGTTATCGCGGTGCTCCTGGCCGCGTGTGGCGGAACCCCATCCACGCAGCCGTCTGCGTCGACGGGACCGAAGGCCGACATAAAGGTTGGCCTTGCGATCTCCCTCACCGGCGCAGCGAACATCTACGGACCGTCACAGCAGAACGGCGCGAAGCTCGCGATGGACCAGATCAACGCGGCGGGCGGCGTCGACGGCGCGAAGATCGCGCTTGTCGTCGAGGACGATGCGTCCGCCCGCGACCAGGGAATCACCGTGTTCCGCAAGCTCATCAACGAGGACAAGGTCGCGGCGATCCTCGGTCCGACGCTCTCCGGCGTGGCCGCGGGCGCGCACCCCGTCGCGCAGCAGGCCGGCCTTCCGGTCATCGCGATCTCCAACACCGGCGTTGGCATCGTCGGTAAATGCGACTACGGCGCGTGCGACTGGATCTTCCGCGCGTCGCTCGGTGAGGAGACCGCGCTTCCCGCCGCGCTCAAGGCGGCGAAGGACAAGCTCAATCTCAAGAAGGTCGTGCTCATGTTCGAGAGCGACCAGAAGTTCGCCGCGGACGGCGCCGACATCTTCAAGAAAGCGGCGGCGGACAACGGCATCACCATCGCGCGGACCATCCCGTACAAGACCGCGGACGTCGACTTCTCGGCGTTCGTGACCCAGGCGAAGGGCGAAAGCCCCGACGCGATCCTCGCGTCCGGTCTTGCCGGGACGGCCTCGAAGGTGCTCGTCGAAGTCGGCAAGCAGTTCCCGCAGGGGCTGCGTGTGGTCGGTTCGAACGGCTTCAACTCGCCGGCCGTCATCGCGGCCGCCGGCGCCGCCGCGCCGAACATGATCGTCGGCACGGCCTGGAACAAGGCCTCGACGGACAAGACCAACGCCGACTTCGTGAAGGCCTTCAAGGACAAATACGGCTCCGATCCAGATCAGTTCGCCACCCAGGCGTACACCGCGATGGTCGTGCTGGCCGACGCGATGAAGCGGTCAGGCAATGCAAGCGACAAGGCGGCGCTCAAGAAGGCGCTCGAAGGCACGAAGGATCTCGCGACACCGCTCGGTGCGTTCAGCTTCACGCCGGAGCACGATGTCAAACAGCCGGTCTTCGTGATGACGGTGAAGGACGGTCAGTTCGTCCCATTCAACTAACCTGACGCCCGTTGGCCGAGCAGCTCTATAACGCGATCTTCGTCGGCAGCATCTACGCGCTGTTCGCCGTGGGGTTCGCTCTGGTGTTCTCCGTCCTCGACATCCTGAATCTCGCGCACCCAGTGGTGTTCATGCTCGGCGCGTTCGTGGCGCTCTTCTTCATGTCGACATTCGGCCTCCCGGCGGCGCTCGCGGCGGTCGCGGCGTTTGCGGTGACGGGCATGTTCGGCATCTTCCTCGACCGTGTCGCATTCGCGCCCCTCCGCCGGCGCGGCGCCCCGCCGCTCTCGGCGATGATCTCGAGTCTCGGGTTCGCGATCGTCGTGATCAGGCTCATGGAGCTGCGGTACGGCCCCGATCTTGTGAGCTACCCGGCCGGTAGCCTCCCGCAGACAGTGCTCCAGATCGGCGGCGCGCGGCTCGACGGCCTGCGCCTTCTGATCATCGGGCTGGCGATCGTTCTAATGGTCGGGCTCACGTACGTCGTGCGCGCGACTCAGCTCGGACGCGACATCCGCGCTCTCGCCGAGAACCCGCGGGCGGCGCGACTCCTCGGTGTCGACGTCGACCGCGCGATCGCCGCGACCTTCTTCATCTCTTCGGGCCTCGGCGGTGTCGCGGGAGCGCTGCTCGGGTTCGCGTACAACGCGATCTATCCGCAGATGGGCACGCCCTACGAGCTCAAAGCCTTCACCGTGATGGTCGTCGGCGGTATGGGCAGCCTGCCGGGCGCGGTGCTAGGCGCGTACATCCTCGGCATCGGCGAGATCGCAGCGCTCGTGTTCCTGCCGGCCGAGCTCGCCGAGCTGCGCGACGCGCTTGCGTTCGGGCTCCTCTTTCTCGTGCTCGTGATCCGGCCGCGCGGCCTACTCGGGCACCGGGTCGCGGACCGCGCGTGATGGACGCGCTCGCCGATTTCCTCCGCGTCTACCAGACGACGGTCGGCGTCATCGGCATCAACGCTCTGCTCGCGCTGTCGGTCTGGCTCACGCTCTACGCCGGGCAGCTCACGCTCGGCAACGCCGCGTTCATGGCCATCGGCGCGTACGGCTCTGCGCTGCTCGGGATGCGCATGGGAGTTCCGTTCCCGCTGGGCCTGACGCTCGGCGCGCTGCTCGCCGCCGCGCTCGCGCTGCCCCTCGGCCTCGCCGTCTTTCGGCTGCGCGGTGTGTACCTGGCGATCGCGACGATCGGATTCGGCGAGGTTCTGCGCGTCGTTCTGCTGACTGTGCCGTTCACCGGTAAGGCGCTCGGCCTGAATGGCATCCCGGCGATCACCGAGCTCTGGCACATCTATCTCTCGCTCGCAGTCGTGGCCTACGTGTTGTGGCGCGTGCAGGGCTCGACCGTAGGGCGCGCCTGGGCCGCGATCCGTGAGGACGAGATCGCAGCCGCGAGTCAGGGCATCGCGATCCGTCGCTACAAGCTCGCCGCGTTCGTCGCCGGCGCCGCGATCGCGGCGTGGGCGGGCGGCCTCTCCGCGCATCTCAACTTTTCCATCGAGCCCGGCGACTTCGGGTTCACCCGCGCGGTCCAGATCCTGGTCTTCGCCGTGGTCGGCGGAACGCCGAGCGTCGCTGGGCCGATCATCGGAGCGACCCTACTCACCGCCCTTCCTGAGGTTTTGCGACCCTTGAAGGAATATCGCGACATCTTCGCGGGGCTCATCTTGATGGGCGTGATCATCTATCTACCTCGCGGCCTGGTGACGCTCGCCGAGCTGCGCAAGACGCGGCGCCTGCAGGAGATCGGGGTGGCCGATGTTGCTTGAATGCAGCGGCATCTCCAAACGCTTCGGAGGTGTGCATGCCGTCGCGGAGGTCGACCTCGCGATCGCGCCGCAACAGGTGTTCGGGCTGATCGGCCCGAACGGCGCCGGCAAGACGACGCTCGTGAATCTCATCAGCGGTCATCTTCGCGTGGACAGTGGCGCGATCCGATTCGCCGGCGCCGACGTCACCGGCTTGGCGCCGCACACGCTCACCGCCCGCGGTATCGCCCGCACCTTTCAGGGCGTCCGGCTCTTCAAGGGCCTGACCGCGCTGGAGAACGTGCTCGTCGGTCGGCATGCGCGGATGCATTCGGATGCGCTGCGACGCCTCTGGCCGCGCGGCGCGTCGGACCGTTCCGACCGAGAGCGCGCTGTCCAGCTTCTCGAGCGGCTCGGACTGAGCCGGCCCGATGCCCTCGCCGGCGGGCTCGCCTACGGCGACCAGCGCCGCCTTGAGATCGCGCGCGCGCTCGCGTCCGACCCGCGCCTTCTCATCCTCGACGAGCCCGCGGCCGGGATGAACCCGGCGGAATCCGCGCGTCTTCGCGAGCTGATGCGCGCGCTCGTCACCGAGGGGCTCACCATCGTGCTCATCGAGCACGACGTGCGCCTTGTGATGGGCACGTGCGAGCGGGTCGCGGTGCTGAACTTCGGGCGCAAGATCGCGGAGGGCACGCCTCCCGAAATCCAGGCGAGCCCTGCGGTGCGCGAGGCGTATCTCGGGAGCGAGTACGCCGCATGAATGCGCCGCTCCTCGAGGTCGAGGAGCTCCGCGTTCGTTACGGCGCGGTCGAGGCGGTGCACGGCGTGTCGTTCCTCGCGAATGCCGGCGAGGTGACCGCGCTCATCGGCGCGAACGGGGCGGGGAAGTCGAGCACGCTCGCCGCGATCAGCGGCCTCGTGCCGGCAGATGGTCGTATCCGCTTCGACGGCCGCGAAATCGGCGGCGCGCCGCCGCACTCGATCGTTCGCGCGGGCATCGTCCAGGTGCCCGAGGGCCGCGAGATCCTCGCGCGAATGACGGTCGAAGAGAACCTGCTCATGGGACTCCGCGGCCGCGACCGCGCCGAGATCGCGTCGGCATACGAGCGCTTTCCGATCCTGCGCGAGCGCCGCGCGCTCCTCGCGGGAAGTCTTTCCGGCGGGGAACAGCAGATGCTCGCGATCGCGCGCGCGCTTCTGGCTCAGCCGCGCCTGCTGCTGCTCGATGAACCTTCGCTCGGGCTCGCGCCGATGATCGTGAAGCGCGTCTTCGACACGTTGGCCGAGCTGAAGCGACAGGGCGTCACGATGCTGCTCGTCGAGCAGAACGCCCTCCGCGCGCTGCGGCTCGCCGATCGCGCCTACGTGATGGACCTGGGTCGCATCGTCATGCGAGGCACAGGCCCCGAGCTGCTGCGTGACGAAGGCGTCGCGCGCACGTATCTTGGCGGCTGATTCCTGGGATGTGCCCGCGCGAACGCGCGGGAGCACGCGGCGCTCCTCCGCGATCAGACGAACAAGTTGCTGGGCGCGCGTGTAGGCGGTTGGATCGGTCGGCCCCGGTGCGATCACGCTCCGGGCCGTTCCCGGCGCCGTAACGCTCAACGCCCTCACCGAGACGATGATCAGCGTGAAAAGACCTGCGCTAGAGGCATCAACTGTTTGTCGCCTCCAGACTTGCTTCTTTCGGTTTGGGTGGAAAACTGCGGTTAATGAGATCCGTCCCACTTTCAGCTGATCCGAAGACGGACGATCCAGACCGAGGGCCGGTATGGTGGTTTGGGCGCGCGCTCCTCTACTTCGTGAGTGGCCTGGCGGTCGGCTTTCTGTTCCTCGCGGAGTTCGCATTCAGCACCGTCGGCATCGTCCAGTTCGCACTGGCGGTGCTCGCCGCGATTGGCATCTTTGGAGGACTGGGCGATCGGCCAAACCTGTCTATCTGGTCGAGCTTCGTGCTGGGTGCTCTCTCATTCCCGCTCTTGATCGATGCCCGCTCGGCTTTCCTGCCGTTCTGCCAGGATCTCGTCGCCTCCGGCATGGCCTGTGTTGCACGCGACTATCGAGGGCAGTTCACCGTCGAGCTTGCGAGCTCCCTCGCAGCGTGCCTCGGCACGGTGCTCTATGCGCGGCTCGGGTTGAGACGACATCAGCTCTAACGCAGCCCGAACGACAAGTGGGGATCGATGCGGGGCCGATTGCGCCTACATGATGGACCTGGGTCCGATCGCGATGCGAGCCACAGGTCCGGAGCTGCCGTACGGCGGGCTGAACAGTGTCTACGCCAACTCCATCTCGGAGTCCGACAACAGCTTCGGTCACCCTCGTCTCGTCGCGGCGCTACAGAAGAGCGCTAGCCTGTCGGCGTGTTCGGCCCCGTTCTCAAGGGGAAGCAGATCACTCTGCGGCCGCCTGATGAGACCGATGCCGCGCGGTTCGTCGCGTGGTTCGCAGACCTCGAAGTGACGCGCTATCTCGCGGAACGTTTTCCTCTGTCGCTACCGCAGGAGGAGGACTTCATCAAGCGCATCGGTGAATCGAAGAACGATGTGTGGTGGGTCATCGAGGCTGAGGGGAAAGCGATCGGCGCGACCGGGATCCACGGCATCAACTGGATCAACGCGCACGCTACGACCGGCACGGTCATCGGCGACAAGAGTTGCTGGCGAAAAGGCTACGGGTCCGAGTCGATGGCCCTCCGTACCGAGTACGCGTTCCGGCATCTCAACCTGCACAAGCTGAAGAGCGGCGCGATCATGGACAACGAGCCGAGCAAGCGCGCACTGCAGAAGGCCGGATATCGACAGGTCGGTATCGAGCGCGAGGAATCATGGCGAGACGGCCGCTGGCGCGACCACTGGCTGTGCGAGGTCCTGCGCGATGATTGGGAGCGCGAGCACCCACGCTGATCGGCAAACCGGCCAGGAGCTCGTCTGGGCATGCGCCTGCCACGGGCGGCTATCTGTAGACCTGTCGCCTTTTGACCTCGCCGGGACTCCACCACGTCGGTTGACTCCCGATGAGTTGCCCAAGACAGGTCGGCGTCGGACGAACTTGTCAGAAAGCAGCGAGAGGGGTCGCTTCAAGTCTGGACAATTCAGTTCTCTTAGTTCACGGCTTGCGACGCGTCAAAGCCGCTTTGCCCGCGCCTCAGGTCCGAGGCAGAACGTTGATCCAGACGTCTCCGGCTATCTTCCCTCCTGCGCGTTCCGAGTGGAGGCGCCAACACCCGGCCGTCGGGAAGGTCATGCGAACCGCCATCCATCCGTGCCTGTGGGCTCAATCGCGCTCGGATCGACGCGAGGTAACCGACCCCATGCACCTACGGGACCATTCGGCGCCTCCGCATAGACGTTAAACGCCGCGTTGCCGGTCATGCGGTATTGGAATGTTGTCTCGAGATCCGCGCGTATCTCTTGCGGCGCCCCGACGCGGATCGTGGTCGTATCGCCGGTCGATCCAACCAAGGCGCCGTCCGTATCGCGCCCTGACGTCGCAGATCCACAGAGAGGGACCATCGGTATGCCCGTCGCCTGTGTGGCCGAACTTCTAGACCCGGCGCATGCACTCACGAGAGCAGCGGCCAGAATCGCATAGGCCAGCCTCATGTAGCCAGTACAACAGGACCGGAAACGTCGTTCCCTTCAAGGACCCGGCGAACTGGCTCGGCCGCTAACCGGGCGGGCGTACAACTGGCAAGCGGAGAAGGGGCCTGCGATCGTTCCCGCGCCGTGGACCGGGCGCAGTCGCGACTAACGCTAGGTCCGCACTCGTGACTCTTTAGTACAGAGTGGGCGCCGTGGACGCGCAGGAGCTCGTGTGGCCTGCCGCGCTCAACGACGACGGTCTTTATAGGCGCATCTTCCGCGCGCTGATCGCGGTCGGCGCGAGCACCGATGAAGCAAGTGACGCGCTCCAGGAGGCTTATGAGCAGATCCTGCAGCAGAAGGCACCGCCCGATCGCATTGATGGTTGGCTGTTCGTCGTCGCACAGCGACGTTGGCGTCGACAGCGACTGCGGCGCCGTCTCTTCGCGCCACTCGCGGCGGCGAGAGCCCAAAGCGTGAAGGCACACGAGAAGGGGACCGTACTCAGCGAGGTGGCGAAACTTCCGATGCGGCAGCGACAGGTCTTCGTTGCCCGCCACGTCCTTGGACTAACGAACGATGAGACTGCACGCGCGCTGGGCATCGCGTCGGGCACGGTCTCGGCCACGAACCACCACGCCCTGCAGGTGCTACGTGAGCGACTGGGAGGCGACTCGTGAATGATCTTTCGCCCGCGGATAGGCGCATCGTCAATCGGTTGAACGCAGAGCTCTCCGCGATCGCGGTACCGCCGCGGCAAACCCATGCGCTGGGGTATCAGGGATCACCGTTGCGCAGCTTCTCCTCACTCCTCCGACAGCTGCTCCCGGCTGTCGGCGCCCGGCGCCTCTCGGTCGCCGTCGCTGTCTTGGCGCTTCTTCTGGTTCCGGTCGGGGTCGCCGTCGCGCAGGGTGGTCTCGCCAACGTCATTCCGGTCTTCATCAGACAGCCCGTCGAGGGTCTGCGCTTTGTACTAAGCCCACCCACGACCGTGGAGAGCGACGCTGCGCTGCAGCGGCTGCTCTCCTTCCCGCTTTGGGTGCCGTCCGACCTACCGTGCGCCGGTCCCAACCAGCGGATCTACGACGCGGCTACACGAAGCGCCAGTTTCGTCTACCAATGCCTGGCCGTGACCGAACGGTCCTCCGAGACGACCTTCCGGCCCGTGGTCGACGCAGGCACGCTCGAAGAGGTCTCCATCAACGGACTGCCGGGCTACTACTACCAGACGACCGTCGTGATGCCCACGACCGGAAAGGGGCAGACGAGCGCGACTCTGGTCTTCGAACGAGAGGGGACCCTCGTCACGCTGGTTCCCCTGCCACAGCACGCGTCACGCGATGCTCCCGAGGTGCTGCTCGGCAAGGCGGATCTGATCCGGATCGCTGCGTCGATGACGAGGGTGCACGCCCAATGACCCGGGGCAGCGACGGCCCGGAAGACCACGCGCACGAAGAATGAGACTGTCGCCTGACTCCCGATCAAGGTGCCTACCATCGCTCCTTAGTCCGGCACAACGCAGTCAGTTAGGTCGCGCGTGCGGGACGCCACGGACGAACAACGGCCAGTCATTGGTTACTCGGGATAAAGCGCGGCGCGATGAGCCCATCGCGCGCCGGGGCCCGAAGATTCGGAACAAGGTCGATGTCGCTGTTAGGAAGTGGCGTGCCTTCGGCGTAGCTGCCCGCGACGTAGAAGCCGCGAACATCGTCGACTAGAGCGCTCCTAAATGATGAAAGGACTTCGGCAACGATCTCGTCGGCATTCGAGTCGCCCGTTGTCTCCCGTTAACTTTCATCGGCCGTCCTAGTCTGCCCTGCAAAGCAAGGAAATTGGCGTCTCGAAGGCGAACAGACACGTCTACGCGCGTCCGAGTCGTCACGCTTTTCTCGCTGCACTTGAGCAGGTCGGCAGAGGGTCGTTCCCGGTTTGTGCCCTTCAGTCCGGCTCGATCACCTTTGTCGCTGCCGGATACGTTCCGAGGATCTGCTGCCACTCGCAGCACGTGCGCATTAGCGAGAGTGCTTCCTTGGACGGCCACACCGCGGGATCACCTTCGAAATCGAGGTAAAAGACGTAGTCCCAGGGCGCGGCACGACTCGGGCGCGACTCGATCTTGGAAAGCTGGAGCCAGGCCGTGGCGAACGGCTGAAGCGAGCGCACGAGAGCGCCGGGGAGGTTCGCGGTCTTGTAGACGAGGCTCGTTTTAGTGGGTCCCGACCGCAGCGCGACAGGGATCCGCTCGGCGATCTCGCGGTCGCCGTTCTTTGCGAGGGCGAAGAATCGCGTGAAGTTGTCGCGCGAGGTCTCGATGGCCTCGGCGAGGACGTCGAGGCCGTAGCGCCCTGCCGCTCGTCGGCTCGCAACCGCGGCGATCGCCGGGTCTCCGCCCTCCGCGATCTCCGCCGCGGCTCCGGCGGTATCGAAGGCCACTTCCGGCTGGATCCGGTGCTCGCGCAGGAATTCTTCGACCTGCGCGAGCGCCTGTGGGTGCGAGCGCGCGGCCTTTACGTCTTCCAGGCGCGTGCCGGGCACCGCGAGGAGGCTGTGGCTCACGCGAAGGATGAGCTCGGCGACGATCTTGGCGCTGTCGTGCTGCCGCAAAAGGTCATAGACGTCCGCGACTGATCCCGCGTGCGTGTTCTCGACCGGGACGACCGCGGCGTCGACCTCGTCCGCCTCGAGGGCGGCGAAGACCTCCGCGAAGGTGCGGCGCGGCAGGAGGCTGGCCCCCGGAAAGAGCGCCGCCGCGGCCGCCTCCGAGAATGCCCCAGCGAGACCCTGGTAGGCGACGTTCGTCAGCGGTACACCGCCGTGCGCCATTCCGGATGCCCCTTGTCGTCGCCATGGGCGAGACCGAAATAGACCTCGCCGATCTTCTTCGCCACCGGACCGATCGCGCCATCGCCAACGATCCGTCCGTCGATCTTGACGCAGGGCGCGACCTGCGCGCCGGTGCCGCAGAAGAAGACTTCTTCCGCGACGTAGAGCTCGGTGCGATCCACCTGCCGCTCCTCAACGAGGATGCCGAGCTCGCTTGCGATCTCGAGGATCGAGTCGCGGGTGATGCCCTCGAGGATGTCGTCGGTCACCGGCGGCGTGATGAGCGCGCCGTCGCGGACCATGAAGAGGTTCGCGCCGCCGCCTTCGGAGACGTGCCCGTCGGCTGTGAGGAAGATCGCTTCGTCGGCCTCGTAGTCGTGCGCCTCGTCGACCGCGAGTGCCGTGTTGATGTACGCGCCCGTCAGCTTGGCCCGCGCGGGGATCGCGTCGTCGGAGATGCGACGCCAGCTCGCGGTTCGCGCGGCGAGCCCGCCGGTCGGCAGATATGCGCCGAGCGGAAAGGCGTACATACCGAAGCCGTCGCGCAGTCCCTGAAGCGCGACCTTCACCGAGCGTGCTGCCTTGAAGGCGAGAGGCCGGATGTAGACGTCGCTCTTGAAGCCGTTCTTTCGAAGGAGCTCGAGCGCGATCTCGGAGAGCGCATCGGGATCGCCGGGGAGCGCGATGCGCATGATCCGCACCGAACGCGCCATACGTTCGAAGTGCTCGCGCAACCGAAAGACGTAGAGCTGCTCTTGGGCGGGGTTCCAGTACGCACGGATACCCTCAAAGACGCCGGTGCCGTACTGCAGCGCGTGGGTCGCGATGGAGACCTTCGCGTCGCCGAGAGGCGTGAACTTTCCATCGAGGTAGGCGACGCCGGTCTCGACGATCTCCTGTCCGACCGCCGCGACCTCGTTCAGCCGTTGCTGGACCGTGCTCGCCATGACCAGACCTCCTGATAACAAGAGACCTCCCGATCTCGGGAGGCCTTCACGCTGCCGATCGTTGTCGCGTTAGCGGCGCGCGCCTCCCCGTCGAGCTCCCACAAGGAGCTCGCCGAAAATGACCACGACGAACGAAGCGCGCATGAGACCGGGAACGCTAGGCGCTGGCTCTGTGGCAGTCAAGGTCAGACGCGACCGATCACTTCCTCGCGCTGCCAGACGCGGCGGGCAACCTCAAGCGCCAGGATGTCTATAAGGACAAGTCCGACGCCCAGGGCGAGAAGAGGCCAGCCTTCGCCGAACTGCGACGCGACGAATCCGAGCCCGGCGAACACCGCGGCGGAGAGCGCGATCACAAGCCCCGCGACCTGCTGAGCGGCGCGGCTGGATTTCACGCGTGCTGCCACGATCATCGTGATGCTGCCCGTCGTGACCAGATACAAGAGCGATAGCACCAGGAACGCGTAGAGGAGCTCGGGCGTCAGCACCCGCGCGACACGCGTCACGCCGTAGCGATACGAGGCGAGTCCATAGGCCGCGGAGAGCGTCACGCTACAAGCGACCATCACCGGAACGACCATGCCCACGAGCTTGCCGAGAACGATGTCGAAGTCGCGGATGGGGGCGGCGAGGAGGGGGACCAGCGTGCCGTTCTCCTTCTCCATCGTGAACGTCGCCGCGATGAGCGCGACGCCCGAGAGTGCGGGAAAGAAGACGCTCTGCAGCGCGAGGCCGAGGAGCGTCAAGTCGCCCGCGGGCCCGGGCGGGACGCCGCGATTCGAGACGACGAAGAAAAGCGGGATCACCACGAAGATGCCGGTTCGGAGCAGCGACGTGCGGTCGAGGAAGACCTCCCAGCGGATCTCGCGCCAGGCGATGAGCCACCACTTCATCTTCATCGGCGTGCCTCGGCCAGGATGCTGAGATAGGCGTCCTCGAGCGAGCGCTCCTCCGCCGACAGGGTGACGACGCGCACGCCCGCATCGAGAAGCGCGCGGAGCGCGGCGGGATTGACAGCGGCAGGGTCATCTGGCGCGAACCGCAGCGCTGCGAGCCCGTCCTTCGCGATCGCACTCTCGGCGGTGATGCCAACGCGGGCGAGAGCTTCGCGAGCGGTCGCCGCATCTCCCGCGAACGACACCGTGTAGCTCGGCCTTCCCGCCGCGCGGATATCGGCGGTGGCGCCGGTCCGCAGGACCTTGCCCTTGTAGAGCACGACGACGCGGTCCGCGATCCGCTGCGCTTCGTCGAGGTCGTGCGTCGTCAGCAGGATCGCGCGATGCCTGGCGCGAAGCGAAACGATGAATCGGCGCAGCATCTGCGACATCTCGGGGTCGAGAGCGGTCGCCGGCTCATCCAGGAGCAGGACCGGCGGATCGTGGACCAAGGCCCGCGCGATGGCGACCTTCTGGCGCATGCCCCGCGAGAACGTCGCGAGCTTCCGATCGAGCACATCGTCGAGACCGAGGAGCTTTGCGAGCTCGGCAGCGCGCACGTCGGGATCTGCCACGTCGTACAGGCGCGCGAAAAAGCCGAGATAACGGCGCAGCGGCATGCGCTCGTACAACGACGGCTGGTCGGTGACGAAGCCGCACCGCGCGCGGACCGTGTTGGCGTCCTTGCGCACCGAAACGCCGTCGACGAGGACGTCACCTTCGCTCGGAGCGAGGATCCCGCCGATGATCCGGCTCGCCGTGGTCTTCCCGGCTCCGTTCGGCCCGAGGAGCGCCACGATCTCGCCCGGGTGGACCTGGAACGAAACGTCGTCGAGCGCCAACGTCCCGTCGAAGCTGCGCGAGAGGCGCGTCACGTCGATCACGCTTCGAGCATACGAGCGTTATGAGCTAGCTTTTGACGTAGGTGGACGTCGCCATTCTCTCGCTCCACGGTCGCACGGCGTGGGCACTCGTCTTTTACTACACGGCCGTCGGGCTCTGGGGCCTCTTCCTCGGCTTTCGTAATTCCGGTCCCACCCCAGGCTTTCGCGGCGCGATCGCCATCGCCGTCATCGCCTCCATCGTGCAGGGCCTGCTCGGCGCACTCGTCGCGTTCTCACAACCGCCCCGCGATCTGCTCCATGTGCTGTACGGGGTCGCGGTCGTGCTCGCCATGCCGTTCGCCGCGTCGCTCCTCCGGGACCGCGCCCCACGCGGCCAATCCGTGGCGCTCGGCTTCGCCGCGCTCTTCACCGCGGGCCTGGCGATCCGGGGCATCATCACCTCGTGACCGATGACATCGCGCCGCTCATCGACGAGCGCCCGGACACCTCGGTGGCGGCGCTCCAGGCGCTGCGCGGCGACTTCCTCTACTTCAACGTCGCCGGATCAGGGCCCACGTTCCCGGTCGCGCAGCGCTCGGCCGAGCGATTCCGCACGTGGCTGAACGAGGTCGGCATGTTCGGTCACGTGGGGTACGCGGCCTACAACGCCGCGCTCGATGCCACCCGGGCGGACCTCGCCACGACGCTCGGGGACCCCGGTGGCGCGGCCCGCGTCGCGCTGGCGCAGTCGGCGACCGACGGCCTGAACACGCTTATTGCCGGCCTCGCGATACCGCCCCCTTCGATCATCCTCACCACGCTTGAGGAGCACGGAAGCGCCCTCTACCCCCTGCGGCGGCGCGCGGAGCTCGGCGACGAGCTTCGCGAGATCGGCTGGCATCGCGACCGCGACCGCCTTCTCGACGAGCTACGCGGTGGCATGCGCGACGGCGCCAAGGCGCTCGTGATCTCGCTCGTGTCCTGCAAGACCGGCGACGTGCTGCCGGTGCGCGAGGCGTGCCGGATCGCGCGCGAGGCCGGCGCGATCTCGATCGTCGACGCGGCGCAGGCCCTTGGGCAGGTGCGGGTCGATGTCGAGGATCTCGGGGCGGACGCGGTGGTGACCCTCGGCCACAAGTGGCTGCACGGACCGCTTGCGACCGGCGGCTTCTGGGTGCGCGATCTCGCGCTCTTCGGTCCGACCCGCCTCGGTTGGCGCTCGCGTCTCGAGCTTCCGACCGGGAGCCGCGATTACAACCCCAACGCCACTCGGTTCGAGACGGGTACGGTGGACGTCGCCGCGTTCGTGGGTCTGCGGCAGACGCTCGTCGTGCACCGCCTGCTGGGGTCATGGGTCTCCGACCGCCTTCGCGCCCTGCGCAGCCGTCTCCTCGAGCGGATCGGCGATCTGCCGTTCACTCTGCGTTCGACCCCCGAGGCGCCAACGGGCATCGTCGTCGTCGAACCGCGGGGCGGCGATGTCGCCGCGCTGGTACAAAGGATGTGGGACGAGGAGCGCATCGTGGTGAAGCTCATCGACGAGCCCGGCATCCCGCAGGCGATCCGGTTGTCGTTCTGGGCGTTGCACAAGGAGAAGGACATCGAT
>Ga0209155_1000121_pt1 | contig 32883 bp, 27 predicted proteins | sample GraSoiAngelo_122_FD_185879 | JGI IMG/M metagenome (GOLD analysis project Ga0209155, IMG submission 185879) | Grasslands soil microbial communities from the Angelo Coastal Reserve, California, USA - 14_0927_02_20cm (SPAdes) (version 2) | ecosystem: Environmental > Terrestrial > Soil > Grasslands ... | reverse complement strand
GAGGTCGCGTTTATCAGTGGAGAGTTCGAGACCGTCCATCTGTCTGATCCGGAGCGTGCGTGTTTGAGCGAATAATTGGGCGTCGTTGTCTTCCCCTGGGGAGAGGCGATAGCCCGCGACTCTGGTTAAAGTAATCGCAGCACGCTCTCCGCTCCCGGCCAGGAGGAGTCTATGTCGTACCGGATAGCGGGAATCGATGTCCACAAGAAGATGCTGGCTGTAGTTGTGTCCGACGTTGAAATCGAAAGCGAATACCAATTTGAGCGGCGGATGTTTAGCAGCAACCCTGAACAACTGCGATCGTTGGCTGCGTGGCTCGTCGAGCAAAAGGCCGAAGAAATAGTCATGGAGTCGACGGCGCAATATTGGAAACCCGTGTGGGAAACATTGGAAAGGTATTGGAAGCCGCTCTGCGAGAAGCGGGAAGGAGCAAGGCGGAGGTCCGGCACGTTGCATCTGGCGCAGGCGCTATCCAATCGCGGACGACGGGGACGCAAGAGGGATTTCGTCGACGCCGAACGCTTGGTGAAGCGGCTGGTGGCCCGAGAACTGACGCTGAGCTTTGTGCCCGATGCCGAGCAACGCCTATGGCGAACGGTAACGCGCAAGAAGTACCAGTTGCGGCGCGACCTGGTGCGGTTAAACAACCAACTGGAATCACTTCTGGAAGAGGCCCATATCAAGTTGTCCAGCCTGGTCTCCGATCTGCTTGGCGTCAGTGCCAGACGCATGTTGAAGGCGCTGGCTGACGGAGAAACCAATCCCGCAGCTCTGGCCGCCTTAGCCCATGAGAGGTTGCGCGCTACACCGGAACAATTGTGTGATGCGCTCGGCGCGTGCACGGAGCTCAAGCCCGTATACCGACGGCTCCTGAAAATGACCCTGGAGCACTTGCAAATCCTCGAGCAGCAGAGCGGTCAACTAGATCAAGAGCTAGCCACTTTGCTCCATCCGCACCAGGATGTGGTCGAGCGGCTAGCGGAGGTTCCGGGTTTCGCAGTGGACTCCGCGCAGCAGATCATTGCCGAAGTCGGCCCTGCCGCAGCGACGTTTCCCTCCGAGAAATGCCTCTCTTCGTGGGTTGGTGCCTGCCCCGGCGAAGAAGAGAGCGCCGGTGTGAACTACAGTCACCGCTCTCCGAAGGGCAACCGTCACATGCGGCGCTTGCTCAATCAGACTGCTAACGCCGCCGTAAAAGCCAAAGGAAGCATCTTCGAGATCATCTATCGCCGTTGCGTCCCGCGCCTCGGACATAATCAAGCCATCGGGGTCATTGCGCATCGACAGTGTCGTCTGATCTGGCTGATCCTCCATCAGGGAACCCGTTACGAAGAACGCGGCCCAGCAGTCACCAAACGATCCAGATATCAGCGCACGTGGAGAATGATTCGGCAACTCCGAAATCTGGGCTATCGGATCGATGATCCATCCTATCGCGGCGGGGTCCCCTAAGCTTGACTCTAGGCATTTCATTTCTTTGAGAAGCCGCTATAAAGTAAGGGCGAAATTGCAAACGTTCTAGCAGGATAAACCGTTGATTTTAGTGGGTGCTACTTTACTTCAATTTCGTGCAAGGAGGCGGTCTTGTTCCAGCGGAGAATCTTACACACAATTCTCATGATCTGTGCCGTATTGCCGTCGGTACCGCGCTGCGTTCGTGCGCAGCAAAGCTATGCCGTGATCACGCAGAATGGCGTTTCGATGAAAACGCGTGACGGCGTGAAACTCTATGCGGACATTTACCGTCCGAAGGCTGACGGGAAGTTTCCAGTCATCCTGATGCGCACGCCCTACGATAAAAGCGTGGGCTGGGCGGCCGCGCCAGCGTATCAGGTTGCCACGCACGGCTACGTCGTCATCTTGCAAGATGTTCGTGGGCGCTACACATCGGAGGGCGAGTGGTACCCGTTCCGGCACGAGTCTGAGGACGGTTACGACGCCGTCGAATGGGCTGCTGCGTTGCCATTCTCGAACGGCAAAGTTGGCATGACGGGCGGTTCCTACGTCGGCGCCACGCAGATGCTCGCCGCAATTGCCCATCCTCCGCATCTCGCGGGAATCTGCCCGGTGGTGACGGCCAGCAACTATCACGATGGCTGGACGTATCAGGGCGGAGCACTCGAACAATGGTTCGACCAGAATTGGACAACCCAACTCGCGACGAACACGCTCTGGCGATTGATTGCGAAAGACACCAACGCTCTGCTGGGCGCGCCCACGCTTCCCCTCACTCGCTACCCGGCGTTCAATTACGCAGGACTGCCAGCGGGCGCCGACTCGACGGCCCAACTTGCGCCATATTATCTCGATTGGCTCGCGCATCCCGACTATGACGCATACTGGAAGCAGTGGTCAATTGAGGAGCACTTTTTGGACATTCAAGTCCCGGCTCTGCACATCGGCGGCTGGTACGACATTTTTTTGACCGGCACGCTGAGGAATTACACCGGGATCAAGGCGCACGGCGGCACGGACGCGGCACGCAACGGCCAGCGTCTGCTGGTACAAATCGGTGGGCACGCCGGGTTTGGACGGCGCATCGGCGACATCGAATTCGGCGATGAAGCGGTTAAATTTCCTCCCACGGAGGTCCTGCTTGCCTGGTACGACTATCTGTTCAAGGGCGTGCAGAACGAGTTTGCCGACGCGGGCAAGCCCGTGCACGTTTTTGTCATGGGCGAGAATAGGTACCATCAGGAATCGGATTGGCCTCCGCCGGAGAATAAAATCACTCGCTACTTCCTGCACTCGGGCGGTGCGGCCAATTCGCTGCGCGGCGACGGTGGCCTTTCCGTTACGCCGCCCAAAAAAGAACCGCCTGACAAATTCACATACGATCCGGCGAATCCTGTGCCCACCATCGGCGGCTCCCTCTGCTGCGACGCTGAGCACTACGAGCCAGGTCCGCGCGACCAGCGCGCTGCGGAAAACCGCAATGACGTGCTTGTTTATTCCACCAAGCCGCTTGCAGAGGATATGGAAGTCACCGGTCCGGTCACGCTTGAGCTTTGGGCCAAATCCTCCGCAGTGGACACCGATTTCACGGCAAAACTTGTCGATGTCTCACCCAGTGGTTTTGCCACGAATCTCACCGACGGAATTCTCCGCATGCGCTATCGCGATTCGCAGGAGAGGCCCGAGATGATGAATCCAGATCAGGTTTACAAAATTTCGGTGGACTTGTGGGCTACAAGCAATGTCTTTAAGAAGGGCCACATCCTTCGCCTGGAGGTTTCCAGCAGCAATTTCCCGCGCTTTGATCGCAACCTGAACACCGGCGCGGGTCAGGCGACGAGCCGCGAATTTGTCTCGGCCACCAACACGATCCTCCACGACGCCGAGCATCCCTCGGCGCTCTTGGCTCCTGTGATTCCCGCCGGAGCCGCCGCACAATGAGGTGATGGTCTCGGGAAATCGTCCAGCCGCGCTGGTACGCGAGCGGTGCGATCAGGTCCACTGGAATTACTTCCGCATAGACCGTGACTCGCCCGGACTGGTGGTTGAGAGAGTTATCGCCTGGTTTCGCCTCATTTCAGAGGCAATGCACCAAGGGGTTCGCCGCGTGGCTTCTTGCAAGCCGATACCTTGGTAGCCATCATAGGTCATGCACAGGTCGGTGCTCTTGTAAACCGCGAACTTGAAGCGGACGGACTCAATTGGTTTAGCGCTCGAATCGAGTACAACCAGCAGGTGCCGTTCACTGATATCAAGCCCATCGATTTTAAAACTCTTCCGCTGAGGCCACTCCTCCACTGGTCTCCTGTCGACTCGGATCTTAAGCCCGTGAGAATTTATCTCGCCATTTGGAAGGGTCGCAGGCTCTTTCCAAAACGGATCATCGATCCTCGCCGCAACGCAGACACTGCCCGGGCCTCGCCGCGCAGCCCCGGAAATCGAAACCAAGAGAACTAGCGTAAGCGCCATAAGTCCAGTTTTCACGATGTCTCCCAACAGCACTTCGGCAAGAATAGCAGTGACTATATGTCGAATCACCATACCGCTCATGATCCCACCATGGGCCCACTCGATGGTTAGTCGGGGATTCGGAAGTCCAGTTGGGCATCGTGGCGATAAGTCCCAGGAGTCGGCTTACCGCACAGGAGGTTTTTCCAGCCGCCACTAGCCCATTCCATCCCCAGTTCTGGGTACTCGCTGTCCTGTGGGATGGGGACCCGGGTAGACTGTGTCGGGACTCCGGAGCGGTTTCCTCGCGGCAGGCAGATTGGCAGTGAGATTTAGCTTTTTTCTCCGGATGAAGACAGGTGCGCTTCGGGCGATAGACCGCGTTCAGGGTCTACGAACAACCACGCCACGGCACCGAATACCGACAAACCCGCAGCGACAAAAAATGACGTGGTCCAGCCAAATCGAGACGCAAGAAACGGAGTCAGTGAGGCAGTGAGAGCTCCACCGAATTGATTGCCCATGTTCATGAAGCCGGAGACGGACCCAGAGGAACCGGAAGCTATATCGGCGGTGACGGACCAGAACGAGCTTTGCGAAAGATATAGTGTACCCGCACCTCCGGCGAGCACGATGCTGGCCAACCCGGCGCTCTGCACTTGCGAACCAAACGAAAGGAAGACGGCGGTCAAGACGAGCGCAAACACGGCGATGCCGCAGCGTCCTGCACGTTTTCCACAAAACTTGGTGATCTTGTCGCTGATCGCGCCGCCCAGGGGGCTGCATGCGGCCATAGTGAGAAAGAGAAGTGTTGTGTACGAAGCGCTAGCCTTCAGATTCAAACCCCGCACTTTGGCTAGGTAAATGAAGAACCAGGTAAAGAAAATCCAAGCAATATAGCCGAAACAGAAATAGGCGACGGTAACGGCCCAGACATTCTTCGAGGAGAGGATGTTGACCCACGGAATGCGGTCACCGGCAACGAGGCTAGGTTGATTCGATTCTTCGGCCGTGCGGGAGTGGGTCGAGGGCCTAACCGTTCGCCCGGCCTGAATGAATTCAAGTTCCGCTGGCGAGACTTTGGGATGCTCTTCCGGGGTATTCCGCGCAAAGAGATACCAAATTGCTCCGACGGCGAGCCCGATGATGGCGCTCAACCAAAACGACCATCGCCAACCGTAGTGGGTCATGATGTAGGTGATAAGGAACGGCGTGGCGCCTGCGCCGATGCCCACGCCGGCAAAAATCAGACCGTTGGCTCTTCCCCTCTCCTGCGAGGGAATCCAGCGCGAAACGAATTGGTTGGAGGCGGGGAACAGGACCGCTTCCCCTGCTCCCAGAAGAAATCGAGCCGCTGCAAGAACCAAGACAGCTGAAATTATCCCCGGTGGAACGGCGGCAGTAAGAGAAGTGAAAATCCCCCACCATACGACGCCGATGGCGAGTACGTGCCGCGATCCGAGGCGGTCGGCGAGCCATCCTCCCAAGGTTTGGAAAAACGCGTAGCCGAGCAAGAAGGCGCTGGTCAGCGAACCTAGCTGTACGTTGGTAAGGCTGAATTCTGCAGCAATGAAACTTCCGGCGATAGCTAGATTGATCCGGTCGAGGTATGCGACCGCACTCAGAATAAATAACCAAAGCACCAGCAGCCAGCGCACCCGACTCTTCGCGCCTTCAACCATGCAGACTCCCTCGATGCCTACTGCTAATGGGCACGCGGAGGCTCCCGGAAATGCAGTTCATCAGAGACGCGAACGAAAGCGCTGATTCGTTTACGCAGTGTGCGCCTTCAGAAATTTCACCAGTTCCTGGGCAATGGTCTTTTCTTCCCCGGGCTTCAGCATGAAGGAATTCATGGACAAGGCTTCGCCATGCTCTCCCGAAGAAAGAACGATGGAAGGTTTTCCGCCGCGCAGGGCAGTGGTGACTTCGCGGGGCGCAAGTTTGATGCGCGCGGAATCCCACTTGATGCGCAAGTGGGGAACATGGTTGGCGATTTCGGGGGTGGGGAAAGAAGTGGTCACGCCAGGAATTTTTGTCACCTGGCTAGAGATAAAATCCAGACGGCGTTGCCATTCCTTGTTCAGCGCCTCGTGATCTTCTTTCAAGTAAGATTCGAGCGCCTTGACCATCCCGACGATTTCTTCCTTGCCCACTTTCTGGCTGCGGCCGAGCGTGTCTTCATGCGGACTGTTGTTCAGCAGTGCGTAGGCGACTAAATCTTTCTTTCCCACGAGCAGCCCCGCGCATTGCGGTCCGCGAATCGCCTTTCCTCCGCTGAAGGCGATGAGGTCGTAACCCATGTTCGCGTAGTCCCAAAGGTGCGAGACGGGAGGTGTATCCGCGGCCGCGTCAATAAATGCAGGGATATTATTCTCATGGGCCAGCTTGACCCATTCCTCCACTTTGATCTGGCCCTCGTTGTCGGCGAAGTTCGAGAAATGCATCATCGCTGTTTGTGGATTGATGGCCTTTTTCAAATCGTCGCGTGATTCGACGACCACGAGTTTGATCCCGGTAGCGCGCAACTGATGGTCAAATGGATTGCGGTGCGATTTCTGGATGATGACTTCCGATTTCATCCCCGTTAAATCGGGCAACTGCTCGATGAACCTCGGATTGTCTCCAGTGAGGATTCCCGCAAGACCGGACTGCATTGCGGCGGCCGCGCCCGACGTGACGAGCGCGCCGTATCCCTCCGGCAGCTTGAGTATTTCCGCGATGCGCTTGCCGGCAGCCAGTTCCAAATCAGGAATGCTGACAAAATGGCGCCCTGCCATCGCCATCACTGCTTCAACTTCGGGACGCATCATGGAGCCGCCCAGAACAGTCATGGTTCCCTGGCCGTTGATGACGGTTGTTACGCCCAATTCTTCATAAACGTTTCCAGTTGCACCGAAACCCGTAACGGGCCCAGCCTTGGCGCCAGCACCAGCAGCCGGATAGGCAAACGACTTACGCCCGCTGAAAATCGTCCCCACCAGCGCGCCGAGTGTGCCCAGAAAAGTTCTGCGATTCCAGTTATCTTTGAATGCCATGGATCTACGCCTCCTTCTTTAAGTCGCGCACGACGGCAGCAATGCAGTTAATCTCCACGAGCGACTCGCCCGGCAATCCAGCCACAGCCACGGTAGTCCGAGCGGGGCCGCCATTCGGAAAGTACGTCTTGAAAACTGAGTTCATGCCGTCGTAGTAGTCCAGCTTCGCGAGATACACGGTAAGTTGAAGAATGCTGTCCATAGTGCCGCCGCCTGCTTCGACGACGGCCTTAACGCCGTCCATCACCATTTGAGTGTGCATTTCGATCGTCGGTGTTTTCCCCGCGTCCAATTTGTTGCCGCGCGAATGTGCGCCTTGCCCGGCAATGTAGATCAAACCATTGTGAATGATCAGCGGCGTGATGAAACCCTTGCCGGCAGGTTTTCCATCGCCGTCGAGTTTCCGGACCGTGCCGGTGCCCTGCGCAGCCGATGTCGGCGTTTCACCCGTCATTCCCGCGAAGCCGAGGCCTGGCAACAGCGCGGCCAACCGAGCGGCAAAACCTCTTCTCGTGCTGCGATCGGTAAACATTCCTGATTCCTCCTTCGAGTGATCGTGATTTCAAATCGTCCGTTCTTCAAGGCAGCCCAAAGCTAAAAACGTCGCTTCCCGCCGCGATGGCCACGTATTGTTTGGCCTTCACCGCGTAGCTCATGGGTGAAGCATGCATGTTCTGGCCCGTATTGAAGTGCCACAGGGGCTTGCCCGTTTGCGCATCAACGGCTTCAAAGGACTGAGCATCATCGCCGAAAAAGAGCAGTCCACTGGCAGTGGTCATAACCCCACCGGAAGAATGCCCGAGCCCTGTTTGAGAATAGCGCCAGACCGGTTTGTCGGATTCAAGACTGAAAGCGAGCAAACTTTTCTGGACATGATCCCCGGGGCTGTGGCGAGCGCCTGTGGAATAGTATGTCTTTCCTTCGGAAAATTCTTCTGGCTTTAACAGAAACTCATCGCAGTTTTCGCTCGCCAGGAAATAGAAGAGGCGAGTCGAGGGATTGTAAGAAGGAGAGTACCAGTTTGTGGCCCCGATGAATCCGGGGCAGATGCGCGTGCCCTCTGCCGTGGGTTGCACGCCGGTTCGAATTGGACGCCCCTGCGCATCAATGCCCTTCGCCCAATTGAGTTTTTCCACAAATGGAAAAGCGGAGAGGAATTTTCCACTAGCGCGGTCCAAAACGTAGAAAAATCCATTGCGATTGGCTTGGACAAGCAGCTTTCGCGGCTGCCCCAGATAGTTTGTGTCGACCAGGACGGGGGTTTCCGTCGCGTCGTAGTCATACAGGTCGTGCGGCGTAAATTGAAAATACCATTTGAGCTTTCCGGTATCCGGGTCCAAGGCCAGCACACTGGCGGTGTAAAGATCGTCCCCCGGGCGAGGACCGCCATCAAAATCGGGAGCGGGATTGCTGGTGCACCAATAAATTGTATTCAGTTCGGGATCATATGTGCCCGGCATCCAGGTGGTGCCGCCGCCGCGCTTGTAGAGTTCGCCGGGCCAGCTCTCGGAGCCAAACTCGCCGGGCCCGGGAATTGTCCAAAAGCGCCACACTCCTTTTCCCGTCTCCGCATCGAAGGCGGCGATGAAACCACGGACGCCGTCGTCACCGCCGGACGTTCCCACCAGCACTTTGTCCTTCACGACCAGCGGAGCGCTTGTTGCTCCGTAATTCTTGTTTCCTTCAGCGTAAGGAACGTCCCACAGTAGATGGCCTGAGCGTGCATCCAGACAGAGCAGATGGGCGTTGTCCGTTTCCATATAGAGGTGCGAGCCGAGAATTCCAACGCCGCGGTTGTGATGTTGCGAGGCATCGTCGATCAGTCCTTCGGTGATCGGGCGCGAGTAATGCCAAATGAGGCGGCCCGTCTGCGCATCCAGTGCGAAGGCATCGTTTGCGGAAGTGACAAACATGAGGCCGTCGAAAACCACCGGCGTGACTTCCATGCTGTTTGAATTGGACACGTGGAAAACCCATTGCGCGCGGAGCTGCTCGACATTTTTCGGAGTGATCTGTTCAAGGCTGCTGAAGCGGCGGCCGGTGTAATCGCCATTGTAGGAAAGCCAATTCGCGCCCACTGGCTGCGCCGCGAGAGCTTCCGAAGTCACGCGGATCGAAGTGGAAATGGAACCGTTTCCCGCGTCTTGCGTTTGTGCCCGCGTTTGGAGCTGAAGGAAACCGGCGCAGAGCATAGCAGCGGTAACCAAAAATCTGCGCACCAGAGCGGGAAAACCCACTCTTTCCACCGACTCCATGAAAGTATCTGCCATTTGCTAAGAGTTTCTATACTACGGCGTGCTTCCAGGTTCCAGGCCCAATTTTAGTATTTAAATCGAATCAGTATCGTTTATATAGTCCTACAGACGCCCAAACTTCTTTACCGCTTCCTGGATGGACTTGAGCTTTTCGATCCACGCATACATCGAGTGCTCTTTGAAATCCATCTCCTGCGCCAGCGCAAGGACTTGCGGCGCACTCGCACGAGGGACCACTACCACGCCATCGGCATCCGCGACGACGATATCAGCGGGACTTACCTTGACCCCATCGCACACGACTGGAATGTTTGATCCCGCGAAGCGATAGTGGCTTATCGAAGTGGAAGGAACAATGCCCAAGGCGTACACGGGAAATCCAATTTTTTGCAAATACGCTGTATCTCGCACTCCTCCATCAATCACCGCGCCAGAAAAATTGCGCGAGTACATCGCCGTGCCCATCAGGCCTCCCATTCCGGCGATGTCGGCGCCGTCCTCGACAACCATGACGTACACGGAATTTGGAGTGCCCTGATCGATTGCAGCAAGCATCCCAGTGAGCGCGCTTGGATCATTGTTGCTCTCTTTCTTCAAAAGCACGGTAAGCGCAAATCCAGCAAACTTCGTCGGGAAAATGGGGCGCATCCGATGGGTCATATACATCTTGTGTCCGCTGATTTGTTCGAGCGCATCGGATACGGAGGCCGCTTCGACGTGCCGGAATCCTCCGAGTAGCGAAGCGTCATCGCTCGGCTTCGCAGCTTCCTGGCCGGAGTTCGCTGAAGGTGGCCAGGCCCATCCTACAATTCCCGCCAGGACAAGACTCATGGCTAGAACTCCTCCGCAGACAATGGTGCGCCCGAAAAAGCCGGCGAATCTGTTCATGGAATCCTCCTCAAAGACAGTGTGAAGCACGGACTCTAATACTCTATTACGCTCACTCGCCTAACGTATGCCGCCTCAATTGAAATTCGATGCGGTCGAATGGGCCGATGCCCCCCTCAACGGAATATCGCGCCGTTTCATTGGAGCAGGATTTTTTGCAAAGCAAATGATACTTTTAGCTCGTCAAACTTGATAGGGAGCGCGACAAAATCGCTTTCTGCCGCGACCAGCCAAATGACTGACGTCCGTTCGCGCATCACGACTTGGTTCAAGGCGGGTTTCATTCTGCTTTCCTCGCGCCATTTTCTCTGCGTGGCCATTGCTTCAGTATTTTTTGCTGCTGGCGTGTTGTTGTTACAGGCCGGCGCGCAGAATACGAAATCCCCAGCCAGGAAAAATCGGGCGGGAGATTCTGCTGCTGAGAATGGCCGGAAAACGTTTGAATCTGTTTGTGCCACATGCCATGGTTTGGATGGGCACGGCGGCGAACGCGGGCCTAACATCGCCACACGCGCCGAAGTCCAACAGTTGTCCGACGAGGAAACTCTGCACGTCCTGCAGACAGGAATACCGGTGGCGGGGATGCCGCCGTTCGGTGCGCTGGGCGTACCGAAGATCAACGCAGTGGTAGCCTACTTGCGAGTTCTGCAGGGTGGAGGCAAAGCTTCTCCTATTCTGGGAGACGCCCAACGCGGGAAATTACTTTTCTTTGGAAAGGCGCGTTGCGCGAACTGTCACATGATCGGCGGCTTAGGTGGATTCATCGGAGCCGATCTGTCTTCTTACGGTTCGAACAGTTCGGCGAAGGAAATCCGAACCGCGATCACCGTTCCCAACCAGGATCTGGAACCACGGGAAAGAACCGTGCTCGTGACTACGCGTGAAGGCCGCCAATTCACGGGTATAGCGCGCAACGAAGATAATTTTTCACTGCAATTGCAGACGCTGGACGGAACTTTTCATCTGCTCTCTAAGACGGACCTTACGCATTTCGAATATCTGCCAAAATCACTTATGCCATCGGACTACGGCTCCGTGCTGAGCGCCACGGAACTGGATGACCTGGTACGCTATCTCGCGCAAGCCGCTCGAGCGGCAAAGAAAGTGCAGGCATCCAGAACAAAATCGGAGCTTGAGAAAGAGGAGGACTGACCGCTCGCCGAGCAATTGGCGTTTTTCCTCTCGCAGTTTCTGAGATATAGAACGCAAGGATATCTTCTCGGCACGGGACCTGGAAAATGAAAAGAGTGCCGCTTCCGCTTGCTCTGCTGCTGATAGGGATCATCTCCATTGGCTCGACAAGGAGCCGTCGCACCCGAACGGCCTTTCGAATTGCTTGCTGAATCGCCGAAATTTTGGACGCTTGTGGATCACGACGCAAAGCTCTCGACCGTCGCCACCGGGTTTGGATTTACGGAAGGGCCGGTTTGGGATCCCACGGGATTTCTCTACGTCAGCGATGAAGAAATCAACAAAATATTCCGTGTCTATGTGGCCGACGGTCGCAAGGAGGAAGTTATCTCGCTTGGCGACCCCGACGGAAATACGTACGACCGCGAGCGCCATCTGCTGGACTGTGCGAGCGTTTTGCGCGCCATCATCCAGGTCGAGCCGGATGGCAAATACAAGATCCTGGCCGACCGCTACCAAGGGAAACACTTCAATAGCCCTAACGACGTCATCATTGGTCCGGACGGTGCGATCTATTTCACCGACCCGACTCTCGATTTGGCGAAGGGAGAGAGGCAGGAGATTCCTTTCCAAGGTGTGTATCGCCTCGATTCGAATAACGAAGTGCAATTGCTGACAAAAGATTTGGCCCAGCCCAACGGGCTGGCCTTCTCCCCCGATGGAAAGAGTTTTTACATCGATGACAGCAAGCAAAGAAATATTCGCGTTTATGGCCTCGGGCCCGACGGCTCGCTGACAAATGGCCGCATCTTCGGAGGAGAGCCCGGTGGCAAAAGCGACGGCGTACCCGACGGAATGAAAGTAGACAGGAATGGGAATCTCTACGTGACGGGACCGAAAGGCATCTGGGTGTGGAATCCGCAAGGCCACCATCTCGGCACGATCGCCATGCCGGAGCAGCCAGCCAATCTCGCTTGGGGTGACGCCGACTACGGCACGCTATACATCACTGCGACCACCTCTGTGTACCGGCTGAAAACCAAAGCGCACGGTTTCGTCCCTTATCTTTCGAATTCACCTTGAAATGGCCGGTCGCGAAGCGGCTCTCTCCAGCGAATGAGGCCCGTGCCGCTTTGTCATCACTTGGAAGCAATCAAGTATGGAAACTTTATCGGATCAGCGATCAGGCCGATTGCGCACTGCAATGAGGGACACCTGCTCCAGATCCGGGTAATGCCCTTCTTCATCGGGCTTTCGTTCGACGGGCTGGGTCTGTTGAACCGTCGTCTGTGCCGGCAGGGCTCCGTTGAAATATTTCCTGTACACTTTCTCAAGCACCGCCGATTCCGATAAATCGTCCAGGTAAACTGTCGTCGAGACAACTTGATCGAACCTCATGTCCGCCTCCTCCAAATTGTCGAGGAGGTTTCGCATCGTCTGGCGAACTTGTTCCACAGGAGTCGCTGCGTACACGCCGCCATTGGGGCCAGGAATGAATCCACTCTTAGCGGAACAATACAGCGTGTCACCAGCGAAAACACAAGGGCTCGCGGTCGGGCTTGGCCGCATATTCTTCGGGCGTATTGCTCGCCGCTGGCTTAGATCGCGCACGGCTACGCCTGTGTATGCAATATGGACACCTTCGGGCAGAGCCGACACTTCGATGGTAGCGCGCGCCGGCGTGTTCCCGAATTCGAAGCGTCGGGCGTAGTGTTCATTCATAATTCGTATCGGCACTTCCCGCGTCATGTAAGGGTTCACGAACACCAGATTGCTCATCTTGAGACCCGCGGCTTCCACGACTGCCGTTAGGCTGTCGAGCGCAAGATCAACCTGAGCGGCCGGATTCTGCAACACCTTTCCGCTTGAGGGCTTGCTGCTCGGCATCGTGGAAACAAATAATCTGTCGTACGTCAGCATTCCTGGAGAGTAGGCCTTGTTCGGTTTGAAGCTGGCCGGAAACACGGGCTGAATCCCTTTAAGATCGCGGACAGCGACGGCAGTAATTTGCAAGGGAGGTTCAGGGACCCGGGCAACGCCCAAGACTGCACGCGCGGGCGGAATCTTCGGGAAATAATCGGCGAAAACTTTGTCCAATTCGCCGTACTGATTTATGTCTTCAAGATATACCTGGACGTAAACCAGATGATCCATCGTGAGGCCCACGGCTTCGAGCGCGCTTCTTACATTCTCAAGAGACTGTCGGAGCTGATCCGCAAAGTTCGCGGGAGTGCTCCCGTCCTGGCGGCAAGGTCCCTGACCAGAGACATATACATAGTCCCCCGCCTCGATTGCGAGAGGACCGAATGCATGATGCGAAGCCTGCACCGGTTGCGAAGAGACCGTTCGCAATTGAGCTTGCACTCCCGCCGCAAAAGAGAGCAGCGTCGCGACCAGCAGAACCATGAATCTCATGCCCCGTTTCCTTTGCGTGCCGAAGCTAGAATTGCCCGCAGCCGCTGTCCCACAATCATTTCTTCTCCGGGCTGGATCGTCATGGAAACCAACTCAATATGACTCTGTTCTTTGATCTCCTTCTTATCTGGCTTCGGTACTCCTTCTCGCACCGCAGACACCATGCTGGGGTTGTCCGCACCGAGCACTTCGATAACAGGATCGCCTGCTCTTAACTTCTGAGCGCAGTCGCCGATGGTAAAGCCCCAGGCCTGCTGATCCCACGAAACCCTCAAAGTTGGATAGCGATTCCCGTCGTCGGGAACATAGATTTCCGTTTTCACGCCGGACACTGTCACAACCAATTTTGCGATGCGATCCACTCGGGTGTTCCATTCGCTATAGAGTTTCTTGGAATCCATTTTCAGCCAGGTTTCTATTGCCGTCAGGCACCCAATCACTTCTTCCTTTCCCACCTTCATCGGACGGCATACCGCCCCCTCAAAGGGGGCGGAGTTGCGCAGGGCCGCCTCGATCAAGTCCTTTCGGCCCAGCAGCACGCCGCTGCACTGGGGTCCCTGCAGGCCCTTGCCTCCAGAAAATGTATACAGGTCAATATTCATCCGCGCATACAACTTTATGTTTTCGATCGGTGGAATACCGGCGGCATCATCGAGCAGTATGGGCACGTTGCGCTCTTTGGCGATCGCCACCTCGCGCATGAGTTTATCCCCGAGATCCGTGGTGTAAATCATCGCTGTGTTGCCGGTGATGGCATTCGCAATTTCTTCCGGCTTCTCCACGATGATCAACTTGGCTCCCGTTAGCCGGATGGCGCTGTCGAACGCGCTCCGACCTCCGACCATCACTACTTCGTGCTTCAGTCCCGTGGAGTCCGGGAGTTGCCATATCTTTTGTGGGTCACTTCCCGCCATGCATGCTGCAGTTGCGGCGGCCATGGCCCCGGCGGCACCGGAGGTGATCATTCCGGATTCCGCGCCCGTCAGCTCTGCCAGTCTGCGCCCCACGCCGCGTTGCAGTTCGACCATGTTGACAAAGTATTGCGCAGCTTCGGCCTGAGCGGCGCGGGCTTCAGGAAACTGCAGCGATCCGCTCAGATAGGTCCATGTTCCCCGGCAATTGATGACCGTTTTGACCCCCAGGCGGCTGTACACATTCTCTTTTGTGTCGTACCCGATCGCAGCAGCGGATTTTTCGTACAGATGGTGAGCTGCAACTTGGGCCAACAGCGGCGAGGCGGCCAGTATTTTCATAAATCCGCGGCGGTTCCATTCTTGTGCGAAAGGCATGTGGTTCCTCCCGACAGCGTGGTGTCTACTGGGCGAAGATTAAGGTTCCAAAGTGTTCGGGCACGTGGTTGGGGTCCCGGTTAACTACGCAAGTCGGCTGCCAGCACATGAAGTGACGTACGGGATCTTCGCCGAGTCCGTCGATGCGGTACAGGTTGACCCGCCATTTAGTCGCGGGCTTCGCCGGTTTTTCACTGACCGACCGCAGCGGCACCCGTGCCGCTGCGTACCAGACATGGTTCTTTTCGTCGATGCGGCCCTGTCGTTGCCAGCCGGAATTCCAGTTGGCGTCGTAGCTGTCTCGATTTAGATCGACGGCTAAATCGACCCAGTCGCCCGTTGGCGCGATCTCAAATTCGCGATATTGCTTGATGTTGCTCCAATCGTCGCCCAGAAAGAACTCGACTACGTCGCGGTCCCACAGTTTGAGGCGGTCTTTGCTGTTATCCGCAGGCAGCCAGAGGTTCAGCTCGCTGTACGGAGAGATGAACAACAGGTACAGATCGGTGTCGGTCCAAAACGCGCGCACTTCGGTCCTGAGTTTGGGATAGTTGATCTGCTGTGTGCAATCTCTCTCGATCCAAGTAGACGCCGCGTGCGACCAGGTTGCCGAGTTCGGATCAGTATTCAGGTCCGGCGCCTGCGGGACTTGCGGAACGGAGAAACTGGCGGTGGGGGATGCAACTTCGCACACCTCCCCCGCAAATGCGAGGGTCAGCGCTAGTACCACCAATGACAGGCTCTTTGTGAATATCATCTGTTATGGCCGGGGCGCGTTTTTTAACTCCGGGGCCATTTCATACGCCTTTTCGAACTCTGCCTGCGCCTCCGTCTCCTTTCCTTCCTGATGCAGAACCAACGCAAGATTGTAGTGCGCTTCCGCATAGCGCGGCTTTAGGCGCACGGCCTCGATAAACTCCGACTGCGCCATGAGGACGTCGCCCGCCTGCAACAGCACCAACCCGAGATTGTTGTGCGCTTCCGCAAAATTCGGATCGCAGCGCACGACTTCCCGGAAGACATTGGCAGCGCCCGCGGTATCGTTCTTCTGGCTGAGGACCAGTCCCAATTGTATCCGGGCGTCAGTGTACTTGGGTTCGAGACTGATAGCTTCATTTAGTTCGTGAACAGCTTCATCCGGATGCGCGGATTGCGCCAGCGCGAGACCAAGATTGTAATGTGCCTCGGCCAGATCGGGGTCGGACATCACTGCCCGCTGGAGTTCCTTGATCGCGCGTGCGCGATCGTTCTGACGCCAATAAAGCAGCCCAAGACTGGAGTGGGCCTGCGCATAGTCCGGTTTCAACTCGAGCGCTTTCTCATAGGCCGCCATGGCACGTGCCGTGTCTTGCTTGCGCTCCCAGGTTACGCCGAGAAAGTAATGGCCAGTCGGCAGCTCGGGACTTTCCTCCACGGATTTCTCGAAGAGCGCGCGCGCTTCGTCAAACTTCTCCTGCTTCAGCGCCTCCACGCCCTGAATGATTAGCATTTTCGATTGCGCCAGACGAGCGCGGAAATCGTGCAGCGCATTTAACTCTTCCAATTCCTTCTTCGCAGCGGTGGTCTCGCCCCGCGTACGCAACGCGATACCCAGGTTGTAGTGCGCCTTTTCGAAGTCAGGCTTCAGCTCGATTGCCCGCCGAAATGCCGCGATCGCGTCAGAGGTGTTGCCGCCAGCTTTGAGCTCCATGCCGAGGTTATATTGCGCCTCTGGATCTTTGGCATCGAGGTCGACGGCTTTGCGGAACTCGGCGAGGGCGCCCGCGTGATTACCCTGGCGGCGCAGCGTCACACCCAGCAGCGAGTGGGCCGTCGCATAGCGGGGATGAAGACGGAGGGCGCGGCGAAGCTCGGCCGCGGCACCCTCCAGATTGCCGAGCTGTCCCTCGGTCAGCCCCAGCTCAAAATGCATCTCCGCAGAAGGGTTCAACTTGAGCGCCTGCTGCAGCTCGCCCTCCGCCGCCGAAGGATTGTTTTGCTCCAAATAAATGCGTGCCAGGAATCGATGTACGACGGCGCTGGAAGGATCGAGATCTACCGCCGTCTGCAGTTCCTTGAGGGCGGCGGCTAGATCGTGCAGGTCGTACCTGGTCGCGCCCAGCCCATAGTGCGCATCGGCCCACTTCGGTTTGAGCCGCACGGCCGCTTCGAACTCTTCAGCGGCCTGTTTGGGGTCGCCCTTATACTTCAGTACGAGCGCCAGATTATAATGTGTATCCGGGTCAGCGGGTTCGAGGGCCAGCGCCTTCCGATAACTCGCGATGGCCTCATCCCAAGACTTCGCTTGCGACAGCTCAATCGCCTTTTGCCGATACTGTGCGGCGCTCTGTGCGGCGGATACCAGTTGAGCGACGCACAAGACGCTAAAAAAGAGTGTCAACGCAATACCGAAGACAACGCTACCGCGGATTCGCGAAGCTTGTTGTGTTAATTTCATCGCAGTGATTTAACCTGCGGCGGGGCCACGGGTCAATCAGATGATCTTCACTCTGCGGCGTCGCCGATTACCAGAAGAATTTTGCGCTGACCTGCCCAATACGCGGATCGCGCGCGCTGGTCACGACTCCGAAGTCCGAGCCGTTGATGTCTCCAGAAGGATTCTTAAATTGCGCGTGGTTGAAGACGTTGAAAAATTCGAAACGCAGATCGAAAGCGAAATTCTCCTTGATTGTGGTCCGCTTCAATATTCCGAAATCGGTGTTGTTGAATCCAGGGCCGTGGAAGAAGCGGCGGTTGGCGGTGCCAAAAGTTCCAAAGGTTGTGTTGAGCGCAAATGCGCTGGGCAGGAAGTAGCATCCATAGCCAGTTTTGCTCGGATCCGGAGCAGTGGGATCGTAAGAGGGGCAAGTTGTATTCTGCTTTCGCGGGTCCCACTTGACGACCGGGCCCACGCGATCCGGCATGTCCGTGGCGGAACTCCCTGCCAACGACACATCATCGCTGCCCTGGTTCAACTGGATGGGGAAGCCGGTCGAGAACCGCGTGATCCCCTGAATCTGCCAGCCTTGGGTCAAGCGCTTGGGCGCGTTGGCGAAAGCCCGGTCGAACGGGACAGCCCAAATGTAACTGACGACAAAATTGTGAGTGATGTCGCTCGAGGAAAGCCCCCGGCTCAACTTGGGATTTTGGAAATTCACCAAGTCGTTGAAGGCCGAAGAATCGTCGAGGCCTTTGGCAAAAGTATACGCTGCCAGGAAGGTGAAATCGTTGGCCTTGCGTTCTACTGTAATTTGCCCGGCGTTGTAAATCGAATTGGCGGAGGTCAGTGTATTGGTATTTCCGGAACCGAAGCAAACCTGCGCCCCGCCGGGGCAGAAATTTGGACCTAATATCTGGTGCCGGGTGCTGTATACGCAGCCCGGAAGAGGTGTGGGACTCACCGTCAGACAAGAAACGGTAGCTGACGGAAGTTGGAAAACGTCGTTCTCGTTGCCAGGTCCGCAGCCGGAGGTTCCCGCGGTCACGTCGATTGCCCCTTGTGCCGTGAGCTGCTGGCATAGAGCGGCTGAGCCGGGGTTCGCTTCCCGCTGGGTGATGAGGCGGTGTCCCTCGGTGCCGACATATGCCACGGTGAGCACGGTGGATTTGCTCAACTCGCGCTGGATGGAGAGATTGAAGTGTTCCGCGTAAGGGAGTTTGTTGTGCTTGTCGTAGCCCGGAAAAAAGTTGAACGGCTCGTAGACCGAAAAGTCCAGGGTCTTGTTGGACGGGGCGCCCGGAACCGGCGCCGTGAACGGAAAACGCTGCCCCAAGGACTGTCCTGAGGCCCGAATGCGGAACGGTTCTTCAAACAAGACCGATACGGGCGAGGTCCAATAGAGGCCGAACGGCGCATCGGCCACCTCGTAAAACAGGTTCAGGTCCTCGACGGACGTGTAATACAGACCGTAGGAAGCTCGGATACTGGATTTGCCCGGACCGCCAAAAACTTTGCCCAGAATGCCGTCCGAGAATCTCGGCGAATACGCCAAACCGAGTCGTGGGCCGACGTTGTTGTATTTCGTCTCGGCGAGGGTCTTGGGAATGCCAGGGTCACCCGGAAATACCAAGCCTGTGGGAGAGAGCGGAAACATCGTCGATGTTTGTCCTGGGTTGAAGGTCTGAATCTTCCCCTGCGTGTCGTACCACGGCATGCTCACTTCCCAGCGCAACCCCAGATTCAGCGTGAGATTGGATTTCAACTTCCAGGAATCCTGGAAGAAGGCGCCTCCATAGCGAGTACGCGAATCCAGGAACTGTTCAGCAGCCTGGGTGTAGGGCGCATTGGTCGTTGAGGGCGCGCCGAGGAGGTAGTCCGCAAAATCGGCTCCCGTGACCGTGCCATCAAATGTGAAGCCCCCATTCGGGTTGGCAAAGTTACGTTCGTTCACTTGCAGGTAGCGGAATTCCCCACCAATTTTCCAGGTATGTTTGCCTTGGTTCTTCGAAAAAACGTCACTGACCATATAAGTGGTATTGGGTTGGAAGGTGTTCAGCGTGGGCACGCCAATGTTCAAGCCGTTGTTGCCGATGTTGGGAAAGCTGATCTGAGGCACATACTGTGGATATCCGGCCAGCGGGACAATGCCGAGGGTGTTGGCGCCCGTGATAAACCCAAGGTCAGAAAGGTTGGCGAAGCTCCCCGCAGGGTTGTCCTTGTGGAGCGCGACGCGGAAGAAGCTCAACCGTGCCTCGTTGACCGCAGTCGGTCCTTGTGTCTTGGCGTTGCTCATCACGAACTCTTGTGCCCGCGAAGGCGTGACCGTCGGAAAGCCCGGCACAGACGCGAAGCCGGCCAGATCGCTCCGAACGTTTGAGCGATCGAAATGGTAATACCACGACCAGTTTCCCGTCTTCTGGTTGTTGAAATCCACTCGCTCTCCGATTTTATCGTCGGTGGTGATGTTTCTCCCGCTATTATTCGAATAGTTGTTTGTAGCTACTGGAAGTGTCGGCGCCGGAATATACGGGAGGATGGCCTTGGAGGGTGCTGACCAGGCCGACTGCGGGATCACCGCCAGTCCGGAGACAGGATCAACGGGAAATACGCACGCGTTCGGTCCTGTGCTGCTCGTGCAGCCGGGATAACTGTAAGGCTCGTCCAGGCCGCCTTGCGGCGCCACGGCGTAATTCAAGCGAGTCGAAAGCACCTGTGCCCAGTACGAGCCGGCAGGAACACAATTCGTTGTTGTTGGATCCTGACAGGTGCCGCCAGCGGGGCCGGTACCGGTGCCGTTGGGGGCCATGCTCGCAGGGGCAAAGTTGCCTAGACGCTGATCCGCAGTGGGTACCGTAACCTGGCTGGCTTCCGCGCCTTTCACCTCCCTCGTGCCCTGGTAATCCGAGAACCAGAAAAGCTTGTTCTTCCAGATCGGCCCGCCCGCCGCATAGCCGAACTGATTGCGCCGCAACTCGGACTTGGACCCGAAAAAGTAATTCTTAGCATCCAGCTTGTCATTGCGCAGAAACTCGAAGACGTCCCCGTGAAAGCCGTTGGTGCCGGATTTGGTGATGGCGTTGACGACGGCACCGCTGAATTTGCCATATTCGGCATCAAAGCTGTTGGTGATGAGGCGAAATTCCTCGATCGAGTCCAGATTCGGGACCAAACCTGCCCCCAGGTTGCGTCCCTCACTGACGTCGCCGCCATTCACCAGGAATGCGTTCGCCGTCTCCCGCTGCCCATTCACGGAAAGGTTGCCGGGGTTCAAACCGCCCGAAACCGGCCGGTCCTGCTGGATTGTCTCGGCGGTGGCGGGAGCCACGCCGGCCTGTAGGCCAAGCAGATCGATGAAGCTGCGCCCGTTCAGCGGCAGGGCCAGCATCTTCTTCGACTCGATCACATCTCCTAACTGCGTGCTTTCTGTCTGCACTTGCACGGCGCTGGCCTCGATGGTGACCTGCTGTTGCACGGTGCCAACCTCGAGCGCGACGTCAACGCGCAATTGGTCGTTCACCTTCAAATCGATGTCCGTCGTCGTGAACGTTTGGAATCCCGGGGCAGTAGCAGTGAGCTTGTAAGTCCCCGCCGGCAATGCCAGGAAGCGAAAGGAACCGTCCGCAGCCGAAACCGTTTCCTGCTTGAAATTGGTTTGCACATTCGTGGCTACAATGCGTGCGCCAGCAACCACAGCTTGGGTGCTGTCACGCACCACGCCGAGGATCGATCCAGTCACATCCGCACGCAGAACATTCGGGCTGAAGAGTGTTGTGAAAGCGAGCAAAAGAGTTAAAGCTACATGTTTAAATCGATTTTGCATTAGGCACCCCCAGGTGCGCGTAGCATGTCACGAAATACTAGAAGCAATCAAGCAGGTTCATACCCGGCGGAAGGTGAAAAACTCAGGTCTGAACCTGGCGACGAATCCAATTCTCGATCTGCATTCCAGAGGCAATTGGGGTTGGGGCTAAGAGGCCGGTGGTTTGCGCCTTCAGAGCTTGAGCGAATGCTGCAGAGCATTCACGACATTCCTGGGAATTATCGTGTCGACGATGCCAAGCGTGATCAACCAAATGCGAGTGACCAAAGCCCAAGCGATTTTCAACTCATCGTCGATTTGAACCCAGTATAACGGATGTTGAGACATGGTGGTCGATCACCCGATACTCCCAGCTGTGTTCATGGTAGCAATGCAAACCATGCATGGTTGGATGGTTGGCAAACCGGAGATATGGTCGTTTGGTTATCTTGGCGGTTGTGCCTGAGTGAAGTTATTCCGCCCGTTGGGCGCGCGCTCGGCAGTTAGCCGCAGGTCTGCGAATCGGTCCAGTCCTGGGAAGCTGTCCGACAACAAACTTTCCTGGGTCGATTCATCACTTCCCATCTGACGCTGGCACCGAGTTGTACCGAGTGCACCGAAAGGACGGGTTGAGAAACAAGAGGAACTTCTCGCGTTAAGTGCTTCGACTTGTTTAAGATTACAGAGCGTATGCCAATGGCTCGTTATGATGGAACGTCTGTCCTTTGCGTAGAGGGTCAACGAGCCACAACAGTGTCCCCACGGAGAGTAAATGGTTTAGAATCAATGAAGCCAGCGCGCCCGTAGCTCAGTTGGATAGAGCGTCTGCCTTCTAAGTGGACGCAAAATCAGTCTAAGTCGTTGCTTCGGTTGCGCTTACGAGTTTTGGGCCATCCTTGAGTTGCTCCAAAGTTGCTCCATCGTCGTTTGCTTCTGATCCAGCCCTCTCGTGTCAAGCTCAGATCGACATAGCGACATAGCCGCCCTCGGGTCGCATCGCGGCTCGTTTGGCAGTTTCGCTGACTTGTTTGGTCTGTTTCTCGACCTCCAACCTGTCTGGCCGCTAACACTTGTCCTGACTGGATCACTTCCGAGCGCTCAATTCGCTGTCTTTCCTGGTTCGCTACGCGTCCGGCTGTGGCAGCGCCGCGATCCTTCGAAGCATGCTGACAAACCAAATCGAGTTTCTCAGTCATCGGGATTGATTGACGGGTGGCCCGTCTGGAGTGGGCATGTCAGAATTTGTTTCGGCCGATCTGCCAACACTTCGGATCTTCGACGTGACTGAACGGCTTTGACCAGTCCATTTAGTACACCTAAGAGTCACAACCCGTTTGGGACTGAGTCCGGACCAGTAGGCGCGCTAGGACGTTAGTCAGCCCATCGAGAGCAGTCGCGTCTGGCAGCGCGAAGGTCAGGCGTGGACGACCGCGATCGTCCGGTTCCACGAGATCGGTGAGGTTCTGTTTCAAAGTTGCTACCATAGCAGTCGTCGCCGCCTTCGATTCCGAGGAATCCGATGGCGCCGGCAACAGTTCACCAAGGAATTGAAAAGCGGCGCTAAGCAGGTGACCGCCGCTGATGGCGAGACTTTCGCGGCGGGCACTGCGTTCCGCGGCAGCCCGGGCTACGGCGAGTTCACTCTCCCGGCGGAGACTTTTGTCCGATGGGGCTTCGGGGCGGACGCCGAGCAGAACTTCGAGACGCCGGCGGAGTTCTTCGATGCCGCCGGCGAGATCGACTTGATCCACGTCGCTCTCGGCATCCAGGGCGGCAAGGGCTAAATCGTGCTTCGCGGAAAGCGTGCTGAGCAGTTTTTCTTCGATGGTGTCCTCGGTGATCAGGACGAAAACCTGAACCGGCTGTTCCTGGCCCATGCGGTAAGCTCGTGCGATGCGCTGTTCTAGAACCGCAGGGTTCCAAGGGAGATCGACATTGATGACTGTGTTCGCCGCCTGCAGGTTGAGCCCGGTCGAGCCAGCGTTGGTCGTCAGGAACAAGCGGCAGCCGGGATTGCTTTGAAATTCGTGGACCAGCCCCTGCCGCAGTTTTTGCGGCACCGAACCGTCAAGGCGGACGAAGGAAAGGCCACGCTTCTCCAGGAGGGGCTCGATCAGGTCGAGCATTGTGGTCCATTCCGAGAAGAGAAGCACCTTACGATTCTCTTCTGAAAACAGCCGATCGAACAAATCGTCAAGTTCTTCGAGTTTCGACGAGTACCCGGGCGCCTCCTTGTCCACGAGGAATGTGCTGTTAGCGGACATGCGGCACATGAGCAGGTGCTTCTGCAGCCTAAGCAGGTCCATCTCGGTGAGAAACTTCTTCCTTGTGATTCTGTTGACGAGCCGCATGTGTGAATGGTGCAGGTCGATTTGTTCCTGGGTGGGCGTGATGCGGATGATTTCGTTCGTGCGCGGCGGTAGCTGCTGGCTTACGGACTGCCGTGTACGGCGGAGCAGCACCGGCTGGAGTTTTTCGCGTAGCTCGGCCAGATTCTTATAACCGAGCACTTTGCCCTTTTCATCCACGACGCGGTGATGGTTGTAAAATCGAAACGCCGGGCCGAGCCGCCGGTCGTCGATGAACTGCACGACCGAATACAATTCGTCGAGCCGGTTTTCGAGCGGCGTGCCCGACAGCACGAGCGCGAACCGCGAACGAAGCCCCTTGATCACGCGGCTGGTCTTCGCTTCCCAGTTCTTGATGCGCTGGCCTTCGTCGAGAATGATGAGGTCCCAATTCACCCGTTCGATCGAGAGGATGTCACGCAGCACTTGCTCATAGTTGCACACGGTAAAGAAGCAGTTGTTGGCGTATTGGGCGCCTCGAGATGCGATGCTGCCGGCGATCAATTGGCAATCGCGGTCACAGAAGCGCCGGATTTCGTTCCTCCACTGCGATTTCACCGAAGCGGGACAGATGACGAGCACCTTCGATATCCCAGCCTCGCGCACGAGCAGCTCCGAGACTCCGATGGCTTGGATGGTTTTGCCAAGCCCCATGTCATCGGCAAGCACGGCGCGGCCGGCGCCGGCGGCGAACGCGATGCCGTCGAGCTGATACGGCAATAATTCGGCCTTGAGTAACTCGCGGCGCAGAGGGTGCGACTCCGGCTGGCGCCGGATCTCGGCGACTCGGCGCGCAATGCGGTCCTGCAGCAGCCGCCGTTGGATGAATTCTTCCGCGTCGGGGTAGATGTTGATCGTGCGTCCGCGCCGCTCCAGATACTGAATCCGTTTGAGCAGGTCTGGCACGTCCTCGATGTCCCGGTCACGTAGCTTTCCAAGTACCTCGCTGGCCTCCGGATCGAGTCTTTCGGGGAGAAGGAGCCGAAGGGTCGCCTGATCGCGGTACTGCACGTGAACGCCAATCGTCCGCCGGTGGTAAGGCCGCTTCAACTCCGTTTCAGTGAATCTCCTTTTTAGTTTCGCAAGCACGTGCAGGATATGCTTGCAGGTCCCGAGCGTGTTCGTGCGGAAGTCAGGACACGAGCAATAGGAGTCGCCCGGTTCGCGCCCGCGCACCGCGACGCGGTACGTCTTGCCGGAGATCGTGTTGCTCACGGCGTAATCGGTCCACGGCTGTTCCGGTTCCGCTGACTTGACGATCATTCGCTCCGTGCGCGCCCGCTCCCGCCGCTCCTCAATGGCCCGTTCGATAAGTTCCTGTTCACTCAGGCTCTCGACCGGCACGCGCTCGGGCGGGGGCGCCGCAAGGCCCAGCGTCATCTTTTCGTCGAGAATGAACGAGAAAGCCGCCCCGACATGCTCGCACAACGACTCGCAAACTGTGCAGTTCCACCGCAGCCGGCCGTTAGACGGATCCATGAGGCTGATCGTGACGACAGGCGGGGATTCAGTTTCGCCAGGCGCCAGCGGGAACTTAAGGCGGAACAAATCCTCATTCAAGTACACGTCTTCCTCGATGCGAAAATCCCAGCTATCCCCAGCCCGCAGCAACTTCGGCCCGTCGCTTCCCAGCAGCTTGAGCGTCTGCTGGTACGACAGCCGCGACAGCTTGTCGATGAGCGTTAGTTCTGTGCTCTTCTTCGCAGAGCTGGAATCAACTTGTGACATGGCAGATCCACCCTTCCTTAATAAAGCGGGCCCTAATCAGCTGCTGCAAGGCTGCTGCGAATTTCACGCCCGCGATGCGAATCAGAGTCGCTTCTTTCTGTAGAAATCCTCGATAACTTTCAGCGCTTGCTTGTAGTCATGACAATGAATTCCGTCGTGCCATTTTTTGCCAATCACGAGTTTTGCGCTCGATGGCCACCATTCGGCCAGGAAACCTCCGTCTGCGATCTGCCAATGATGTCCTTCATTGGTTATCCTTAGCGTCAGTCCCCGCTGCCCACACCACCGGCGAACGTTGGCCTCCTGTTCCAGATTTGCGCTTAGACGACGCGCATGGCGCATTCTGAAGTCCTCGCCTCGGTAGTACGGCACGATACGGCTCCTGCCGGCGCTCACACTATCGGGGATCGATCTTTTTCTACTCATTCGCGGACGTCCCCTCAAGCTTCCTTAGTAACGAAAGTCGGGGCCAGTTAGATCAGTTAGATAAGGTCCAGTCTGTGGGACCAGGGTGAGCTTCTCAAAATAGGACCAGTTCCTATCGATCGGGAGGAGGCCGTCATCGAAAGCGACAGTAGGGCCAGGCGCTCTCCCAGCGCTGAAGTGTGAACATTGTGTCACAAAGAGCCGTGTTGGCGGCGCGTCAAGGATCGCAGGATTGCATGAAGCATACCATCAAGATCCTTCGCAACTGCTTCAGCAAGAAATCGCAGCATAATCCAGGTTCCACTCTAGTTTCAAGCGCCCCGAATCTGTGGGCTGTGGATCTGTGGAAAGTCGTGCGCGTCTACGCGCGTGGTTGCCGGACCGGAGAGCAGCCATCTTCAAGCCACCAAGCCATTTTCACGTTGACACATTTACGTATGTGTGCCAATGTGGTTGTATAGGTATTGATCGTAAATGGCGACTATGCACCAGCGACGAGCGCGGCTTAGCATTGACGTTTCTCGTGAGGCCCGGCGACGAATTCACATCGCCGCAGCCAAGCGCGACAAGTCCATTCGTGAGTACGTCTGGGAAGCCGTCGAGGCTCGCCTGAAACACGATCTCGTCGACGAGCTCTCGGCTGCCGATCTGGTCGCGCTCAATGAACGCGCTGATCCCATTCTGGCGGCCCTTTGGAACAATCCAAAGGATGCCGCGTATGACAAGCTGTAGTCGCGGAGACGTTGTCCTCGTTAAGTTCGTGTTTGCCGACGAGAAGGGCGCCAAGCAGCGGCCTGGTTTGATCGTCAGCATTGACCGTTACCATCAAGGCCGACGAGAGATGATCCTGGCGGCGATCACAAGCAACGTTGGGCGGCTGTTGGTGGGCGACTACAAGATCAAAGGCTGGCGCGAGTCCGGACTCCTATATCCCTCAATCGTCACCGGCATCGTCAGGACGATCAAACAGGACATGATAGCCGGCAAGCTGGGTGAGCTTCCCGCCCCGGAGTTGCATACGGTCGAGGACAAACTTCGGGAGATCTTGGCGCTCTGACGTTACTCAGGATCATGGGCCGCCGAGCCGTGGAGACGATAGCTGGAAACGCTTTAAGACAATCGAGGGAATGCCTGGAAGCCCGATAGCGTAGGGCGTAGTGAAGATGGAACAGAAGGCCGCGGTGAAACCGTAACTTGCAGAAAAGTCAAAGAAACCGATAAAACCGATTGAATCCTGTCAAATTATGCCATCAAAATCTATGCCAAAATTCGAAGTCGCTGGCCTTGTCGAACCTTGTTAGGACCACCACTCTTTTGGGGAGGGATCATCATTTCTGCCGTCTGTTTCTCCGTTCCGCCCGTTCCAATTGCTCCAGGTTACTCCAAGATTCCGGACGAATCGGCTGTTGTCGGTTTTGCAACTTTAGTAGAATCAAATGAGTAGCCAAGGATGGGCGCGTAGCTCAGTTGCATGGAGCGTCTGCCCCTTCGGCAGAGGGTACGCGCCCCAAAATCATCTCTTCTTCGCTATAAATGATTTAGAATCAACGTAGCTAATGCGCCCGTAGCTCAGTTGGATAGAGCATTCTGCCTTCTAAGTGGACGCAAACTCAATCTAAGTCGTTGCTCCGGTTGCGCTTACGAGTTCCGAGCCATCCTTGACTTGCTCCAAAGTTGCTCCAAAGAAGCCTATATGGCGTTCCGTACAGCGGTTTCCTGAATCTCTTGGCTCGAAATCCATCGCCTCAATCGCATTGTAGCTTCGTATGCGAAGCATTTGACGTAAGTTCAGGTCGGGAACGCTAGCGAAACCGCCGGTGCTTAACTTGTTTCTAGCGCTTCGGGCCGCGCCTCAGAACACACTGCATAACGGCCGCCCCAGTCCACGGGACGATCTGGCGAGCGTATCGCGGACTGGATCGCCGGACGAAGAACACTCGACGTTGTCATCGACCCATCCCCGACCACAGCATGGAAGACCCATCTCCTGCCGGAAAGTCTGAGCAGGAACTGACAAGGCTTGATATTTCGTTCAGGGAACAACTTTTGAAAGCTCGAGAACTGAGAATCCAGCTGACTCTGCGGCCTTGGCCAATCGCTGGTCCCCGCAGATGAAGCTCCTCCTGGACGGACGCTGTTCGCACCAGATTAAGGACGCGGCAAGTTGCAGGCTATCGGCCGCCCGCAAGGAATGCTTATCTAGCAACTGCGTCGCCAAATCACGAACCTGATCGTCGGGAAGAATTTCCCTCCACCCACGGTTTAGGAAACGCAGGCGTGCCACCGCACCTTGTTTGTCGAGATCGGTTATCTCCTTATCGCGATGGAGGCGGCAAATAGCACTGTGGACTTCTACGAGGCTTCCCCACCAAACTGCGGGCGCAAACCTCCTCAGATGGGACTGAGCATGACGACTCGTGGCCTCGTGAACACACAAGGGAACTAGCGCGCTGGCATCCCAGAACGCGGTCGTTTTCTTCACAGTTCTTCTTCTCTGTCGGCGAGAACGGCTTGAATCGCCTTGTTCCCTTCAACACTCCCCGTTGGAATCTTCAAGAGTTCCTTTACATCGAGTCGCACCTTGGGGAGACGCAATTTTCCCGCCGCAACCAACACGAGTTCCTGATCGTCGGCACCTTCCGCTGAAAACGGAACCAGTTTGGCCACCGGGAGATTACGGTCTCGGATCACCACTTCTTCGCCTCCTTTGGCGAATGTAAGATACTTGCTCAGCTGGTTCTTCAGTTCCGCCACATTCACACTGCGCATTTGGCAGCTCCTTCCTTATGGCTATTATAGCCATGAATGGAGCCGAATTGGAAGAGTCCAATAGTGGGCAAAATGGCGCGGGAAATAGCTATGCCGGAATCGCCTCGATAATCGCATATTCAGACGCTGTGGGGGTCACCTTCTGGAGCTGGAATCCTCCGCTCGCGAGCAACGCGCGGTATTCCTCAATGGTCCGCTCTTTTCCTCCGGTCAGCACCAGCATCACCAAATCCATCAGCTTCCCAGTCGAGGGGAGGTTGGCTTCGGACAAACCCCATTCTACCAGCAGCAGAGCGCCGTTGGCCGGAACCGCTCGCCTGCACTGGACCAGAATTTCGCGGGCCTTCTCGTCGTCCCAGTCATGAATTACGCTCTTCATCAAGTATCCGCGGCAACCGGAGGGTATCTCGCGGAAAAAATCGCACTCTTGAATGGACGTACGTGCCGCCAACTCGCCTCCCAGAAACCCGCGCTGCCGGGCACGTTCCAGCACGTGCGGCTGGTCCGCCAGGACACCTCGCAGCTTCTTGTGCGCCTTGAGCACGTGTGACAACAGGATTCCGTTTCCGCCCCCGACGTCCATGATGCTTTCCCACGCTCCAAAGTCATATGCAGCAGCAATCGTCGCGCCCGTAAGGTCAGAGTTGCTGGTCATCGCGTCATCAAAAGTCCGCGCCAATTCTGGGTGCTGGCGGAGGTACTCCCACTCACTCATGCCCAGCAGCTTGGCCCTGGCTGGCTCCCCGGTCTGGATACTGTAAAGGATTTCTCCCAGCGATCGATAATAGAGCTCTGTCCCGAAGAAGAGAAAAAGCGCACGTACGGATCCGGGCTCACCGGTCCGTAAAGAGCGAGAAAGTTGCGAATTTCCAAAAGTGCGCGGAGTGGTCTCTTCGAATATCCCTTGGCTAGCGAGTGCGCGGAGCATACGGTACAGCGCCTCTTCGTTGACTTTCAGCTCCCCGGCAAGTTCCGCCGTCGTGCACACTCCACCATTAAGCAGGTCTGCGACTCCCAATTTGGCTGCGGCGTACAGCGCCTGATGAAGGATCAAATTGTTGCGTGCCTGCAAAAGCGGTGCCGACTTGATGCTTGAAGCAGCTTGCGCCGTCATAATTCCCCCCGCAGTTTGTCCTGGAACGAAAAAGTGATTCACCTCGGCGAAAATCCCGCAGTCCTGGAAGCAAGGTTTGGGGTGTAGTCTACGACGTGCCTGACTTCCTGATCGCGAGGGACACTGCGGCGAAGCACAACAGAAAATCCCTCGACGCGATCGAAGGCCAAGGCACAAACTACGCGCGCCAACCGATCACCGTGAAGGCCGCAACGGGCCAGCTTCTTCCCGCCATCACGTATCGGGTGATCAACCCGAAGCCCGCGTTAAAAACCAGCCCCGAATACGTTGGCTACATTGTCCGCGGACTTCGCGAACATGGAGTCGCCGAAGAGTACGCTGCGAAGGTGAAGGCAATCACTATCGCAAACAATCCCACGATTGCAGCAGAGATCCAGGCTTTATAGCTACCCGGAATTGTGAGGCAGTACCTTCAGCTGATCTTGTCGGCATGGTTTTTGCGAATCCACTCTTCTACTTCTTTCCGAACACGGACCGCTATCTTTCCGCAGTGATCGGCTTCGCCTTGCGACACCAGTCCGTAATCGTCATACGAGCCGATGTTCCGTTTTTTGCGCAGCTTATCGAGCGTAGGAATGAGTTTCTTCTGCGGATCAATCGAAAACTCGAGAGCCTCGATGGTTCGATAATGTTCGCTACCGCCTCGTACCACTCGGTACCCTGCGGCACGCAAGGCGGCGGTCGACGAGATTCGAATCGCGTCGTACGCCAAACCCAACTGCACATCGGCAGATAGCTTTCCCGCAATAGCTCGGTGATAGTCTTGAAGACGCCCATCCGCAAGTGCCAGCAGGCGGCTGATTTCCTCTTGGTCCGAGGGACGCTTTTCGAGCCAGCTATTTTTGACCCAATTCTCTAAGGTCATCCTCATCTCCAATGATAAACAGCTTCTTGTCCGCCAACACTGTCTTGAGGAAATTCCCGCGCACCTTCTTCCCGAACTCTCTAATGGAGTACACGGTCGGATTGATTTCCCGATTCAAGGTTTTCTCCGCGCCAGCGAGGCTTTCGACGACTTCGTCGAAATCGACTCTGCCGATAATCATTAGATCTACGTCACTGTGTTCGGTCTCACGTGACCGAGCCACGGAGCCATAGACGAAGGCGAGATTGATTCTTTCGCGCAAGGGATCGAGCGCATCAGACAGAGCGTCATGCATTCCGACAGTCTTGTTGACTAGGTTCTTGATTTCCCGGAAGACCGGACTCTTTTGGTTAGCGGTGTAGAGCGTCTGTGTGCCCACCGTTTTTCTGGTGACAAGCCCGGCCGCTACGAGCTGTCGCATCTCCCTTTGTACGGGTCCAACGGCGATCTCAGTAAGGCGGGCAAGTTGGCGCAAATAGAAGGTTTCGCCGACATGGCTGTATAAAACCGAGAGCACCGCGGCTCGAGTTTGCCCGAAGAGAGTTTCGGATAGAACGGTGGTTGTACCCATACTGGGGTCAAGCGTACCCTAAAAGGGTACAAGGATCAACGTATCGATAGCGCATGCGACGAAAAGGCCAGATAGCTCTTCCCGTCCTGCCAGCAGTTTGTGAAGTAGGTCGCTCACTTGCGATTGGCCTTAGTCTGATTTTAATTCGCCGGATACCTCAAACAGAAACTGGGCCAAGGCAAAGAAAGAATGGCAGGTACGCTGCTACAGGCGGGGATCGACCGGCTCGCTTTCGAGAGCAAGCACACCAAACACGCATTCATGCACACGGCGGAGCGGTTCTTGGCGAACGAAGCGTTCTAGCTCCTCGATTCCAAGAGCGAACTCTCGCAGTGCCAGTGACCGTTTCGTGGAACAGAGCGGCTGCGGAGACGCTCCAAATTCTCTGGCAGCAAATACTCCGGGCCGTAAATGATCCTCAGATACTCGGGGCCACGACATTTGATTGCAGGCTGCGTCAAGCCGCGTCGCCCTCTTACAACGAATTCCAGCGGCTTATCGACCATCCCCTCGCCGCCACGACCTGTAAGCTCCTCCCACCAACGAGTAGGGAGAAGCACCTATTTTGGCAGAATAGTGTCCACTTACGCATGGGCTGGTGGCAACGAAGGCAGACGTTGACAGGGGCAAGCCGAGTACGAGGCAGCCTAGACCTGCTTCTGACGCAGGAGGGGTCGCAAAGCTGAGAAGTCGGAGTATGTAAATTTTTCCAGGTAAGATTTTTTTTGTGGCTAGGCGACCATTTTCGCCGAGTCGTTGGGCATGATCTGACCCAGAGCATCCTGTCTCGGCTGCCGGAAGAGATGGATTGTCGCGCACGCGGTCGGCGTGTCATGGCAAAGTTACGCGACCTGGTCAGCGACCTGCCGGCCAGCGCCGACCATCACCACAGCAGCCGCTTGGGGCTCCTGCAGCACTCGCTCGAAGTCGCTCTGAAGATGCTGGAGCAGTTTGAAAAGACGCTTCTCCCCGGTGCCCCTCCCGACGTGGCCCTTTTCAATACCGAAGCGGACCCTCTGCAAACACAGTACCTCTGCTTCCTCGCTGGCCTGGGCCACGATCTCGGTAAGCTGTTTGACATTGAGTTGGTGGCAGGAGAGCGGCGTTGGTCTCCTTTGACCGAGGCCTACGCCGAGTTTCTGAGACAAGTCAAAAGAGAGCCGGTGCTGGAATGGAATAAGAAGCGGGTACGTGGTGGTCATGCTCAGTTCTCACCCTGGCTTATGCACCATCTCTTAAGTCCTGCCGATATGCGATTCATCGGTTTGGAACGGTTGCCGGAGTTAACGGGCGCACTTACTGGTACTCATGCGGGCGACCAATCGACACCTCTGGCGCGTCTCGTGAGCAAGCTCGATCAGCAGAGCGTCGAGCAGGCCGCGCCTGACTGGATGCTGAAGCGACCCGATAGCAAGGTCAACCAGTTCGTCAACGCCCTTAGGAGCCTGATCGCTGACGGCAGGCTGAGCGTCAATACTCTCGGCGCGCCGGTCTTTGTTACGGGCGATAAGGCCGTGGTCGTCGTGCCGCTCTCGATCTCGGTGGCCCGCGATTTCCTGAAGCGGGAGGAGAAAATCAAGCTGCCTTCTAATCACCGCCTCTACGACCTCCTGGCGCAAGCGAAAGTTGTGGAAGCTGACGAGAATCGTCAATGCGTGAAGAAGATTAGAGTACCGGGGAAGCGTGGCCGGGTCGAACTCCACGCCTTGATCTTCGCCACGGACACGATCATCCCTGAGAGGATTCTTCCCACGCTGCCGAACGTCGTGTTTGAGCTCAAGCCAGAAGAACCAAAGCCACCTATGGATGTCGAGTCGAATGAGCGGAAGCCGGCGGCGGTGGGAGACCCGCTCAGCTAGGAAGCACCACAACCCACATAGCAGGAATCACAGGTACTAGACTCG